>Ga0111184_1030_pt1 | contig 24859 bp, 20 predicted proteins | sample DeeMarSWOR324_28_FD_80241 | JGI IMG/M metagenome (GOLD analysis project Ga0111184, IMG submission 80241) | Omnitrophica WOR_2 bacterium SM23_72 | reverse complement strand
CGCCTTGTTTGCTGGCTACCCCCTGCAATCCTCAGGTGGACTGGATCCCCATTTTGCACTGAGGTCAGCGCCTTAAAGGGTAGCCACGCAGATTGGCCAATGAGGATGAAAGGAGGATGATTATGGGAGTTAAAAGCTTTGATGAGTATTATGGCCGCTTGAAGAAACTGAAAAGAAACATGTACATAGGTGGCGAGAAAGTAGATAGGACAGATGAAAGGCTCGCCGGGCAGCTAAGGGTTATCAAGGAGACCTATGACAGGGCAAACGATCCGGATTGGGAGGACCTGTGTACCGCAACGTCACATCTAACAGGGGAAAAAATAAATCGGTTCACCCATATCCATCAAAGCGTTGATGATCTGCTCGACAAGCAACTCATGACGAGGCTCCTATGTCACAGGGTCGGGGGCTGTATTATGAGGTGCATGGGCATTGATTGCATGAACGCCCTTTCAGCAGTCACCTATGAGATGGATAAAATCCTGGGCACTGATACAAACGAAAATTTTTTGAAGTATCTCAGATATTGGCAGGATAATGATATATGCGCGAATTGCGCCCAAACTGACACCAAGGGTGACAGAATAAAAAGACCCCATGAGCAGGCTGACCCTGACCTCTACCTCAGGATAATCGAGAGCAGGCCTGATGGTATCGTGGTACGAGGGGCAAAGATCGATAACACGACTGCCCCGGTAAGCGATGAAATCATAGCCATACCGACTCGATTCATGACCGACAAGGATCACGATTATGCCGTTGCATTTGCCGTACCTGCTGATTGGGATGGGGTAAAGATGCTCGTTAGGCCTGCCTATCATCATAGGAGGAACTATCTAAAAGCTCCCATAGCAGAAGTAGGTGATGCTGAATCCTTTACCATATTTGACGATGTCTTCGTTCCTCGGGAAAGGGTGTTTCTGGATGGCAAGGGCGATTCACGACAAACGCCCTTTGCCGGATTCCTCGCCCTGCTTTTCGCCCACTACCACCGGCATTCGTATACCGGATGCAAACCCGCCGTATCGGAAGTTCTTGCCAGTGCCGCGGCGCTGGTATCCGAATACAACAATATTGAGAGGGAAGATCACGTCAGGGATAAACTATCTCACCTGATCGGTACGGCAGAGCTTGTCTTTGCCGCCGGCCAGATGAGCGCCTATCGTGGTGAGAGATCGGCATCAGGGACCTATATCCCCGACGAGATCCTAACCAATGCTGGCAGAAGACTGGCCGGAGAAGAGATCTATAACGAATATAGAATTGTTGCCGACCTCGCCGGGGGCCTATGTGCCACCATGCCATTTGAGGAAGAATTCTCCTCAAAAGAGACAGGAGAGCTGGCGAGCAAATACCTCATGAGGAATCCAAAGATCTCCTCAGAAAATCAGCATCGATGCTTTAGAGGCATTGAAAACATGATTGTCTCAGAGACGGCCGCTGTAATGCAAGTGGCGGGACTCCATGGTGGTGGCTCCCCTCAGATGGAAACCATTACCATGATGGCAAGGTATGATCTTGAGAGCTTAAAGAGCATAGCGAAATATTTGTTCGGAATAGAAAAAGAGTTGCCTAAATATGAAAGACCGACCGTGACCCCGAGGAAGATGCTGGAAAGATTTCGCAGGCTCGTCAACCGTCAGTGAGCCAGTTCCCAAAATGACCCTCATAGGGAAGACAAAGAAATTACATTAGATCGAAGATTTAAAGAAAAGTTTGCGCCGGTATAGCCTTGAAAGAGAGCACTACCCAGAGGCAGCGAGGATTAAACTCGGGGATCGGTGCCGAAAAGCTTGCCCAACGACGGGTTAGCTCACCGTAATAATAAACTGCATGCAGGAGGTAAAAAGATGAGAGAAGTGGTGATTGCAGGATATCTGAGGACGGCTCAATCACGGTCAAGGCCAAAGGACCCGGCCAGGGACTGGTTCCACAAACTGAGGGCTGACGACCTGCTGGCAAAACTGCTTCCACAGCTTATGCAGAGGACTGGGATTGACCCAAAGGAGATCGATGATTTTCTGGTCGGATGCGCCACGGGCGTGAACGAGCAGTGGACCTATGGAGGCAGAAATCCCATCTTCTTGGCCAACTTCCCGGAGGCGACCCCCGCGAAATTCGTGGACCAGCAGTGCGGCTCTGCCATGGCGTGCATCCACATGGGTTTTCTTGAGATCGCTGCGGATTACGCGGACATTGTCCTGGTTGGTGGGATAGAACACATGACCCGTGTCCCCATGGGAGGTGCAATGGTTGAGAAGGAGGCCATCGTCCCGAATATGAGACTCTTCACCGAGGAATCATACAAACACTGGGATATGATGACTGCTGTAAACATGGGTCTCACTGCGGAAAAGCTCTTCTCTCTAAGAGATTTCACTAAGGATGATATGGATAAATGGGGGGTCAGGGCGCACCAGCTGGCGGCCAAGGCACTCAAAGAGGGGTTTTTTAGGGGAGAGATTCTGCCTATCGAGGCTGAGCAGGCCGACGGGACCACCATGGTAGTGGATCGAGATCAGGCCATTCGAGAGGATGCCACCTTGGAGGGTATGGCAAATCTCAAGCCGGCCTTTAAGCCCGATGGGGTAATCACCGCCGGGAACTCCTCCCCATTGAATGCCGGGGCAACATCCATGCTCCTCATGTCAAAAGAGACGGCCAAAAAGAAGGGGGTGAAACCGCTGGCCACCATCCGTTCCATCGGTTTTGCTGGAGTGGACCCGAGCATCATGGGTGTGGGGCCGGTTCCGGCAAGCCGTATGGCCCTGAAGAAAGCCGACATGAAGGTACAGGACATCGATTACTGGGAGATCAACGAGGCTTTTTGCATCGTGGCCTTAAACTGCATCACGGAGCTGGGTATCGACCCGGAGCGGGTCAACGTCATGGGCGGTGCCACGGCTATCGGACATCCACTGGGAGCCACGGGGATCCGTTTGGTAGGAACCCTAGCCCGCATCTTACGGGTGAAGGACGGGCGCTATGGTTGCGCCACTGCCTGCTGTGGCGGCGGACAAGGTGTGGCCACGATCATCGAGCGCGAGCCTTACGATTGGTAGCTCATTCCCGCAAATACCAATATGAAACAGCAAAAATGGGCCTGCCACTCCTTCGGCGCTAGCGACCGTTCCTCCAGTAGCGTCTTCTTTGAGCTGACGAGCGCTCTGTGCACACAATGTCCTGAGGATGTAAGGTTAGCATGCCGAGACCGTTGCATAACCCCTGCTTGTGCTGCTGCTAGGCTATTCTAGCGCTATCTGTCGAGAACTTACGTCTGGACCCGACAAACTCCGGAGTACGAATGAGTGGAACTCGGTCATTGCACGCCAGGTCTGACCCAAGGTTAGGCCAGGGTCTCACGAGACTAAAACTTTTGAAAAAAGATCCGTAGCTGTCAAAGACAAAACGCGGCCTATGGCTTCCACTTGCTGCGGCAGTTAGTCCCAACCTTTGCGCTAATGGAAACGCTTCAACGCAACTAACGACCCAGTGACATTCGATGTCCACCATGGACACAGAGCAATTGCCCGGTAACCCAGCCGGCTTGCTTTGATGCCAGAAACACTATCACATCGGCTACGTCTTCCGCTTGACCAACACGTCTCAGCGGAATATCAGTGACCAGTTCCCCCTCTATTTGCTTGCTCATATAGCCGGTTTGAACCGGCCCCGGTGCGACTATATTGACGGTGATGCCGAAGGGTCCCAATTCCGCAGCAGCACTGCGACTGTACGATTCGAGCGCATATTTGCTCGCTCTATATGAAATCTCACCAGGACATCCCCAGGAGCAGTCGGCGCTTACATTGATGATAGTGCCCCAACTTCGCTTGTTTTCAATGTGGCGACGGGCGTACTCCGCCATCAACAGCGCAGGAGCTCGCGTGTTTAACGCAAAATGACGGTCATGGCTTTCTGCCGTGATAGGTGAGGTAAGAGGGCCTCCCTCCCAGAGTGCTGAATCGGCCTCCAAAGCGGCCTTAGGCACAAATGTGTCGGCTGCATACTCTGCGGCGTTGTTAACGACAACGTCTACATTTCCCAGGACCCTCTCTGCACGATCAAAAAGAGTGACAATTGAATTGAGTTTGCCAAGATCACATTCCCATGAATCCGCCTGACCACCTTGTTCACGAATCGATTGAACAACTTCATCTGCGGATTTTTTCTGTTGTGCAAAAAAGAACGGCAATCCAAACTGATGTGGGTCAGATTGTTGTCTAGCGCCCTGCTCAAGATCGTGTGATTGACGAAGGTATTGGATAAAGACAGCTGCGCCCTCTGAGGCAAAGGCCCTGGCAGTAGCAGCGCCAATGCCATACGGATTATTTCCTCCGGTAACCAGTACGCCTTTTCCCTTTAATCCTGAATCTCTCATTATCTACCTCTCCTTATCTGTTAACCCTAACCCAGAGCTCACCAGCCTCTATGAAGCGGAACCTCGGGTAGGTGAGGCTACTCTGTCTTCTATCTGAAAACAAGAAGGCCGGAACCATTTTATAAATACACGCACGCTTCATCCTTTTTGAGCATCACATATATCTTGTGTATGATGCTAGCCTCACTGTGGCACAATATCAGTCCAATGTGTAGTATACGTTGAGTGAACCCACAACTTCTAATCTCAAAATATAGGTTACAAATCAACCATCAAGAAAGGAGGGGTTCATGGCAAGGACAAAACGTATAACAATAGCCACGTTATCAGGAGTATTGTTCGGGTTTGTTTGCTATGGGTTGGCATTTATGGGCCCTGCTCAATTGGCTTAGCCGGTATCCATACAGATAATCGTGAGCCGAATACTCATCGGCTTTGCTATAGGCATAAGTTGCTTGCCTATACTTCACTCGTCCATCCACGGCCTTGTAATGGGGTTGATATTTAGCCTTCTATTGGCTTTCAGTGGGCTTATGGCACCCGAGAGCCCGGAGTACAGCAAAGCAACCATGTTTATCAGTACAGTAGTGCTTGGCATGATTTATGGCCTTCTCATCGAGCTTATTACGTCCTTGCCTTTTAAGGCTAAGATGGAACGCTGAGGAAAAGCATGCATAGTTATGCGCTAACCATACGCATGCGTGCCTGCAAAGCGTAGCAAGGTGTGTCGCTTGACACACCATGGACATTATCCTATACTCCCCCGCCGAGCACGGGCTCTCAGCCTCATCCAAATCAGCGTGCGTAGCGCCTTTGGCAAAAGCAGCTCAATCACCCATAGGAATGACTTAAGGGAAATCAACCGATGGCAATAGCGTTAGGGCTAGAGCGCTTCCTTCATGACATTAGATACCGGCGGGACCGCTTCCGCCAGTTCATTGGCGTCTCCTTTGTCATCCTAGTTAGCGCTGCGGGACAGCCAAACGAGATCTTATTCTTCCCTGGCGTAGCGCTGACCATAATGGGTGTCGGCATGCGACTATGGGCATCTGGCCACATCAGGAAGAACAAGGAGCTTGCCACTGACGGGCCCTATAGCTTCGTGAGACACCCCCAGTACGTGGGCAACATCACGTTAGGAATCGGCTTTTCCCTTGCCTCTGGGTTATGGTGGAGTCTTCCGCTTTTGCTAGCGATTTTACTCGCCTTCTATCCCCACGCCATACGACGGGAAGATGATAAACTCCACCGGAAATTTACGCAGGAGTGGGAAGAGTGGGCCAAGGAAACCCACGCGATTATTCCGCGACTCAGACCATTTAAGCCCGGCCAACGCAGTAGCTGGTCGTTCATGCAAAGCCTCCGCCAAAACGGCGAGCCCATTATTGCCTTGTTTCTTTTGTTTTGGCTCTACTTCCTCTCCTTGGGGCTCTCCTGAACCGGCCCATGACGCCGATGTTGAAACATATAGATAACCTCCCCGAAAGCGAGCTCCTTCAGTGGGTCAGAGGGAGCGTCAAAACAGGCTCCAACATCTTCAGCCGCGGTTACCAGGGGCATGTCTATCTCTATGAGGACAAAGGTCGGCGTCTTATCCTCAAGGCTCCCTCCGGGCGGGGCCTATCTAGTCTGATTCGCTGGGCCATGTTGCGCAATGAGTGCAGGGCTTATTCCAGGCTATCCGGCGTACAAGGTGTGCCGCGCTGCTATGGCTTTCTCGACAGGCGCTACCTGGTGCTCGAATATATCGACGGCATCCCAATACGAAGAGCCCGGATTGCGGATCGCGAGGTGTTCTTCAAAGCCCTTCTGAAGCTCATTAAGGACCTGCACAAGGCTGGTGTGGCACATACCGACCTCAAGAAAAAGGACAATCTCCTCGTCGTGGAAGGACGCACGCCCTTCGTGATCGACTTCGGTGTGGCCGTCATAAGAAAACCGGGCTTTGCACCCCTGAATCGGTATCTGTACAATCTCGCAAGCAAATTCGATTTCAATGCCTGGGTCAAACTGAAATACGACGCCAAGTACGAAAATGTAACCAAAGAGGACAGACAGTACTTTAAGAGGACATTTGTTGAGAAGGTGTCGCGCTGGATCAAGGACACTTACCTTAAAATCAAGGAAGCGTTTTAGTCTTCCTTTCCTGGGAAGATCACCTCACCCCGACCTCCTCACTTTATCACTTCGCGCCATGCGTCTGGCTTGGCGTCAGGCCTTACATTATCAAATTCCCCTTTTTGCCCCCTCCGTTCGTTTGAGGGCACGGCTTACGGTGTGGTGTACGGGCCTTCTTTCATTGCCCCCAGAGGTTACATGGTAAACTGCCCCCGGGAACTCATTGTTCAAAGGTCTGGCCATATCATGTGTATCCCAGAGCAAATGCTACATTGCAAGGCCTGACTTTATTTCAACGAGGCCAGCTAATCTGGGCATACATATTGCACAAAGACAATTCTGGCGCTGTGTCCATTGAAATCTTTGATGACATCTCCTTTTTTATAAAGCAGGGTGATCATAATTCAACCAGGTAACCCCCAGGCTTTGCCGTTATGTAACTTTTCGTTTCCGAAGACAATTCTCGCAGGCGTTTCAAGTCTGGCGGATGCCATGCATATTTTTGTCGCGTCGGGAGATCGTTTTTTGACCTCGCATAAAAGGTGTTTTTTGTTGCCCGCCAGCTCAACACGATTTGCTGAAAAGGTATGCATCGGGGATCTATTTTTGAGTTCCGATTTCAATCTTTCATGGCATTCTACATAATAGTATGAAAAATACCCCAACTCGAACTGCCTCCTCGAAAAGAAACAGGCAAAAAGTTATTCAAAACATGCGAATCAAGAAGGCTCTTTTTTCCAACACGTTTTTCTTTTTAGCGCTGACCCTGTTGATTTTGGCAGGTATGTTAATCGAATTCTATCCCTTTGGAGCGCTCGAATGTCGTGTGTACGATTTGATGATGACGCTGCGGCACAAACAGGAGACAAATCCCGTCGTGTTGGTGGAAATCGATGAGCGAAGTCTCAATGAAATTGGGCCATGGCCATGGCCCCGATCCTACATTGCGGAAGTGGTCCGACGCATATCCGAGTCTGCTCCGAAAGCACTGGGTATTTATCTCCTATTTTCGGACCGGGAACACAATGCGGGGCTCACTGAAATCAAGCACATCAGAAATACCCTTCGAACCAATAAGCTCATATCAAGGCGACGGGACGCACTGAAAATCGACGCTATCCTGGCAAAATCCGAGCGAGCATTAGATCATGACGCCAGATTGCTAACTGCCGTGAACGAAGCTGTCAACGTTGTGATGCCCGTGCTTTTCAATTTCGGGCCCCAGCACAGGGAAAATACCCCTCGTCTGTCGCCATGGCTAAAAAGGAATTCGCTCGATCGCCTGACACCATTGCCTGACAAAAGAGAGAGTCTCTTAAATGTCATTAGATTGACACCTGGGCAGGCGAAGAAAATGCCCCGTGCAGCGGGAATCATACCCACATACAGAGTGCTGGCAAGAAAGGCCGGGGCCTTAGGCCATATAAACATTATCCCTGACAAGGACGGGAAAGTCAGACGCCTGCCGCTTTTTATTCAGTACCGGGGCAGGTATTTTCCATCATTCGTTTTCCAGTTGGCCGCAAAATATTTGGGGGGTCGGCTCGATGACCTCAAGACCATAAACCGCAGCAATGGTTATGCGGGCTTGCGTCTCGGATCACTTGCAATTCCCACCGATTCTAGTTATCGAATGCTGATCGATTATAACGGCGGCCGTACTCCATACGAGACACTGTCGTTTTCGAATGTCCTAAAGGGGAATTTTAAAAGGAAGGTATTTCGGCGAAAGATCGTGCTTTTAGGAGTTACCGCTGAAAGGATTTCCGAGCGCTATCAAACGCCCGTACACTCGGCCGCCCCGGAGATTGAGATCGTAACAAGTGCGGTTGAAAACATAGTAAACGGCAGACATGTTGCCCGCCCTCCATGGGTCTTTCCTTTGGAAGCCATGATGGTGATCTATTTATGCGTTTTTCTTGTTTTCGTCATTCCCAGGGTCAGGCTCAGGGTAGGTGCTTTTATTTTAGGGTCATTTGTCGTGACCTGGACGGGCACAATGGTTTTACTTTTTTTGGAATATGGATACTGGTTGTGGATGTTTCCTCCCTTTCTTGTCGTCATTCTCGGCTATGGATTCTTCGTTTTCAAAATGTCATCCGAGAAATTACGTGATGAGTCGGTTGAAGCAAATAAGGCACTTGGCCTCTCTTTTCAAGGGCAGGGAATGCTTGATATGGCATTTGAGAAATTTCTGAAATGTCCTGTTAAAGATAACTCGGTGAAGCAGGCCCTGTATAACCTGGGGCTCGATTTTGAGCGCAAAAGGATGCTAAACAAGGCAATGACCGTGTATGAACACATAGGGAAAGCGGGGGAATTCAAGGATATCCATCAGAGGATTGTGAGACTGAAGGATATCGGAAAAACCGTTATCCTGCCTCCCGAAGCGAACAAAGGTGGTGGCGTTTTGTCTGGACCCGCTCTGAGCAAACCCACGCTCGGGCGATATGAGATCCTGAAAGAGTTGGGGCAGGGCGCCATGGGAACGGTCTATCTGGGAAAAGATCATAAAATCAATCGGGAAGTGGCCATCAAGACCTTGCCATATGTGGATGTGGAGTCGGGGGAGCTGGAGGAGGTCAAAACCCGTTTTTTCCGCGAGGCCGAGGCCGTTGGTACGCTTTCGCATCCCAACATCGTAACGATATTTGATGTAGGCGAGGATCACGATATGGCCTATATGGCCATGGAGCTATTAAAAGGCACTGATTTAGCCGAGTATTGCCGGAAAGGCAATCTGCTCTCGGTCGACCGGGTGCTCCGCATTATTTCATCGGTCGCGGAAGCACTGAGCTATGCTCACAGCTGTGGTGTGGTGCACCGGGATATTAAGCCGGCCAATATCATCCTGTTGGAGAATGACCAGGTGAAGGTTACGGACTTCGGTATTGCGAGGGTGCTGAATATATCCGAAACCCAGACAGGAGTGGTTCTGGGCACCCCCGGATATATGTCACCCGAACAGGTGGGCGGCAAAAAGGTTGATGGTCGTTCTGATCTGTTCTCTCTCGGCGTTGTTCTCTATGAGTTGTTAACCGGCGAAAAACCGTTCAAAGGCGACAATATCGCCGCGGTGATGTATGCTATTGCCAAGTCATCCTATCCGCCGATTAAGAAAATTGCACCGAATATCCCCAGGTGCTGTGCAGGGATTGTGGACAGGCTGCTAGCCAAAGGAGTTACCAAAAGACTGGGACCTGCGGGCAAAGTCGTCAAAGAGATTGATAAGTGCTTGAGCAAACTGGCCTAGGAAAAGGGGTGGCCTGTTTTTTGCAGAATCGTTACTAGATCAAGATCGGATGGTTCAAAAAATTTCAGCTTTTAGGGAGGCAACGCATGTTGAAATTATTATTCAAGTTTAAAGATTCCATCCTTCGTGAAATCGAGACGGAGAAACCCGAAGTCACAATTGGGAGAATTGCTTCCAATGATATCCAGATTGATAATGTGGCGGTTTCCGCCCATCATGCGAGAATCGTTAAGGATGGTCGTTACTATTTTATCGAGGACCTGAACAGTACCAATGGCACATTTGTTAATGAGAAGAAAATTACCCGGAGTGTCTTGAAGGAAAATGATGTCATCACCATCGGAAAACATTCGTTGGTGATGATACCTGAGAAAGGAGGGGTAAAGGCAAAAAATTTACTTATGACTGATATTGAAAGGACGTGGAAGCTGGATACCGAACAATACAGGAAAATGATGAAGAAACAAAGGAAGAAACAGTAAGCCCGCTATGAAAAAAAACGCCCAATAGATAACCTAATGCGGGACATCCTTAAGTAACCAAATAACTTGACACGAAATGAATCTCGATCTTAACTCCACCGGACGCTCAGATTAGCCCGCCTTGACGCACAAAACGCTATCCCCTATACTCCCTTTCGGAAAACCGAGGTCTTGTAAATGGAAATATTGACTCTGCTCCTACTAGCCCCGCCGATTCTTTTGGCACTAACATTTCACGAATTTGCGCATGCTTATGTCGCAAACAAGTATGGAGATGATACGGCAAAGCAGAGCGGCCGCTTAACCCTGAATCCACTGGCCCATCTTGACCCATTGGGCACGATCATGATTTTCATAGTGCATTTCGGGTGGGCTAAACCGGTGCCGGTAAATCCATATAGGTTGAGCAATCCCAGAAAAGATATGCTCTGGATTAGCGTTGCCGGCCCCCTTGCGAATATGGTTTTAGCACTCATGAGCGGTATTCTGCTGAGAGTCGTCTTCGCCATTGGCGGGGCGCCTCATAAGCATTCCATGATAGGTCTGGTTATAATCATGGTCCTTATGAGCTTACAGATCAATCTGGCTTTGGCCATATTCAACGTGCTTCCCATTGCCCCTCTGGATGGCTCGAAGATTCTATCCGGACTTTTGCCAGCCAGGCATATAGGCGCACTTTACTTCTTAGAGCGCTACGGTCCTTTTATCCTCATTGGATTAATCATATTCGGGCGAGCTACGGGTGTGCCCATTCTGGGTGGATTGATCTGGCCTTTTGTGGGATTTTTCAGCAAAATCTTCGCCGGGATATGAACTGACGGCTGTGACTCTCCTGATAAGGCTCAACACGGGCTGAATAACTCCCATTAAAGCGGGAAATGACATGCCACTTTATGGGCCTCACCGATGTCGTGGAGTTCGGGCTCGGTGGAGGGGTTGATGCATATTTCCGGCCTGCCCCGCGCCTGGTACACCGGGCAGCGGGGGGCAAACCGGCAGCCGCCGTAAGGACGCTCGAAATCAAATACACCCCAGTCGGCCGACGCACCCCCTGAGGAGGTGCCAGAGGCTTCTCTGCTCTCTTTTTCAACCAGGGAAGACCAGAGGACATGGGTATAGGGATGGCGCGGCGCCTCGGCAATACGATTCGCCAGGCCCATCTCCACAATCTTCCCCAGGTACATGACCGCCACCTTGTGGCTGACCAGTTCCACAATCCGCAGGTCGTGGGATATGAAGAGGTACGACAGACCCAGGTTTTTCTGCAGGCCCTTGAGCAGGTTAATTACCTGAGCCTGTATGGAGACGTCCAGCGCGCTTGTGGGCTCATCGGCAACGAGAAATCGAGCTCCTACTGCAAGTGCCCGGGCAATGCCAACCCTGCGCTTTTCCCCACCAGAAAGCTCATGGGGGAAATTGGTGAGCTTGCTCTCCTTCAGATTCACCTGTTCAAGGAGTTCGCCGATCTTCCGGTCAACCTGCCCACCGATTATGTTGTGGTGAACCCTAATTGCCTCCTTGAGTATTGACCGGATGCGCATCTTGGGATTGAGGGCGGCATCGAGATCCTGAAATATCATCTGCATCTCTTTCCTGAGGGAAAGGAACTCCTGCGCGGACACATTGGTGATGTCTTTACCACCGAAGAGGATCCTGCCGGAGGTGGCAGGGACAAGTCGCAAGATGGTCTTGCCGACAGTGGTCTTTCCAGAGCCGGACTCGCCCACAAGGCCGAGGGTTTCGTGCTCCTTGAGGTAAAAGCTGACATCATCCACTGCAGGGATCACCCTCGCCTGCCCCCGGAGGGCCGAGAAGAGCCCCCTACGCTGGACAAAATGCTTCTTGAGATTGACCACCTCTAGTATCGTTTTTCCCATAATGGCCTGGTGTTCCTAATCAAAATAGAGCCAGCATCTCAGGTAATGCCCGGGAGATATCTCTCGGAGGTCCGGCTCGTGATATTGACACTTCTCCCTGATGCCGTCAGTCACTCGATTGCAGCGGGCATAGAACCTGCACCCTTCCGGAGTATTAATGGTGTCGAGCACATCCCCCTCAATGGACTGCAAATAGGCTTTCTCCTTGATGTGCCTTTCGCTCGGTATGGATGCAAGGAGGGCTGCGGTATATGGGTGTTTGGATTCAAGATCTACTACGAGGACATCCCTGACCGAGCCATACTCCATTACCGTTCCTCCATACATCACAGCCGCACTGTCGGAAAGCCGTTTAATGATCTCGATATCATGGCTGATGAGCATGGTGGTTACGTTAAAGGTCCACTTGAGCTCTTGGAGCAGGCCTACAATCTTTGACTGTATGGTGGCGTCGAGCCCCGTGGTCGGCTCATCGGCGATCAACAAGGACGGCTCCGAAGCCAGGGCCATGGCAATCATTGCCCGCTGGCACATGCCTCCCGACAGTCCATAGGGATAGCTATCGAACCTGAGCCGGGGGGAGTCGATCTTCACCTGTTCAAGCCAGTAGAGAGCCTGTGCTTTGGCCTCGCGGCGCGTCTTGATTCCACTGTTGAGCAGTAAGGCTTCGGTTACCTGTTTGCCAATAGGGATGAACGGGTTGAGGGAAGATCGGGGATTCTGGAAGATCATGGAAATTTCCTTGCCGCGAATCTTCTCCATTACCCGCTCTACGTGTTTTTGCCACCCTGCGCAGTCCTTGCGCACCTCCATAACTTGGCCATCTCTGCCCTTCACTTGGGCGTAATTCTCGAGGTCCTGGAGCAGGTTTGTCTGGATGCCGTCGGTTTTAAATTCTATCTTGCCGCTGATTACGCCCGGCTCTGCGGTAATCAGCCCCATAATGGAGAGCGCCGTGATACTCTTGCCGCTGCCGCTTTCACCTACTAAGCCCAGCGTTTCTCCGCGGCTGATCTGAAGATCGACGCCGTCCACCGCACGGATAAAGGCCTGCTTGCTCTTTGCATAGAAATAGGTGCGCAGGTTTTCTATTTCAAGAATGGGCACACTGCTCATTAAATCCTCTTCCCCTCAAGTATATTGTTGAGGCCGTCTCCCAACAAATGGAACCCCATAATAGTGATGAGAATTGCCAGGGCAGGTGCTGTTGAAGGCCAGAAGTTGCCCTGCATCAAGTAGTTAGCCCCAGCCTGCACCATATTGCCCCACGAAGGCGTCGGCTCCTGAACCCCGAAACCAAGGTAGCTGAGGCTTGTCTCGATGAGAATGGCCTCGGCCATACCGACCGTCGCCTGGATGATCAGCACAGTACGGCAGTTGTACCAGAGGATGTGCTTGAGGATGATAACCCTGCTCTTCAGGCCCATGGCGATGGCGGCCTCGATGAAATTCTTCTGCTTTAGAAATTGAATCTTGCCCTTAATGAGCGATAGTAACACGGGCACCTTTGTCAATCCGACCACCAGCATGATGTAATAGATGTCGGGCTTCAAGGCCGCAACCATGAGCAGGATGAGCACCAGCCGGGGAAATGAATCGATTAGATTGGCCACATAGGTAATGGCGGTGTCGATGCGTCCACCATAGTAACCTGCCAGCACACCGAACAGGGTGCCCAGCGTCAGGGCGATGCCAATGGCCAGGAGTCCCGGCAGGAAATATGCCTGAATTCCGACAATCAGCCTGGAGAGGATATCCCTCCCCACGAAATCCGTACCAAGCAGGTGACCGGCCGTCCCGGGGGGGGCCATCAGCAACTGGAGGTTCATTTCCTGGGGGTCATGCGGTAGGAGATGAGCAGCCCCCAGGATGTAAGACGCCACCACAAGGGTGACTACAAGCAGGCCATAGACCACATAGACGAGTTCCATGGGGGCCGACTTTTTCCAAAAGGGCAGGTCCGAGTAATCGAGCACGTGGCGGGAAACCTGAGAATACCTTCTCATACGGTAATGTCCCTCATGAAATGATCTAGTAGTTAAGATGACCTCGGATTCACCATGATGTATATAACCCTCTGCAGCAAAGTGCCGAATCGGACAATAATGGCAGCGGCGATGGCGATGCCCATGATAACCGGATAGTCTCTGTCCTGGGCGGCCTGCCATGCCATCCTTCCCATGCCGGGCCAGTTGAAAACCTGCTCTACCACCACGGCGCCGCCGAGGATAAACGGAATCTTCGAAGCGATAATTTCGGTTATGGGGATCAAAAAGCCCTCCTTGAATGAATGCCGCCAAATGGACGCCCCTTTGGCGCGGGCTGTCCGTATATAGTCTTCTGCCAAGACCCGGCCCATCTCCTCGCGGAGAAAGCGGACAACTTCACTGATAGTCCCATTACCGATTCCGAGCACAAAGATTGGCAGCAGGAAGTAAAGCCATCCCAACTCTTGATCCCGCGAAAACCCAAACAGAATCGGAAAAAGCCCTAACTTGTGCATGAACATATAGATGACGATGTACCCCAACCAGAAGACCGGCAGGGCGGAGACCACGTAGGCAAACATGGTAAACGGCCAATTCAGCACGGTTATTCCGCGCCTCGCTGAAGAAAGGGCAATAGGCACGGCAACGATAAGCGTTACGAACATAGAACCGATGGTGAGATAGAGGGTGTTAATCCCCACCCGGACAATCTCCCTCAGGACTGGAAGCCCGGTACGAATGGACGTGCCAAAGTTCCCCTGGAGCATGTTTCCGAGCCATAGAAGATACTGGGCATACCACGCCTTGGGCACCCCCATGGCTTCACGCACACCTTCCCGCGCTGCTGCAGTGGCCATCTGCCCTTCAAGCAGCAGGTTGAACGGGTCACCCGGCGAAAGATAGAGAACGGCAAACACCACCAAGCTCACCCCAAGGAGCAGCAGTGCAGTAATGGCAAGCTCCCTGGAGAGCAGCAGAGCTACTGGTCTTACCGAGGCAAGCTTCATCCTTTATGGAGCCTCAATTTTACAGGGCCCTCACGTGGAGGGCCCTGTACCTGGATTTGCAATGCAAAGGGACTATTGCTGATCTTGCTCAGGTATGTACCACTCATCAGCAAACGAGAAGAACTTGTACGGGTGGATAGCCACGTGTCGGAGTTTTTTGTGGTAGGCCGCATAGTTCGTGAGCGTCCAGAGGAAAGTGTACGGGCATTCCTCTGCCAGAAGGGAATGCAGTTTGCGGTATATGGTCCTCCGCTTTTCGTGGTCGAGTGTCAGCTTACTTTCCACGATAAGGCCGTCCACCTCAGGATTGGCATAGGCGCCGAAATTGTTCCTCCAGGACCCGATCTCCGATGAATGGAAGAGGGAGGTAATGTCGGCGGAGTCGTCAAACACCCAGGATGCAAAGATGACATCGAAGTCATGCTTGAGAAAGACATCCTCTTTCCAGGACATCCATTCTTTGAACTCTCCCTGTATGTCGACACCAATCTTGCTGAGATAATTCTTAAAGGCTAGGACAACGCGCTTTACAGCTTCACTTTCCTTTTCTATAGGGACTTTCAGCGTTAATGAGAGTTTCTCGCCGTCCTTTTCCATAATACCATCATCGCCTTGAACGAATCCGGCCTCGTTTAAAAGATCAATCGCCTTTTGAGGGTCATACGGCAGAGGCTGAACATCCAGGTTATAGGCCCAGCTTCCAGGGGCAAACGGACCGGAAATAATCGTTCCCTGTCCTTGGAAGAATGAATCGAGCATCTCCTGGCGATTTACCGCATACGTAATCGCCTTTCTCACGCGCTTGTCAGCCAGCAGCGGACTTCGCATGTTATAGCCAAAGAACGAATACGACAGGGCGTTATACGGCTGCAGGACAAAACGCTTGTCCCCTTGTATCTGCGGTATGTCCCTGGGGTTCACCAGCACAATCATATCAATGGCATTGAACATCAAGGCCTGACTCATAATATTCTGGTCCGCGAAGGGTCTTGCAATGAACTTGTCGATATGGGGACGGCCTTGGAAATAGTTGTCGTTTGCCACTACTACGACCTCACGATCGGCGGTAATATTTCTCAGCATGTACGAACCGGTCCCGATGGGTTTGTGCACAAAGGGGTCTTCCCGCGTCAAGGATTCTGGATTTTCCGGGCCATGTTTCGGGATTATCTTGAAGCTGAACTTGGCAAGGGCGTTTAAAATCGGCCTTTTGAGCTTGAACTCCACGGTGTAGTCATCGATCTTGGTGGCAGCCTCGATAAACTCAAACCGGACCTTGAGGGAGGTGACAGTTTTGGGATGCATCATGACATTGTAAGTGAAAATGACATCGTCGGCGGTAAACGGCTTCGGCTCCTCGCCTTCCCTCGGATGCCATGTCACATCCTTTCGCAGGTAAAAGGTGTACTTCAGGCCATCATCTGAAACCTCCACTTGCTCAGCCAGCTCCGGGACAATTTCCTGCTTTTCATCTATGCCGACAAGGCCGTTGAAAAGGAGCTCGCTAATTCGCAACGAAATCATATCATTGCTTGTTATCGGATCCAGGGTCGTAGGTCTGCCGTATTCACCGTAATTCAGGGCGCCGCCGTCCGGATTCCCATCATTCTTCCCTTTCGCCTTTGTCTGATGCACCATCATCACAAATACCAAAAGCCAAATGACGAACAGAACACTGGCTAACCTTTTCATAACATCCTCCTCAATGTTAATAGGTAAGTACCTTCAAGTCCTTTATTTTGCATCATGTTTTGTGTTTTACTATCTCTGTAATCCCAACCTCTTCACATTGACATCGAAGCAGTTAAAAAATCCTTGCGTCCCCTGCGCTCTTCTGCTCGATGGAATAAACCCCCTGCACGGCAACTTGTATCTGACGGACCGACGGGAACTGCCTGCTCATGGCAAAATAGATCTCCAGGGCCTCGGAGAATCGCATGGTGTGATAGTATGCCTCAGCCAGATTGATGAGCATCAGGGGATCGTTGTATTCAATCCTGTTTTTGTTGCCTTTGTTCCGCCCTACCTCCATATACGCGATGGTCTTCGCGTAGTCCTTCTTGCCCAGGTAGTATCTACCGAGGGCGACGTTGACGCTGGAAGATCTTTTCCCCTCGCCCGCCTCGGCTAAAGCGGCTGCTTTCGTTACGATCTCACCCCATTCCACCGCAAGCCTGCTGCAGGCACTGAGGATATCCGCGACGAGGTCGGGGGAATTGGGCTTTTGTTGCAAAAGTTCGTTCCACTTGCTCATTGCTTCGGCTTTCTGGCCTTGCAAGTACAGAAGAGCCGCCTCTCTGGCTTTCGCCTTCGCCTTGAATTTTTTGGGGGCCCTGTCGGATGCAATAAATGAGGAGGTAACTTCTGCTGACTGGTCGAAGCTGCCCAAAACTGCATATGCCTCGCCAAGATAGTAGCTGGCTACATCCCTGGCCCTGTCATCCGCTGTTGCTTTCGTGAGGTATTCTATGCTTGCCTTTCCGTATAGCTTGGCCAGGTTATCGAGCAAGGCAAGGTCATAGAAACGGAGCACCTTGTTCTCGCCGAGAACTTCTTCACAGGAAAACGCCTTCAGGTCTGTCAGCCTGAGCACCTCAAGCCCCTTCTCTATGAGGCCGGCCTCGACATAGACTCCAAGGGCGTTCTTGATGACCCGTATCGGGGTCCCATTCCCGAAATGTTTGGCCAGCGCAAGGGCTCTGTCGCACATTGTCTCAGGATTCTCGCCCACCAGGTCCGCCTTACTGTACGCCGCCGCAAGTTCCGAAAGCACTTCCGGATCCCTTCGGTTCACTCTCTTCCAGATACCTTTGGCTTTCTGACCGTTTGCCTCGAGGTGATAACAAAGGCCCAATTCCACCTTTGCAATCTCCCTGTACTTTTCCTGCGCCCCTCTATCCGAGATAAACCTCTCGAAAAAGCGCACCGCTTCCCCGGGCCTACCCCCTTCCAGTAGGGCCTCGCCCAGATAGAGGTCCACCAAACTGCTTCTGGCCTCCCCCCTGAATGCGGCGAGCTTTTTAAGGTAATCGAGGTGCACCGACACCGATATCAAGTAAAACGCACGGTGTAACTCGGCGTTTTTCAGATAAACCAACCCCAGGCCCAAATGGGCGCCACCCCGGCTCCCTTCCTCGAGGGAAGCCAAGGAGGAATGCAGCAGACTGCCCGCCTCCTCGTAGCAGTGCAGCTTGTAGAGCGCCATCGCGCGCTTTACAGCGTCATTCGTGGGATACGCCGGCCCTGCCAGCAGGATAACAATGAGGCAGCCCAGAACGATGCATCTCATTTTCCGTTCAGTATACAGAGGGGAACCTCCTTTCGGTATCCTCCACTCTCGCGACATGGATGTGATCCCACTGTTCAACCTGAGCGCGGAATGCGATGGTCCCGTCAACCGAGCAGGTCACGTCATGGTTCATTTTGGCCCCAGTCCTGAGAAGCGAATCTGCTCTTTTCTCGATATCAACGATGTAGATTGGATTATACGCATGCCGGTCGTTCTTCACGTAGACGATCCTGTTACTGTCAGGCATCCAGGCAGGTCCCTGTTCTACATCCGGGATAATGTCCGTGACCACTACCTTCATGGCAAGTCCTTCGCCATCGGTTGGGTCCGAACCATCAGCAGCAATCACCGCCAGAGACCATACCTTAGGGTCATTCTCCCTATTATAGTTGGTATAAAAGGCAATCTTTGTGCCGTCTGGGGACCATACCGGTCTCAGGTCGTCATAAGACCAGGTGGTCAACGGTTTCAGAGTCCCGAGGGGGTCTTTCAGATCGCCGATGAGATAAATGTCGTGATTATCGTTGCTTCCATAGGTCATCACGATTTTTTGGCCGTCTGGGGACCACTGGGGGTACAGATATGCCTTTTCGCCTCGGGTCAGCCTTCTCAACGCACGAGTTGCCAGATGCATCAGATAGACATCCCCATGTCCCGTGCGACCCGATACAAAAACCAGGTGATCGTCAACGGGTGACCAATGCGCAAGGCCGTCCTTTGCCGTATGCTTGGTGAGTCTCTTCGTCTCGTCGCTGGCGATTGCACCGAGGTAGAGATCGTAGTTCCCGCCGCCACCATTGCTCATGACGACGAACCGGTCTCCCCGAGGGGACCAGCTGAGCCCCGAGTTGTAACTCACCTCCTCAAAGGTGCCGGGGAGAAAGAACTCCATCTCATCATCATCCGGAGCCAGCTGCAGATATACTCTCCGGGCAATCATGCCCAGCGGGGTGGCGATGATAATTTCTTTCTTGTCGCCAATGCTTCGCTCGAATGCGATCAGCTCCCCGGACGGGGACCACACGGGGTTCGAATCGTTGTGGCCGGGGTTAATGTCAGTGAGTTCCCGGACCCACAGGGGATCTATCACTTTCGGCACCTCTGTTTCTGGCTCCTTTCCCACCGTAATCCTCTCGGCTGGCCACTCCCCAAGTAGCGGTTCTTCCCCCGCCACAACGGCTTTGCCCTCCTCGGGCGCTGGTTCCTCAGCCATATCCTGATCCACCACGGATGACTGCGCGTCAGCACTGAGGCTTACGCCGACAACGGCCGCTGCTACAAGAACTGTACAGGCCCACCTCCTTACTTTCACGCTACCAACCTCCACAACGCGCTAGCTCAAATCCTTGATCTGAGCCCAGTACCTCCTTGCTGCACTGCGGCACTTTGCAAAGCTGGTGTTTCCTTCCAGCTTTTTCGGAAAGAAGTCGAAGTATTCACGCCATGCAAGATCGGCTTTAAGAAGAAGCGATCTTTTATGGGTGATCAAAAAGAGCTTATGGTATGAAATCGCCCGGTAGTAATAGGTGTCGTGGACAGCCTCAGCATGGTGCCGGGTTGGAAAAAAGCGTGTATTCTGCTTGGCTATTTTTAGTTTTTCTACGGCCTTGGCGAGATTCTGAGCAGCAGCCCTCTTGTCCTTCTGAATGAGCTGATTTCCCCTTTCATAGTAAGCATGTCCGAGATTGGTGTAGGTCACTGCAAATTGTTTATAGATAATCTGTTGGTTCTCAGGAAGCGACAACACGTTCTCAAACTCGCGAATAGCGGCAGCGTAATCATCTTTTTCGTCCAGATACAGCTGTCCAAGCCTGTGGTGAGCATCAGAATAATCAGGATGCCCTCTTTCAGTGCTGGCATAAGCCTGGATCGCCGCATCGATGTTGCCGTTTTGTTCGGCCATCTTTCCTATTTTCAGATAATCCTTCACAAAAACGATCTTCTTCTCCCCGATGCGTTCTATAGTTGCTGTATCGAACTCCAATACCTCTTCCCAGTCACGGTACTCACCACCCACTGAAAGCCTTACTCTGCGGAATCCAAAGTTCACCGGCTTCCCGTCCAGAATAGGGGTTTTACCGATTTTGACACCATCAACAAAAACATCGGCCTCGGGCGGCTCAGACTCCACCTTAAACAGGGCGGTGGCAATATCAAGCGTAAACTCCTTTACCTGCTTGCTGGCATCCAGGCTGATCGTGTCGTGCAGAGGCTGGTAACCGTAACGGGAGAGCAGAATGTCATATTCTTCATAAAGACGCGCAGGTATTTCCACCCTACCATTCGAACCGGTAGTTCCAACCCAGGTATTATTGAGATATGCGTTTACCCCCCACAGTGGCGCGGCATCAGGCGCAGATCCGCCTTTGGCTAATAGAACAAAGGAGTCCTTCGCAACCTCTCTTTCCTCTTCAAGGTAAATGCGTCGGACGACCTTATCCCCGATACTAATTTCTTCACCCTCATTTATAGTGACAATCTCTGCCCATGACGATGTTTCATCATTCTCCTTGATAATGAGCATCCCTGCTTCATGATAACCCTTCAGTCTGCCGGATTTGTCTAAATCGGGAGCCATGTATTTGAACTCGTTACCCCGCCTGATCTTATAGTCGAGTTTTCCGAGATTGATTCTGTAGCGGTCGCCTTGAACAGCGTCAATCGCTCCCTCAAAGGGAAATTGATCTATGATATTATTGAGGATTAGCTTTACCGTATTCTCAATGTGCTTTTTCTTGCTGACCCTGTTTATTTGGCTCAGGATTGTACTTCCATCGGAGAAGTTGACCGTGGTTTCGATCGTGATCCCCGGGTCGCCCTTCGTCACGTTCCCGGCGATAATCATATCAACGGAGTTGATAAGCGGCGTATTTTGCCAACCTTTTGTGGCAACAGTTTCCATGTCGAGGGTTGCTTGCAACATCTCTTCCCGAAGCTTTGGCTTGGGCACCTCCAGAAGGCTTGAATAAATAGATAGATTATTGCTCAGCGATTTTTCAATCATGCTCAGGATTTCCGACAAATCCTCTTCCGGCGTGTTGTTTACATAACCATAAATACCTACCTTGAGCGGCTCTGGCTTGGCAGGAGAAAAGAAACACTGGATACTCCGCTCCCCTTCCAACTTTATCGATGTCTTCCACTGTTCAGGAATATACCCTGGAGCAGCAAGTTTGAGTTTCGCCTCTTCACCCGGTTTGCCTTGATATACATAGGTGTAGACGCCTTTGGCATCGGTCTTGCCTACCGGTTTATCATTTACATTTATGACGGCATCCGGAATTCCCTTTGAGACGCCATATGCCTCAGTAAGTGCCGCAACAGATATAGCTGCCTTTGTGACTTTTGCCTTTGGAGCTGGAGCCCTTGCTGTAGGTGCCGTGGCTACCCTCGCCTTTTCCACCGGCGCCTTTCCTGCGGGTGCCTTTTCTGCTGGCCTCTTTTCTACCAGTGCTTCTGTTGGTGGTAGCTTTCCTGTTGGGACCTTTTCTTCTGGAGCCTTTGCTACCCTTTCGATTCTAGAAAGGGAAACTTCCACCCTTTGCCCCGGTTCTACCCTGACCGTCTTCCGCCATGTCCTATACCCATGTTTGCTTATCCTGATCTCCATGCCTTTCTTCGGCAGAACCTGATAACTATGTACGTACGCTCCGTTTTCGTCCGTCTTTACACTCACATTATCTTGAATACGGATAGAAGCGCCCTCAAGCGGCTCCCCATTTTCTGTTACGGAAACGGTAATAAACTTTGTGCCTTTGAGGGCAACCTTGAACGGATACCTTTCCACAGCGCCTTGCTTCGGCAGTTTCACCACGAACGAATCCTCCCAGGGCTCGATCTGATATCCCATGGCTTCTTTCTGAACGGCCAGGAAGACCTCCGCGCCGGGTTGCCGACTGATTCTGTTCGAGAAATATCCATTGCTGTCAGTGGCCCCCGACTCGACCCCATCTACGAGAACCTTGGCCTGGGGCGCCGGTTTGCCGTCCAAGGTGACATGCACCTCCACATCAATTTCCGCCTGTCTCCCGGCTTCACAGGCAAAGATCAGAATCGATGAGAGTAGGACTAAACCTATTTTTGTAATTTGCTTGACCATGGCGTATACCTCCCAAAAGCATAACCGACCATTGGAACCATCGGCCTGTAAATGAGCACACCGCCCCTTACCATGTATTTCATGCCAGAGACTATCCTTTGCGGTATTCCGAAAGGAATTAAGGCTACATTCCAGGCGGCCGAATATTTACTTCTCCAGGATTTACGATCTTATCCTCATCGGAACTGGAGCCAGCGATAGACTTGCGCTCGCCTTCAGGAATCTTCTTGAGTTCGAACTCCAATTTCTTACGTGTACTGCCGCCTATTTCCACAGTCTGCGTTTCCGTATCATAGCCGATTCTGGCGGCCTCCACCTTATATGTGCCCGCTGCTATTGCATCCTTTTCGGACTCAAATTTTCCGTCTTCATCTACCATTACCGAGTAGGAGGCCTTTTCCACCTTCGCGGTGATATTAATCATATTCACTACCGTGCCTTTCAGACTTTCCCCGACAACGGGCTTGAAATTAGTGTCAACAAGCCTAACTGTGCCGTAAATCTTTGCCGAACAGGCCGAAAGGAGCAATGCCGTAGCGGCAAACAAAAACAGTGGAGTGATTCTAGAATTCATAGTCGTCTCCTCCTATAATTTCAGAATTGCAAGAATTGGTATCTACAATCGTGAGGGCACGGAAGAACCTCCGTTCATCACTACTTGGACTTCTTTTTCTGGGCGCTGATTTTGTTTCCTTTTTCAACGTTAGTTTTCTGGGCTTCAATTTGCTTGGTTAGTTTCTTGATCTTCAGTTCGGTAGTGTCCAATTCGGCTTTGACCCGGATGCCATCGGATTCCATGCCCAGTTTCTTGGTCTTTAGATTGGCTATCTCTCTTATGTTATCTTCCTTATTCCCCAGATTTGCGTTGTCTATGGCCTCAAACTTTCTTATCTCCACCTCTAGCTCAGCCTTCCTTTTGTTGATTTCGGCCAGTTGCATTCCATAGCCCGCATATTTCCCCTCAAGAAGTGCCTTTTCTTTTTGCAATTCGGCAAGCTTCACTTTTTCTCCGGCGATTTCCGCTTCGGCCTTAGCCTGCTCCAGATCAAACTCGGCCTCTCGGACAGGGGCACGCATAGCCGCCGGAACCTTAGAATAGAGGCCTTCTCCCGTTCCTACAGATGAACTTTTGGTCGCTGAGGTTTTTTTTGTTGGGATTGTGATGCACCCGGCAAATAAGGAAAGTGCCACCAAAAACGTAAACCCTACATACGATAAAGTTTTCATGGTTTTTGCCCCGTTTGTTGTTAGGTGTAAATTTCGTTCTCCTCCTCGTATAAAAGAGCAAAATAGATGCCAAAACTCATCAGAGAGCGGGTTCCCCGATAAGCCGTTGAAATTATAACCGGAATAAAAACTGGAGATCCTATTGGGATGGAGTGGCCCGGAATGGGTTCAAGAGAGTAAATGAAAACCGGATAGTCATGCGCTTTTTGTCAAATCGCTGACTAATTTAAGCGTGTTGCATACAAAGGTCACACCATTAGCACCATTGTCGCCCAACGGTCTCTTGTCAAAGGGTCAAATTTTTGACAACTGCGCAGGATAGCATGGGGGCTTACTTGCCAGCCTTTTGGTGACCAGAAAACCCGCCGAACGTCAAGGAGCGAAGATTGAGTGACTGCAAAACGATGTTGGTTGACCGTACTGGGTCTAGGAAGGGGCCAAGTGCCCTTAACTCATAAGCAAGCGGCCCTCGATTTCACCAAGACGCTAACCCTAGCTACGCGAAGCGTGCCGGTCTCAGCAAGATCATATATCAGGAAAATGTGGAGATTGGAAATTGAGATTTTCACGTACGCATGAGATGACTGCTCACGCATGCCAACTTGCAGGCATTCTTATAGTATGCATAGGAAAAATCAGGAGTGTTTGGAAAAGGCGTCCTTGGCTGGGTTGAGGAGCTTACGGAAAGGCGAAATTGTGTGCGGGTTAGGGTGAGTTAGGTGCACACGCCGCATCGCGTGCAGGTGCCGACGGTGCATGGGGGAGATTCCCTTCCCTGGAGGGCAAGGTTATATTCCTCTTGAAGAAAGGACTTGTGTATTCCATGGTCAATGAAATCCCATGGGAGCGTCTCGTCTAGATCCTTGGGTCTGTATACAAAGAAATCCGGATTGATCTCTGAGCTCTGAAACGTTTTCTTCCAGTTTCCCCTGTTTCCGTGAGCGGTTAAGAGCATCTGGCCCACACGCCTGTCCCCCAGTGAAAGCAGGGCCTGCAAGTAGGCCCACTTGGGGACATCAAAACTAATGGTAACGCCGCCAACATCGGAAACAGCCCTCTTCAAGAGCCTTTGCTTTTCCTTGAGTGAATCAACCGTATCCAAGGGAATCCACTGAAAGGGGGTAAATGGTTTCGG
>Ga0111184_1026_pt1 | contig 27438 bp, 22 predicted proteins | sample DeeMarSWOR324_28_FD_80241 | JGI IMG/M metagenome (GOLD analysis project Ga0111184, IMG submission 80241) | Omnitrophica WOR_2 bacterium SM23_72 | reverse complement strand
CGTCTGGTTATACGTGGAGCCACCGTCTATATATAAAGAAATATTAAAAGAGGAATAACTTAAGTCTCCGGTCTTATCCCAGGTGATCTGCCTGCCGGTGTCACCCACCCGCCAGTTACCGCTGTCATCATTAGGCGCGGTAACCAGAATCGAGCCATTGATCTTAAAAGGAGCATTACCCATATCCCAGTTGCGGGTGGTCATATTGGTGGTTGCAAAAGACCTCATGGTTGTATCCACTATCGCAAGCCTCACGCTATCACCGATAGGATTCTGGCTGTCAATGGTCTTATTGATCTTCCAACTGTAGGAATCCAGACTCGCATTGGTGGTGTTGATAAGAATGGTGTAATTGGAGATGTTGTCGCAGCCAGCTTTACAAAGACGGATATCCATGTTGTGGTCGTTACTTGTATCTGAATGGTTCCAGGAAACTACTTTCGTCTGATTGACAGTATACGCTTCTGCCCCATTCGGACTGATGACATCCAACGGCGGAAATTCAAGGATGTCATAACCAAAGTCCAATTCATAGGTAGTGCGGCTCCTTTCCACGGTTAAATTAACCGTACTTCCTGACTCGCTCAACTGCACAGTTGAATAGTAACGTTCTGCGCTGTTTGAGACTGATGTGTTGAACTGGGTTGAATGAACGGCAATGGTCCGGTTTAAGTCCCATTGTGGCACAGCAGAAACATCCACAGTTGTGGACATATTAGCTGCATCTAAGCGAGGGGTGTCGGAGCGGTTAGAAAAAACATTGTTATCAAACTCCACCAAATACCAATAAATCGTGGCCTGGTCTGCGTTGTTGAATCTTCTAAAACGCAAAGTGGTATTATTGACCAGTGTCCCCAAAACAGCAATAGCGCCCTCTACCCCATTGACATTGCCTGGCATGGTACTAAAAACGAGAAACGTCTTATTTATATCATTCACAGAAACTGACTCAGTAGTCTCATAACCTGTTAAGACCGTAGTCCCATTTGTCACATTGACATCCCGGTCAAACTCAACCACCTGCCAGGCAATATCATTATTGTAGGTGCTGCCTGTCTCAGACCTGGAAATGGTCAAGGTATTTGGTGAGGTCAGGTTCGCGCCGAAGAAATTGCGTTCATCAGTTGTCGTGTATGTGCGAAATGATTTCCAAGACAAGAGCGGAAAGGAACGGCTTAAGTTGACGCTTTGCGGCAGGGTGATGGTCTTGTCGGTCTTGGTCTCTGGCATAGCAGTATACCCGGAAAGCACATTAACGCCTGAAACAAATTCAGTCACCATATATTCCAAATCGTTCGTATACGAGGAAGAGACCCGGGAATACAGTATATTCGTAGGGTCATCAATAAGCGCTAAGGTATCTGCGTAATTATGACCATCCTGGCCTGACCTTCTGGTATTTAAAATGAAGGAGGCGGACATATTAAGGGGAACGCCGCCAAGGGAAGAGTTTATATCAACAGTGGTTGTCTCTGTTCCGGCAAGTATAGTGTAGCTGCCCCTGATAACGCGCTTAACCTGGTAAGATTCTGCCTCTTGGGTGCATATAAACAGGGCAACTGCCAATAGGCACACCACAAAGAGGCTAAATGCCAGTCTTCTCTTTTTAATCTCCTGCCACATATCCTTTAAACCCGTCTCCTATTCGCTGCCCAAAACATCGCTTTCTAGAAGCGGTGCGGTTACCTTCGGTAACGCAGGCCCGATAAAAGTAATCACCTTGGCTCTACGATAAGACCTTACCTCTCCTGCGGACTCTTGCGTCTTTTCTTCATAAAGAATGCGCACCCTGTCCCCTATCTTTATCTGTTCAATGCTTTTGAGATGCACAAGCTTCGTGTCTTTATCAACAGGAAGCAGAATCTCATAATCCATGCCTTTGCTTTCATCAGTATTATAAACGATAGAGATCTTATCCTGCTTCACCCAGGTCACTTCTCCTTGCACTTCCTTCATTGTCTTGGTTTCTTTTACCTTCTCTTTAGTATTAATGTCCTGTGCGATTACCTGCTGTATTGCAGAGAAACAAAGTAAAAATACGAATAATACTTTTATTTTCTTTTTTTGTATCATTTTTCTGTCCTCTTTCCTAACTTCATTTGATTTAAGCACTTTTTAAAACTTCTTTAAAAAAATACCCCAACTCTTCCTGTTGGGATATCTCATGATATCTTTTCTTTTTTAGGCAACCTGTTTTCTTTAATTGAGTTATCCTTCATGCAAAGGGTAACTGGTTAGGATTTCCATTCCTTACCTATATATTATAGCGACAATCACCTCTTCTTCTTTCGCGGCTCAGGCTCAGGTTCAGACGTAGCTGAAACAACTGGCATCAGGCTGGTAAAGGAGTAGATGGTGGCTACCTTTCCCTGAGGACGTAAATTCAAAATGCCCACTATCTTATTGCCATAAAGGGTACCTCTCCAAAGAGCCAGGTCTCCCTCTTCAGTCCTTTGCACAGTCTCAAATACGGCATTTCCGTCATCCAAGACACTGAGGGTAAAATTAGAACTGCTGTAACCCTGGCTAGACAGGTTCTGGGAGATAACAGTGCTGCCAGTAAAGGTGAGGACATCTGTCTCGACTCTTGGCTTTTTGACACCCTGGGCTGTCAAATAGATAGTCCATGTTTGAGAGTTAAACTGCTCCAGGGCGCGTGCTTTTATCGCCTCCCTCTGCTGCGTGGTCATACTAGGAGCTGTTGTAACCGTTTTTGTTCTCTTCGCTGCCCAAGACAGGCCGGGGAGCCCTGCACAGAAACCCAAAACCAAGATACATGCACAAATCCTTTTCATGCCTTCCCTCCTTCTCTGTTATAAATCTTTATATGTGCCTGCTCTTTTAACTGTTTGAGCCAAACGTTAAGACCTTCCTGCTTTTTCTTCTTTATGAGGTCCACATAATAGGGGTCGGATGCCCCGGGGAATTGCGATTCATCTGCCAGCTTCTTTTCCAGGATCTTAAAGACAGCGTAGGTTTCACCCAAGTGACGGGGCGGATAAATCTCACCCACATCCCGCTGCAACATCCTGCGCGCACTCTCAAGCGGTATCTTCCATGTGCCCATAAGAGATTCAAGAGAAACCAGACCCGTCTGCCTAAAGTCAGTGGACCTCCTCTTCTTCTGCCTTTCCCAGATATCTGGTCTGCCACTCACCTTTAGGAAAAACTCTTCTGCCTCCTGTTGTTTCTTAAAGGACACCATTTCCAGGTTTAGAAAAGAATTTTGGTCAGAAAATTTCTGCAGTTCATCTTTATCAAACACCTCTGGCTTGATACTGTCCATGATCTTATCCCTTAATTTCTGAAGCTGGATAAGGTGGCGCAATTGATTTTCAAACAGCTCCACTGAATCGCCTGTCTTTTGCTTAGCCCACTGCTCATAAGCAGACCTGTCCTGTTTCCAGTCAAAGGTCACTTTTTCATCTTCCAGGGTACGAGTAATCTCCTCTTCAAGCTCCTCTTGCGTGGGGTTAATATTCTGGTTAAAAGCCAGAAATGAAAGAAGCAATTGTTCCCAGATGACTTCATGAAACTGCTCCTCGTTCTTTGGCGCATCTCCCCATCTGTTTCCAAAAACCTTAACCACGTTTTCCACAAATCGGTAATTCTTCATGGGGACTTCAACGCCGAAGAGCTGTCCTGCCGCCTCCTCCCTCTCTTGAACAGGCGCTGGAGACTGGGCATTGCCTGAAGCCCAAACATCTTGGGAAACCAAAAAGACGCTCAAGAACAGAACCTTAACGCAAATCCCCGTGCATCTGGCCCTATTTTTAATCCAAGGCTTCTTTGCCTTCATAAGAGCTCCAGGTCAAGATATAACTCTTTACCCAATTCATGTCCTTATCGTTTTTGTCTGCATAGTTGATATATTTCCTGAAATGCTCAACAGCACGGCTACGGTTTTCCACGTATTGCGCATAGATGTAACCTAAGTTAAAATGGGCATGGGCATCTTGAGGGTTCAGTTCCACGGCTTTTTCAAACTCGGCAATTGCCCGGCTATACTGTTTGTTCTTGGTATAAAAAACGCCCAGATTATAATGCATATTGGCAGTCTGTTTTATCAGGGCCTGATTTTGCCTGGCCAGTTCTGCAAATTTACCGGGCGCTTCAAGATAACTTCTTTGAAGGGTTTTATTTTTCTCACGCAGGGACGCATAATCTTTCTGGAGCTTCTCCAGTTTCTTCTTTAACTCAGCGGCTTCTTTTTGAGACCGTCCCAGATCTCTTTCAGACTTCTCTAAGGCTTTATCCGCTCGCGTGCTATGTGCCTGAACCTGCTTTAACTCATTTTTTAGATTCCTGTTTTCTTCCTCCAGTTCCTTTTTCTCTTGCTGCCAGGCAGCAGCGCTGCTTTTTAACTTTTCTTCCTCCAGGGATTTTTTTAACTGCTCATTTTCCAGATACAGCCGCTCCTGCATGGCTTCCAAGGCTTCTCTTTCCTCTTGTAAACTTAAGCCTTCTGCAAGGGCTTCTGCCTTATCTTTTTCAAGCTGCTCTATCAGTTTTTTAGACTCATCCAGCGAGGCCTTAAGCTCTGTGGCCAGGTTTTTATCCGTAATCAGTTTCTTTGTCTGGATGAGCAGATTGTCCCTATCCTGAGAAAGAGCCTTGTTGTCACTTTTTAATTTGGCTAATTCAGCTTTTATTGTAGCAAAATTTTTCTTAATGTCTACATTTTCTTTATTTATTTTTTCGTAAGATGAGCGCAGCCTTAAACTTAAGTAAGCGATTGCCCCAGCAAGAAGAAAGACGGATATAAACAAAACCACAGAGATCTGCAATGCCTTCGCGTCTATAGCGTTTCTCTTAAAACTCATCCTTGCTCTCCTTAAGGACCGGTTTCGGCTTATCAAGGAACTCTTCTCTAAAAGGCTTAAGCTGAATCTGGGATTCTCCAAGGGACACCATGGTCTTATCCGGGACAAGGGCCTGGTACTCTTCGTAACCTCTGCCAGGCTGTTGACCAAAATACCTATGTGCTCCCGTGATAAATTCATCTCCCCTGATGATATGCGGGGTAATCATGACCAGCAGCTCCACCCTCTCTGTTCTCTGCCCGCTGTTTTTAAACAGGAACCCCAAAAAAGGGATGTTGCCTAAAAAAGGGACCTGTTCGGACAAGCCGATTTTTTCCTCCCGTCGCAATCCTCCAATGAGCAGGGTCGTCTTATCTTTCATCATCACAGTTGTCTCAGTGGAGGCAGTATCAATGATGGGTATCCTGTTACCCGTGGGCGTGATCAGAATGCTGGCAACGCTGGAAACCTCAGGTTTGATTTTCATGGTGATAAACCCATCGTCATTGATATTGGGGGTCACAGATAACTGGATGCCTACGTCTACAAACTGCACCTCTTCGGAGATAGTGGAGGTGGCCTGACCAGTGCTGGTGGTGGTGGTAACATAGGCCTGCTTCTCTCCGATATGGATTTTTGCCTCCTGGTTATTTACCACGGCGATCTTGGGATCTGCCAGCAGTTTGGTCCTGCCCAGGGTGTTCAAATAGTCGATCAAAAGGTCAAAGTCACGTTTGCCTGCCATCAGGCCTATATGCATTTGCTCGCCGAGCGTCGTCTTGACGCTTGAATTTAAGAAGGGAGTCGTGCCGCTAAACGGATAGGAAGCAATGGTCTGGTCCAAATCATCATACCATTCGCTTCTTGTCTTAAAAGTAGGACTGGTAGTACCTGCCGTCATATAACTAAAAGGATAAGAACCAAAGTAGGTGGTCCCGAATTGTTTGCTAACTTCAAAAATGCCTTCCCATTCGATTCCCCTGTCCTCATCGTCGGTTAATTTGATCCTCAAGATCCTGGTCTCGATTAAGACCTCTTTGGTGGGCTTATCTAAATCACGTATTAATTCCCTGACCTCTTCCACACGCCCGGACAACGCCTGGACAATCACCTGGTTATTGCGCTCATCTGCCTTAACAGAACCGACCTTCTTGGCATCAAGCCGCGTCTTCAGGATCTCCTCCACCTCTTTTGCCCGGGCATATTTTAAGGTAAACACCTCCACCGCATTCTCCTTCTCGAATTCATCTAGGGCCTCCTGCATCATGGAAATCCTCTCAGGCATATCCATAATCATCACATTTCCTGCCTCCTGGTCTACGAGGACCCTGCCGATCTCGCTCTTCAAAGCATCTAGCAGATTAAACGCCTGCTCCGGGATGGAATATTTGAGGCGGAAGACCTTCACCTGGCGCATGTCTGAGAAATTCTTACCGTAGAGAGCCTTGTACTCTGCTTCGGTCATCACATTAAAAACTTCTCCTTGTTTAACAAAGGCAAGGCTGTTAGAACGCAATATAAAATCAAATATATCCTTTATAGGTACCTTTTCAATGTTCATGGTCACGCGACCAGAAACATTCTTCGTAGCCACGATATTTAAATTTCCCTTGGCCGCTAAAAATTTAAAGGCTTCGATAACGTCGATATTGCGCAAATCTAAAGAGATAGGGATTTGAAAGCGTTCTTCCACTGACATATTTTTAAGCTTTTCTGCCATCTCCTCTTCAAGCTTTTGCTCCTCAGTCAATGCCTCTTTCTGCTTGAGGCTCGCGCCTTCCTGAGCCATAGAGGCAACCGGAGCAAATATTAAAATCAAACACATAAGTAGTGAAAGAAAGTAGCGCATTTTATCGGATAGCATCCTTTGGATGGGGCTCGACCTTCTCATCCTGCCACATCTCCCAGGTTAAAATGTATTTTTTGGCCCGGTCTGCATCCTTATCTTGGGGGTCCAGTGTTATGTAGCGCTTAAAGTGACTGATAGCCTTAGCCTTATCATCAAAATACTCTGCGTAGATAAGCCCTAGATTATAATGCGCAGCTGCATCATTTGGATTCAGCTCCAGGTCCTTTTGAAACTCTCTTATGGCCTCAGGGTATTGCTGCTTCTGCAGATAATACACGCCTAAATTATAATGTAAGACAGCATTTTCCTTAAGCAACCTGTCCTTTAAAAGGGCAACCTTATAGAGCTTACGGCTGTAACCTTGTAACTTTTTCTGGAACAGCTTGTTGTCCTTAAACATAAGTTCATTTCTCTCCTTAAGCAATGTGTTCTGTTTTTTCAACTTATCCATCTGCGAAGGATAATCTTCTAAGTCCGTCTCTAGCTTGGAAAGAGCAGCCTCCTTCTGGCTGATTTCATTCTTCCACACTAACTCCTTTGTTTTATAAGTGTCCAAAAGGTCCGCGACAGTCTTATCCTTCTCTTTGATGGTATTGGCCAACTGCTCATTCTGCTCCTTTAAAGAATCTTCCTTGGCCCTTAAAACCTCAATCTTCGTCTCTAAGGCCAATCTTTCATTCTGAAGCTTTGTCATCTTCTCTTCATAATCCTTGATTTTATCCGTCCATGCAACCTGATTCTTAATCGATTCCTCTCGGCACTCCTGAACCTGCTGTATCAGCTGCTGTTGATTCTCTTGGGATTCGCATTCACTGATTTTGGCCTGATATTCTTTGATTTTGCTTTTAGCATCAGCCAATTCGTTTTTAAGGGCATCAAATTGGCTAAGTATCTGGTTGAACTCATCTTCATAGCTTAGGGACACCTCATCCTGAGCAAAGGAAAAATGCCAAACTCCCAGGAGCAGGTAAAGGACCAAAAGAAATTTAATCGGGACATTGCGCATTTTAATTGTATGACTTAAAGTCCTTTAACATCACCCCGTCTTTTAACGGCGTAAGGAGAGGCGCAGTTTCAGTGTTCACGTTCAGCCTGATATCCTGATGCCTCAGGACTTCATCGTAAGACTTGGCTCCCTTTACCGAGAACTCATCGCTGAGTGGAATAAAAACCTCTTTGACCTCTGCGAGGTCCTGGGATGCTTCGGGTTCCTTTTGGATTTCCGGCCGAAAGACATCAAAAGCCTTCGCAGGTTTCACTATAAATTTATCTGCATCTCTTGTGGTAATGAATCTATCTCCTTCAAAAATAATGGGTGTCAGCATAATGACTAGTTCCGTATGCTCCGCTGTCTGAGTCCTGTTTCTGAAAAAGAAGCCCAGAAACGGAATGCTCCCTAAAAAAGGCACCTGTTCTGAAGACTCTATCTTTTCTTCCTTGCCCAACCCTCCGATAATGATGGTAGAGCCATCCTTGGCAATGACCGTTGTCTCGGCAGTGTTCGTATCGATAATCGGCACCACGTTATTGCTGGAGGAGGTCACCGTGCCGATGACGCTGCTTATTTCCGGTTTCACTTTTATGGTGATATATCCGTCTTCGTTGATCATAGGTATGACCGACAGGCGCACGCCTATATCCACATAGGTGACCTCTTCGGCGACGGTGGTGGTAGTTGTGCCTGTCGTGGTCGTGGTGGTAATGTAAGCGCGGCGCTCACCAATATGGACCTTGGCCTCATGGTTATTAATCACAGCCAAGGAGGGGCTGGCGATAATCTTGGATTTGCCCAGCGTCTTAAGGTAATTGATCACCATGTCAAAATCGCGTTTTGAATCGACGATGCCAATATGCATATTCTTTCCCGGTGTTATCTTGGTGCTGGAGCTAAGGCTTGAGGTGGTGCCGCTAAAAGGGTAACTGCCCACCTGCCCTCCCAGGCTCTCAAGTACCGCGGATCGCGTGCTAAAAGTGGGGTTGGCAATACCCGCGGTCATGTAACTGAATGGGTAACTTCCGATGTAGGCCATGCCGTATTGTTTGGCGATATTGAACAAACCTTCCCACTGGATGCCTGTATCCATTTTATCCGACAATTTGATTTTCAGGATCTTAACGTCAATGAGTACAGCCTTTGTCTTTTTGTCCAGCCCTTTGATGAGCGTTTCGATCTTCTTCATCCTCTCCGGGAATGTCTGGACGATAACCTGGTTGGTGCGGTCATCCGCTTTGATGGAGCCCACCTTTTTCAAGTCCAGCTGATTTTTAAGCTGGTCCTCCACGTCTTTGGCCTTGGCATATTTCAGATTAAAGATCTTGACGCTGGAATCCTGTTCCATCTCCTCCAGAGCCTTTTTGGCAGCAGCAATCTTCTCCGGGGTGTCTATCAGCATGACGGTTCCAGATTCCGGCTCCACAAGCAGGCGGCCGATCTCGCTCTTGATAGCCTCCAAAAGCGGAAAGGCCTGGTCAGGTATGGCGTATTTAAGACGAAACACGTGAACCTTGCGGGTATCGGAAAAGTCTTTGCCGAAAAGCCTCTTGTATTCCTCTTCTGTCATGACATTATAGATATCCCCCTTTTTTTCGTAGGCGAGAGAGTTGGAACGCAGCATGATATCAAACACGTCTTTCACCGGAACATTCTCCACGGTCAGCGTCACCCTTCCCGAGACCTTCTGGGTGGGAACGATATTAAAACCTGATTTGATGGAAAAAAACTTCAGGGCCTCGATGATGTCGATATTGCGCACACTCAGCGAAATCCGCTGTTCATCCGCTGATGCCTCTGTCTTCATGGTTAATTTAAGATTCTCAGGGAGGATCAGGCGCGGCGTCTCCTCATCCAGGCCTTGCAGGTTCAAGTCTTGAGCCCAGGCGGTTGTGGCGATAAGAAAACTTAATAATAAGGCTACCTTTCTTGATTTCATCGCAACTCTATCTCTTCCTTACCGTAACCAAGGACCACCTTGTCCTTGTAAACGGCCTTGAGTTTCACATTGTTGCCAAAGGTCTGACCCCTTTTTAAGAAAAGGGTCCTCTGGTTCGCCGTATCTTCGATCATAACATCAGGATCCTCTGACCAGGCGATCCCTACGAGCCTGAAATCTTTGGTGGCTTCCAGGATCCTCGGCGAGGGGCCTCGTCCCATAGTTACGATTTCAACAGGCAGATCCCTGCTTATATGGAACAGGTCCCTCTCCCTTGCTTTCTCAGCATAAAAGGTCAGTGATTTCAAAAGGGATGATGCCTTAACAACCTCTTCTTTTTGTGATTTTTCTGATTCTGCTTTTAAATCCAATTCCTTATTCAAACTTAAGAGAGCAACCGCAAGATTGATAACAAAATAAACGGCCAGAAACACCACACAGAGCTTCAGGATTTGATTGAGCGCTCTTACGTCTATTTGATAGATCTTTCCTTCTTTAAAAAGAGTCTTGAAGGCGTGCTGTAAATAGGCCAAGCGCCCTTTGAGTGCTTGAAATGAGAAAAAACGCAAGCCCTGAAATTTAAGGGCGGTGCGATCTAATGATTTTTGCCCTTTTGGTTTCTCGATTAAATCCAACAGCTGTTTCTCTGGTGTATTTTGGTTAAAGGCTACCATCTCCATTATAAGGGTTGCCATGCGCAAGCCGCCTTAATCCCGGAATTCCTTTTCCGCACGGAGCAGGTCCAAGTCTGACGTCAGATCCCTCACCATCTCTTTTAAAGATTCGTTGTATGAAACCTGCTCAAGAAGTTCCTGTTCCATCTGCAAAAGACGTCTTCTTGCCTCATCCCTTTCCGCTGCCAATTCCTGCCAGCGCAAGTCATGATCAGCCATTCCCCTCTTGAGATGCCTCATGCTTTGCTCTTTTTCCTCAATACTTGAGACAAGCCCCAGGCTTCGTTTCTCCTGCGCGCTCAGGCGGCTGTTTAACTTGATAAGCTCTGCGTCTTTTTCTGCCAAGGCAATTCTGAGCTTATCTCTCTGCGCCATAACCTCCAGCAGCTGGCTCTGCAGGGAATCCATCTCATCCTGTTTCTCTTGCAAGGCAGCATTTGTCTGGGCGTAAAGGTCGCCTGTTTTTGAAACAGAATCCCTCGCCTGATCATAGAACCTTTGCATATCATCCAGCCGCCTTTCCAACTCTGCTATACGCCTCTCGCTGCTGACCTTGACAGCCTGCAATTCCTCAAGTTTAATCTCGGCATTCTGCTTGTCTATCTTCAACTGATCTAATTGTCGCACGAAAGCTGCTTTCTCTTCATCATGCTTTTTGACGGATTCTGTCAGGCTCGTCATCGCGACCTTTAAATTCTCATTGGCGGCAGTCTGATTCTTGATCTCTTCTTTTAATTTGTCTATTTCCTTTATCAGATTAACCCTCTCCTCCTGCATCTGATTAAGCTGATTTCCCAGGGAGGTTTGAGAAGTAAAAAACACATTGGTCTGACTCTTTAATTCCTTGACCTGATTCTCCAAGTCAAGCTTGGAGCCCGCAAGGGCTGAGATCTCTGCGTTCCTCTGCGCCAATTGCGATTGAAGGTCACTGAGTTTTGAATACATATCTTTTTCCTTGGCTTGAAACGCTGCGAGCTCATTGTCCCTTGCCTCCAGAAGACTCTTCAGCAGTTCATTGTTCTGCTGCAAAAAAGCATTTTTCTCACCCAGGCCATTCATGTAACTTTTTAATCGCATGAGACTGTTTTGCGTTTCGGAAACTGTCGCGCTTCTTGTTCTCGTAACACTGCGAATCTCTTCTCTAGGAACCTCTTCTTTAATGATCCATTCCTTTTCTGACTGAGCCTTTGCCTCAACGTCTTCTCTCTTAAAGGTTTCATTCAGCATCGTTCCCAGAATGAATCCCGCAATGGTAACAGGGATGAGAATGGTTTTAATATCCAACACAAGACCTCTTTTGCTTTTTAAATAGCTGACACCCATCACTTAACCTGTTTTAATAATCGCCTTGTGCATTTGAGCATTTCTCTTCTGCCAACCGAGCCTTCCCTCTTCTTCGATGATACCATGCACCATGGCACCATCCACGACCGCACAATTTTTTATAATCAGGGATTTGAGGGCCTTATGGCAAAACATGGTGATCTGTCTGGGATATCCGCGGCTGTATTCATAAATTTCTCTGACAGCCTCATCAAGGAAAAGCTGGATGTGCGAGCGGTAACCTGCTTGACGGATACGGAATTCAATCAGGTCCTTGGCCTCTTCAAACATAAGCGGATTGAGCGTATATTTAAAACTGATACGGTCAAAGAAATTGGGCATATTGTACATCTTGCTATAAAGTTCAAGTTGCCCCAATAAAATAAGCTGCAGGAGTTTAAACTCGTTCGTTTCGTAGTTGAGCAAAATTCGCAAAAGCTCAAGAGAGGTATCGGTTAATTTCTGCGCTTCATCAATTATCAAAACCACGGTCTTGTTTTCCGTGACAGCTCTCTGAAAAAGGAACCGCTCCAGCTGGTCACGAAGATCCAGGATAGAAGGGTTGGGTACGCCAAAAGAGCTGATTTCAAAATTTCTGATAAGAGAGGTCAGCATCAGCTCTTCGCTTTCAAAATATGGGTCTAAAACTATATGAAAAATAAAATCATCCCTTGCCTTTAATTCCTGGATGAGCTTTCGGGAAAGCGTGGTTTTACCTGTACCCACATCTCCCAGGATAACAGAAAGCCCCCTTTTCATTCTCAGCTCAATCAGGACATTCGTCAAAGCAGCTTCGTGCTCTTTGGAGAGGTAAAAAAACTCAGGGTCAGGACTTGTAGAGAAAGGCTCTTTGTCGAATCCTAACACCTTGAAATAACTCATGTTTTGCTCCTGTTAAAATCAATAAAAAAGGCCTGATTTCTTTCGAAATCAGGCCTTAAGGGGCTTCTCCCCTTCTTCTTGACTCTTTCCTGCATCATTTTAGATTCCGATTAATCTCTTGCGTATCAGGCGCAAGGAATAGCCTTCCCTGGCCAGGCCCCTAATCTCTTTTAACCGCTTGGCCACAATTGAACTATTATAAAAACGCACGTTTCCTTTTTTACGGGATATCGGCAATAATCCTAAATCTGTATAATGATTCACTGTCTGATAAGTAATACGGTACGTCTTGGCAATTTCTTTTGCAGTGATTATTCTGTTGTGTCGCATGGTCATAGGTTACAAGAGATATGGTAAATACAATATGTATGCTATATACCATAATTTTGGTATTTTGTCAACAGAAAATTAAGACTAAAAATTCCCTAACTTGAATATTTTCCAATGGGTTAAATAAGCGAAAAAGCAAATTACCTTTTTGTTTCAGGGGTTTTTTGACGTGGGAGGTGTTTGGAGAAAAAACGCGATAAAAGCTTAAACGCCACCATGACAATGGCGCGGACTTTATAATTATAAACGGAGGTGCTAAAGAGGATGGTCAAGGCCTTTAAGGGGTGATGTCTGTAAAAAGTATAATAAGCACGCGATTGCCACTTTTTGAGCTCTGCCAGTGGAATTGTCTCTAATTCAAAACAATCATAATTCAACTGGTTGTAGTTCATCCAGTTGCTACTAAGGATTCGTAAACCCGATCCCTCATGTTCTGCTAACTTTCTGATCTCAGTCCCCGGGTTAGGCAGGATAAGGCCAAAGGAAGGAACATCTGGATTAAGTTCAATGGCAAACCGTATGGTTTCCAGAATGGTCTCAACTGTCTCCCCAAAATGGCCCAAGATAAAAAACGTACGCACTTTCAACCCGCACCTTCGGGCGAGGTGCATGGCCTGCCTTATCTGCTGTTTTGTCTCCTGCTTGTGAACCACTTTTTTAAGTATCTCTTCATTTCCGGTTTCAACCCCCAGCGCAATCCATTGGCAACCAGCCTGTTTCATCTTTTTTAACATTTCTTCATGGATACTATCTGCACGCGTCTCGCACTCCCAACGTACTCTTTTATGCAGCTTGCGCGCCATAATCACTTCGCATAAATCAAAAATGTGTTTCCGGTTGAGCGTCAACATGGCATCGGCAAATTGAAAAGATGAAATGCCGAACCTCAAAAGCGCCTCCTCCAACTCATCAACAATCCTGGAAGCACTCTTGATGCGCGTTTTCTTGCCCAAATAATTTGGATTGCAGAAATAACAATGGTAGGGACACCCACGGGATGCGCTGATAGCAAACCAACGATTGTAATGGCCAAGCTCAAAAAGATCCCAGGCTGGCAGGGGAAGTTCATCAAGATTTTCGATTTCTCTGGGGGAAGCATTTTTTTTAATCCGATTTGATTCCCTGAAGGCAATGCCTGGCAGGGTACCTAACCCCTCAGGCCCCTGGGAGTGCAATAAATTAAGGAGCCGGACAAAAGTCTCCTCTCCTTCCCCTATTACCGCTATATCAAAATCCCGGAACTCTTCAAGCGTCTGTTCAGGAATGGTGGAAGCATGGGGACCTCCAATGACGATGGGAATGTGGGAAAAAGAGACTTTAACAGCTTTTGCAATAAAACCTGCCTGGATGATTTCAGTTGTAAATGCGCCTATTCCTATACAGGATGGGTTTTCCATCTTTATTTTTTCCAGCAAGCGGGGCAATGTCCAATGGGGTAGGCGCATATCCACAACGGTCACCGTATATCCAGCCTTGCGGCAACTGGCTCCTATCATGGCCAGGCCCAGGGATGGAGTCAGGGATTCATAAGTGTAGATGTTATCCTGCAACCCCAACACCCTCTTTGACGGGTGGATTAAAATAACGTGGCTTTTATTTTTTTGTAAGGTTGGCACAGCCTAATCCTTTTAAAAAGCCTGTATTCCAGCATAAGAGGCAAAGCAAAAATAACATAAAAACAGAAAAATCAAATTTAAACCAGACTCCGGCAGCCAACAGGCAAATCCCCAGGGTAATCAAAGAAGCAGGCAGATCCTGAAAGGCAAAAAATATAAATAAAGATAAAAGACTAAAAAAAACAAAAGGCAAAACCTGTATTTTTCTAAAGATTCCGTATCTTCTTACCAGAAACCCTTGAGCCCAGCCATAGCGAAACATCATCCTGGCAAAGGCACTCCAGCTCGAGGGTCGATAATGTTTTACCACAGCCTTGGGGTTATAAAGGATGCGGTGCCCCTCTTTTTCAAGCCTGTAATCCAATTCCACATCCTCTCCCGGCCAAAGGCCTGCCAGAAAACCTCCGACATTTAAAAATGCATCCTTGCGATACATGGCATTGCATGAAGCATTATGGTGCACTGGAATAATCCCTTGTAATGAAGGCCGGGTATAATCCGAAATAAAACCGGTTTTTTTCATAAAACTGGCGACTCTGCGGCCGAAAGGCGTTTCATTTTCCGGTATTTCCTGCCTGCCTCCTACGGAAACTACGGTTGCATCGTAGAATCCTGCCAGAAGCTCTCTCACCCATGAGCGGTTAACCATGCAATCCGCATCAGTAAAACAGAGGAAACTGCCTTTGGCAAGCTCTGATGCAATATTGCGCGACTTTGCCGGTCCGACGCTGACTGGATTAGTCAGACTCATGACCTTTCCTGAATATTTCATTAGGATCTCTTCGGTTTTGTCGTAAGAGCCGTCATTAACCACAATCAATTCAAAAGTGGGGTAATCCAGGTTAAGGATAGAATCCAGGCATTTCTCTAAAGTATTTTGCGCATTTCTTGCGGCTACGATGATGCTTACGAAAGGTTCACTCATTTATGGATTAAGTAGGATAAAAAGTTTCTGGCACCCCTTAGCTTGCGATAGAGGTCAGCTTTAGAGCGGGTTTGAATGAGAAAATTGAGCATATAGCCAGGCCGGAAATAAAATTTCTTAAGCCCCCTGTCGACGTAATAGTTAATCCTCTCCATGCTCATATCCGGATACTCCACAATCCCCGATTGCTCACCGGCGTCTAGCCACCTGTTCCACTCTTTTGTTTTAAGCCAGCCCTTGCCTTCGCAAAGCTTAAAAAAGGCTGTGCCGGGAAAAGGCACGGCTCCGGAGAACTGAATTGTTTTGCAACCCAGGGATAAGGCAAAATCAATCGTTTGACTAGCTGTGTCTTCTGTTTCACCGGGCAAGCCTATAACAAAACAACCATGGACATCAAGGTGCGCCTTCTTAGACAGTTCCATAAATTCATAAGACTGCTTAAGGGTGATATTTTTGTGCATCTGATCCAAGATGGTTTGCACGCCGGATTCAAAACCGACCAGCAATTCCCTGCACCCTGCCCTTTTCATCATCTTAAACATCTCTAAATCCGCTGTGTCAACGCGCGCGTTCACGGAAAAAGTGATTTTAAGACCGCGCTGTAGAATCTCCTCGCAAATCTGAATCGCCCGAGGCTTCTGGACGGTAAAGGTATCATCTTCAAAAAAGAACTCACCACCCCTTAACACGACAGGACAGAGTTTGATATCATATTCTATTTCATCGACGACATTTTTGGCTGAACGCAACCTGTATCGGGTGCCGTGCATCACCTGTGGCCAGAGGCAAAAAATGCAAAGGTTAGGGCAACCCCTTCCGGAAATAATATCGATATAAGGATGGAGTTTTCCTCCGTCAAAATATTTCATGAGATCCAGATGCCGCCAGGCAGGAAACGGTATGCGGTCCAGGTCCTCAATAAACGGCCGGGCTGCATTCTTGAAAACCCTGTTGTTTTGATAATAGGCAATACCCAGAACTTTCTCTAATCGGGGAAAATTTTCTATTGTCTCACTGACCGTCTCATCATATTCTCCAACACAGGCAATGTCTATCGCGCCACCTGCCAAGGTAAGCGTTTCTTCAGGAAGGCTTGAGATATGGGGTCCAACCATTATGACCTTGGCCTCTGAAAATTGCTTGATGAGGATAGCGCACTCTATGTCGGAATAAATGGATGGGGTGGTTGAGTCCAGTACCACGAAATCAGGTTTTTCTTTTTTAACTATGGACTTCAGATCCTCCTTACTCTGTTGCTCAGCCACCATATCGAGGAGACGCACGTCATGGCCGTCCCTTTCCAAGACAGCTGCTGCGTAGGCCAGCCAGTCAGGGGCGCGTAAGACCCTTCCTCTGGTGCGGGCAGCCCAGCGTTGGGTGCGGCAAAAATCCTTTACAAACGGCTCATTGATAACAAGTATTTTCACTTTTTAAGTTCGCAAATAAGTGCAGGAAATCTTTGCGATTTGCATTCAAACAGAGGGACGTATTTTTCTTGAAGATAAGAGAACAATTCCATACTGCTGGGGTTCCCATACGGCAGGAATATGAAAAAACGCGGCAACGGAGAAATCTCCTCCAGGACCCCTTTTTCAAAAATAGGAAGCGTGTTTCGGTGCGTGTAATAACGGATAAAAGGGTAACGAAAATAATTAATCCCCACCACATCTTGAGACTCTGAAAGAGACCTCAATTCTAAAAGACATTGCCTGAACCTTAAGAAATCTTTGGCATGATCTAATTTCTTCCCCAAAATAGGGAGTGCGCTCTTTTCTATGCCTGTGCCTGCTATGATAACCATAAGGCCTGCCAGGAGCGCAAACTTAAGGGGTGAGCGCGAATATTTCTCTTTGGCAAGTATATAAAGGATATAAACAAACAGGGTGAAAGCAAGGGACGCAGCTGGCACGAGGAGCCGACCGAGAAAATTAACGAAGGCATGCGCCACGGAGTGAGAAGGAAACACGACATACCAACTGATGCCGCAAATAACAAAAAGGAGGCACAGGCGCATCAAGGGCCTCAACATGTCTTTAGACTCTTGAGAAACGTTCCTGTAAAAAAAATAAGAAATAAACAAAAAAGTAAACAGAATAAAAAAATTAAACATAAAGGCCAAAGAAAAATGGCGCATGAGTGCCAGCTGCCACCAGAGGCTCAGGGTCAGGTGCCGGGAAACCATGTCTTTTGAATGGGCGATCCTCTCAAAGGCAGCGCGCCTTAAATCCGTAAGAGCGCCCCCCAAGCTGCCGAAATACCAAGCATTTTGCAGGAGGTGAAGCAGGAAACCGCAGAGAGGGGCCAGCATCAAAACAAAGATATATAATTTCGGAATATACATTTTTCTTTCATTTTTAAGAAGAAACGGGAAAACAATAAAGAACAACGCCAGGTAAATGACAAACTCATAGGTGAGCAGGGACATGATAAAATACAAGAACCAGACCAGAAAATAAAGAAAAGGCCTCCTTCCCTGCGCCTTCAGTAATTGAAAGTATGTGAAAAAAATCGCCGGCAGAAGCGCGTTCGCGTAAGAAGGCTGATGAAGCGCGTCTATCCCGTAAAGAAACATGCTGTTAGTCAGATAAAAAAGGCCTGCCAAAAAAGCAACCAGGACCCTGGCGCTAAAATCTTTGATGAAGACGTACCAGAAGAACAGGTTCAGAAAAGCGACGCACACGGCGACCATCCTGAAAAAGGGCAAGGAATCTGTCCTAAACAGAAGGCGTTGAAGACCGTTAAGGATATCGGGCAAGGGAGGTACGTGCGTGTAGAGATTCCTCACCTCTTTGGCATTGACCTCAAACATGGGCAGGAACTTGCATTTGAGAAAGCCGAACCTGACGAAATTTTCTCCGGCGCTCAAAATATTAGCATCGGAATATTCATCTCCGTGATCTAAATCGGGAAACTGAAGTCTAAAAAATGCCAGGACGATGAATACGGCAGACAGGATGAATAACGCAAATCTGCTCTTAAACAAGGCTCATCTCCTTAAACACTAAAGCTTATCGTCACAGATAAAGTTCCTTAAGTTTTCCATGCCGATCCGGAGTGCCTCCCCGAAACTAATCCTCTCGCTCATTTTATAGGAAACCAAATACCCTAACAAGAATAAAAGATTATAAAATTTCTTCAAGTCCCATTTTACGCATTCCTTTATTAAGGGCTCAAGATACGGAAATTTAACCGCATAGAAAAATAAACGATGCAGGTTCTCTATTTCTTTTTTATCGGCCAGTATAAGGAGGCTTGCCTTGAAGAAGGATGGCTCAAAGGAAGCCGTCGTATCAATCAGATGATGTTGACGAGCGTATTCTCCCAGTTCCGTTCCTGGAAAAGGCTGAAACAGAGAGCTCCAGGGATAATCGGTCTTGATCTTTATATTCAACCTCACGGTCTTAAAGGCTTCCTCTAACGTCTCATTCGGCAAGCCGAACATATTGTAGGTCCTGAATCTTATCCGGTATTTCTTAAGCAAGGAGGCTGTCTGAAAAATCTGTTCGTCAGAGATTTCTTTCTTCAAAATCATCTTACGCAAATTTTCCGAACCTGTCTCCACACCGAAAAACACTCTCGTGCAACCGGATTGCTTGAGGCTCCTGATCAACTCCTCATCCGCTGCGTCCGCCCTCAAAAGGCAAATAAAAGGAAGCCGCAGTTGCTTGGCGTATTGAGCGAGGAATCCTTTTGACCAATCTTTATCAAGGCCGAAGGTATCATCCTGGAAATAGACGGTACGAAACGGGGTTTGGGCCTTGACTGCTTTGATTTCTGCAATAATATTTTCAGGGCTCCTGTAGCGTACAAAAAGGCCCTTATGGTGATAGAGTTTCTTGAAGGCATGATTGAAACAATAAGCGCAGGAAAAAGGGCAACCCCTACCGACCATAAATGCCTTTTGAGACTTATGCAGAAAGGGGTATTTTCTGACATACAGATTTCTATCGGGAAAGGGCAATTCATCAAGGTTCTCGATTAAAGGACGGACCTCATTCCTGAAAATCTGGCCATTTTTCTTAACCCAGAGATTATCTATGGTTGATAAGTCATTTCTCTCATCAAGGCGATCAGCTGCCTCAAGAAGGGCATACTCTCCTTCTCCCCTGCATATCATGTCAACAGGCGCTTCCTCAATGATTTCAGGAAAAAACGTGGGATGAGGCCCGCCAAACAATACTTTGACCTCGGGTTTTATTTTTTTTATCCGGCTGGCCACGCACAATGACCAACGATGTACACCTGTGGTGCAGGAAAACCCTGCAATATCAGGATTAAATCTTGCGGCCTCTTTAACCAATCTGTCTATTCCCTGGCCGTGCTCAATAAAACAATCCACTTCATGCCCCTTGGATTTAAGCAGACTGGATAGATACATCACCCCTAAATATTCGTAGGATAAATTCTGAATAAAAGAAATCCTGGCCATTTTTAATTCTTTTTCTTTCTGGCAATAACCAGCATCTCGCCACACCCTAAAGTCAACCCTAGGTCAGTTAGGGCTTTGGGTAAGACTGTAAAACAGAGCTTCGAGAGGCTCGTCAAGATGGGTGCGGGATAGGTCTGGAAGTAAGAATGGATATAGCGTAAATTCAAAACCTTTTTTGCTTTTTTTATTTCCAGGAGCTCGAAACCGCATGCTTTTAAGGCCAAGGCCATGTTGGAAGGAGAAAAACAATACAGATGCTCCGGCTTATAGTGTGGCCATTTTTCTCCCATGAACCTGGAAGAAAGGCTACAGGTGTTCATGGTCGAAAGGGCCATAATGCCTCTGGGCTTCAGGATTCGATAGACTTCCTTGAAAGTTTCTAAAGGTTGCCTCTGGTGTTCAATCACATCAAACAGCGTTACGGCATCGAAATGGTCGCAAGCAAAGTGCGCATCCAAAAGGTCGCCTGAGAAGATGCGGTTGCTAAATTTTCGGCTGGCAATCGCATGGGAATATTCTGAAACCTCCACTCCGTAAGGTTCCCATCCCCGTGCCTGTGCCACTTCCAGAAAAAAACCCATGGCACACCCTATATCCAAGATGCGTCCTTTTGCAACATGCTTCTCTATCACGCCTATCCATTTTTGAAACGTTGCGCTCTTATGGCGCTTGATATCGCTCATCTTGCCTTCCCTGGCTTGCCAGGGGGTATAATAACTCTTATCGTAAAGGTCCTTTAGCTCAAGGAGAGAAGGCATGGGGTGTATGAAAATCAGACCGCAGGAGGCGCAGCGAAAGAAATCCTTTTGCTGTTTGACAAAGGCCTTGCGTATTTCTGAATTCTGGCATACTACGCACAACATGTTAGGAGCGTTTTTTTCTCATCCGGATAATGATATCAAAATCCTGGCTTTGCTCTTTGGTGTACGTTTCCTCCAAGGCTAAGAGATTGGCTTTGGGAGAGATTTTTAACACCTTGCACGCCTTTAAATAGACGTCTTTAGGGGAAATGGATTTCATGCAAATGTTGTTGCCCTTGCAGGGAGGAAAATCAGTCCGGTGCACGCAAGGGCTACAGTAGACGTCTTTAGAATAAAAGATAAAATTATCTTTTCTTTCCATGTCGGCGTAATGGGAAGGGTTCACCGGGCCCCATAAGGAAATGACCGGAATGCCGAAGCTTGTAGCGATATGGTACAACCCAGAATCATTGGTAACCATCAGGCGCGCTCTTTCAATCAAGGCCATGGTCGTCTCCAATGAAAACTCTCCGCACGTGTTGAAGGTTGCGGCCTGCGCCTGAGGAGAGAGCTGTTTCATTAAGGTGTCCACATAGGAGCGCTCGGCGAGGCTGCCGACAAGAAATATGGGACGGTTCCAGGGCTCACTCAACGCATTGATCAATGAAACAAAATAGGACGAAGGCCAGCGACGCTCCAGCAGGAGATCAGAGGCATTAGGGTTAATCACGATGTAATCGGAATTCTCCTTCAATCGTCGGCCATGGAGCCAATCCCTGAGGTCGGACCTGGCTTGAGGGCTTAATTGAATCCTGGCGATCTTCTGTTCGAACTGTTTTATCCCACAGGCCCTGGCTAGCTGCAGATAAATCTTACTGATGGGTTGAGCGTCATTAAAATAAACCAGGTGCGTATTGAGCCCGACCCTGAAAGCCGTGGAGGTCCGGTAAAAACCGTACCTGTTCCTAGAGAGGCTGAGGGTAGCCAGGATCGTGGATAAAGCGGAATAAACCTCAAGGTCAAAATAGAGATCCACCCGATAGCGCCAGAGTTTAAACAAAAGCCTCAATGTATCCATGAGGAGGAACGTCAATGTCGTATCGCGAATACAGAGGCACTCATCCATTAGGTCTAGGCTCTCTACGAGCGGCTTGTTCTTTAAGGTAGTAATAAAAATAAACTTTGCTGAAGGGTATCTTTCTTTCAGGGCCCTGACCATGGGAGTTGCGCGCAGGATGCTTCCCATGCCTAATAATTTTGCCACCGCGATTGTCTTTACGTTTTGCACGGAATCATCGTGGTTGATTCGGGCGATCTTGCCAAGAGGCCATACAACACCATTTAACAAAAAGGCCAATGGCTTACCGATGAATCTGTCTAAAACAATCTTATGACGTAATTTCATCTTCCTTGATGATGTTGCAACCACTCTACTGTTTCCTTAAGGCTTAACCTGACATCGCGATATTGGATCCCGAGCTCCCTTGCAGCCTTCTTGCCGTTATAAGAAGGCATCTTGCGAGCGATGTTGAGGCTGTGAGGAATGACAACAGGCTCATCTTTAGTAACGGCACTCATCGCTAAACTAACGTAGGCCACAGGATAAGCCAGACAATAAGGAACCTTGAACCGGGGAGCCGGAATTTGCGTGTATTGACTTAAAAGAGCGAACAGCTCATCCATCGTCCAGTTGACCGCATTCAAAATATATCTCTGTTTGGGTTTTGCCTTCTCCAAGGCTAAGAAATGCGCCCAGCCTACATCCTCAGCATCCACGAACCCTGTGCTTGTGTTTATAGAAACCTTGACTTTTCCCTGTAGAAAATCGGAGATGATGCGCATCATGGGCGTCAAAGACTCATCCCCTGGTCCGATCACCGTAGAAGGATTCAGAATCTTTATAAGTACCTGGCTATCAGAATTCAAAAGGAATTCTTCAGCCAGATGTTTTGTTTTTCCGTAATCCGTGTCCTGTTCCCACAAATTGTACCTGACGGTTTCATCCGAAGGCCCCTTCCCAGGCAGCAAACCGATCGTCTTGATGCTGCTGGTGTAGACGAACTGTTCCACATTCTGCCTGGCTGCTAGCTCTAACAGCATGCGCGTGGCATTCACATTGGTCCGATACAATAAATTCACATCGCGCGTCCAGATCTTATGGAGCGCGGCGCAGTGAAAAACATAAGAGACATCCTTAAGAACATGGGCATAAGAATCAGGCTCCAGGAGGTCTCCGGTGACGAGTTGGGCGCCCAGGGAATGAAGCCTCTGAACCGAAGATTCTCGTGAAGAATCCCTGATGAGGCTGCACACCTTTACACCCCCCTTAATCAAACTCTTAACCACGTAAAAACCCACAAAACCCGTGCCGCCAGTGACAAATGCCTTTTTCTCCATAATCCACTTTTAGAAAATTAAACCGCTCTTGTAAGCAGGTATTTCACTCCATCCTGCAAAGGATCTTCAAGCAGGATACCTTGCGCATATTCTTTTCTTTCGGGGTGAAGTTCAAGAAATAACAAATAAGGAAAAAGACGGCTGAAAAGATGCGGGCAGATGAGTTTTGAGAAATCGAAGTGAAAAATTTCGCCTTCGCGATGTGCCTTTGGACACTTTCCCCGGACCTGCTTAATCACCAGGGATAGCGGTTTGGCGCCTGAGGGATCGCGCCTGATTTCAAAGGCAACGCACGACTCTGAATTCGGACACTGGGCCTCAACAGTGTGGATGTCTTTTCTCCATTTAAAATAACCGCCGTTCTGAAAAGTAATAATATAGGGAATAGCCACATTCATCAGGGTCGGGCAAAGGCCCGCGGGAAATATCTTGTCTAATGAAACCTGTGAACCCGAACCATCCTGGGTGACTATTTTATACTTTGATAAGTCAACGAGATAAAAGCAGCAAGCTTTGATGATCAGCGAAATCTCGGCGCTTCCCGATTTCTTTACAAAAGGTTCAACCAGGTAGTTTATGTTTGATTTGGGGTCAGGACAGGCCAGGCCAAGCGCAAGCTGCCCATCCGCTTCACTCACCTTCTTGCCTCTTGCATAGAGATGGATGAAAGGATAGAGAGAAAAAAAGGAGGCCGGGCATAATTGACGGATGTCAGGTATCCTGAAAATAAAGCGGCGGCCTAAACGATGCCGGCACTCTTCATTTTCATTCATGATCTCAGCGATCATCATCTTATCTATAGCGTCTTTGGGGAAACCGATGTGGCGGAAAAATTTTTCCAGGATGTTCAGGAGCAGCCTTAATTTCTTGTACTTGAAACTCACCCTTATAAGCGTAGGGCTGTTGGCGTTGGGACACCTGACCAGAATGCCTTCATGAACCGACGGATCCTGAGGGAAGACAGCGTCATAGAGCAGGGCTAGAAAATAAGGGTAAATGGCACTCATCGCATCCACGCAAAAGCCCCCCGGCGTCAGGCCCTGCTTGTCATACTTCTCTTTACCCCTTCTGCAATAGCCGCACCTCTTGTTGAATCCACGTGTAGCCACGAGAAGTGAGCCAATGTCTGTACAATAAGGGAAGGAATTTATGATCTCCTCCTCATGATATAATTCTTGAAATAAAGCGCGCCAGTTGAGATAATGTCTTCCATCTTGAGAGCAAAAAAACTTGTGGATTCATCCGAACCACTGCAGGCAATACAAGTGACCTTCCTGTTCAATTCCTCCCACGCTTCCTTGATATTGTGGTTGCGGATGCGGACCTCGAACTCAGGGCGATAGAACGCAATGGGACAGGGCAACAACGTGTGGTCCGCTCCCATCCAGCAAATCAACTTGCCATGTTTGCAGGGGATGAAATCGAAACCTGCCGGCAGGTTATCCTTAAAACCTATCTCGGAATAAGGAATCGGCCAATCCAATGACTTATGCAGGGAGTTAAAAGAGTTGCCGACAGGGTATTTCTGTTTTTTTAGTCTTATCAGGAACCTGTAGAAATCCTTTATCTCCTCGCTGGTCAAATCGCCGCTTCCCACTGAGCGCGTGTTCTCCGCGCCTGAAACTCCTGCAACGCAAAAAGAGACAGTGGTTCTGAACTTTTTCGCCAAGTCCAGTAGATGCATAAGAGAATGGGTATCGGATGCACTCTCGCGGATAAGCGAGGCATGGATTTCAAAATGGATCTTTTTCAAGAAGGCCTTCTCCATTCCCGCGACAACCCTGTCATACACCCCTTTCCCCCGAATCTTATCTGACACCTCCCGATTGCCGTCCAGGCTAAAACTGACCTGGTCCGCATCCACCAGCCATTCTATCCTTTCGGCGGCGAACCAACCGTTCGTGGAGAGACGACAGAAAGCCCCTTTTTTCTTTATGTGGGAGATGATCTGTTTTAGGTCTTGACGCATCAAAGGCTCTCCTCCTTGTAAGAGAAAAATACGGGTGCCTAAAGCGTAAAACTGGTCTATATAATCCAGTAATTCCTGCGTCGTGTACTCGGTAAATTTCATCTGGGGATTCTTAAAATAGCAAAAGGGGCAATCAAGATTGCACAGATTCGTTATATTGAGGGCGACCATCAAAGGAATCCTTTTTTTCGTCATCTTATACCTCAGGGCGTTGATGAGCACAAAAAGGGCATTGGAGAAATATTTTCCTGCCATCGCGCTAACCTCCTTTAATACTTAAGAAGTGGGACGCATCGCATAATAAAAAATATACTTGCCTAAAATTTTATAGATAGAGCGGGGCTGGATCTTCCCAGAGAGCGACTTCAGAACATCTCCTATCTTTTTTCCTGTGGTAGGACCTCTCTCTAATATAAGATACCCCAATCTGCTGGGAAACTCCTGTAAGCCCACTTCCTTTATCCTGTAGTGACTCTCGATATATTCAAAGATGCTGGGATGAGCTTTCTTCAGAAACTCCACGTATTCTCCCGGATAAATACAAACAAGCCTTACCCCGTACTCTTTTTCCTTTTCCTTGAATTCCTCCAGCGACCTGGCCCAACCTGCGTATCGATGGGCATAGCGTGCAATGCCGTAACCTTGCGCATGGCTGAACAGAAACAGTCGCTCCTCGGGTGTGCTGAATTCCTTGAGCGTCTCACCCGCCACATCCTGGCCCAAAAAAACAGTCGTATACATCCTGGACAGGGAATAGTAAACAGGAAAAATAGAAAATAACCCCACCCCTATCATGAGTGCAATCAATATTTGATGTTTGGGCAAACCTTTTATTTCCCTGGATATAAATGAAATGACATGGATACAAGAGAAAGCTACTGCTGCAGAAAATGGCAACTGCGCATAACTATTCTGAGCAAGGTCCGAAGAAAAAAGCATCACATAAATCAGTGCCGCTGTAACCCAGCCAATCAGGTAACGGTCTAGGAAACTTTTATGCATAAAAAATGAGAAGAGAACACCCCACGTGGCCAGGAGGCTTAAGGGAAAGGTAAAATTCTCTCCCACCGTGTACCAGAGGATCATACTTCCATGGGCCTTCCAATAGGAAGGTGTCAAAACCTCAAAGGGTTTGAACGTGTAACGGAATGTCCCCAGGCCCCATAAACGGATGCAGGCTATGATGCCCAGCATTGCCAGGAAAGGCACCAGAGCCGCAAAAAGAAACTTAAGGATTCCCTTTCTGTCAGCTGAGAGAGATTTGTACGGAAGGCAAAACACGAAAGGCAACAACCCGATGATAAACTCAAATTTATAAGCCCAGGCAAGAACCATCGCCAATCCGCCCATCAGGAGATTATAGAGTTTGCGCGTATCAATAAATCTCAAATAAAAAAGATGGCCCAACAGCATAAAGAAAAAAGCAGGAATTTCAGGCTGGAGATTGCGGGAAAAAAATACAGCCAGCGGCATGATGGTTAATAAAAAGGCACCAAAAAGCGCCAGGCGTTTATCCTGAAAGAGCCGCAAGCCCGCAAGATACATAACCACGATGCCAAGCATGGCAAATAAGACGTTAAAAAGACGCGCTGACCAGAGATTCTCTCCGAACAACCTCCAGGCCAAAAGAATCTGATAAGAAACAAGTGGCGGTTGCGGATCATCTTTGACAACAGGGTCCTTTTGGAAGGCATTAAAGAAATAAACTCTTTTGCGCAGGAAATCCTTGGTCCTGGTCATCTCCTGGGCTATGCTTAAAGACTCGTTCTCCTTCATATTATGGTAACCGATGGAGGGAAAATTCAGATTATAAACCCTTAACCATAACCCCAAGAGTAAAATGCAGATGAGCAGGATTGTGTTTTTCATCAGAAGACTACAGGTATTTGCGTTTTTTCCTTAAAAACAGCAAGCTGATAAAGAATGAGGAAAAAATGGTCTGGAGGCCTATGATCAGCAGGGTCATGGCCAGGATAGACTCTCGGATTCTGTACAGTGACCCGAAGTGTTTGGAAAACCATTCCAAAAATATAAAAAGGGTGATGATAAAACCTACAATAAAAATGGCGGCTCCCAGAACGATGCCTCTCTCCAGGCTGAAGCGGCGTTTAAAAAAAAGCGTAAAGGGGTCATAGCGGATAAAACCCTGGCGGATGGCGTAGGTATGGGCGCAGATCCCTAGATTGATAATCTGATAAGAAAGGATAGATGTGACGCTGGCAAAAAACATCAGGTGAAAATCCCAGTAGCGCCCCAAAAACAGCACAGGCCCCCGCAAGAGAATAAATAAGATGGCCATCCCCAAGATAAAACCCAGAGAACCAGGAATAAAATACAGCCAGACAGGACAGTACAGCAACATAAACCGGACATGGCGCCAGGCATCAAAAAAGGCATTCAGTTTGGAACGGCCTTCCCGGGCATGGTAATTGATGGGAACTTCGTAAATCCTAAGATGGTTGGTAAGAGCAGAAACCACCATCTCCGTGGCAAACTCCATGCCCAGCGTCATGAGCCTCATTTTATAATAAGCCTTCTGGGTAAAGGCGCGCATCCCACAATGAATATCGGA
>Ga0111184_1025_pt1 | contig 28764 bp, 24 predicted proteins | sample DeeMarSWOR324_28_FD_80241 | JGI IMG/M metagenome (GOLD analysis project Ga0111184, IMG submission 80241) | Omnitrophica WOR_2 bacterium SM23_72 | reverse complement strand
ACTTTGAGGCCAAAATCCCTTAATTCTTTCGGCGGAAGGATGTCTTCCGGCATATGGCTGTCGTTATTGAGAATCAGCTTGGCTCCTGCTTTAATGGCCAGCTCAGCAACGTGGGAATTAGTGTCGCGGTGGCCACGGCGAGTGGTAATCTCCAGGAATATGCCTCTTTTTTTGGCAAATTCAACATCTTCCTTTGAAATAAGGCCTGGATGCGCCAAAATATCAATATCCGCCTCCAGACAAGCGCGGTTTGTGGCTTTGACAACAGGCTCAGTTACTGTCTCACCATGGCCAATAATGACTTTTAAGCCTTTTTTTCTGGCATACTTCGCCAACGGCTTGAATTGAGATAAAGGCAGGTGAGTTAACTCCACGCCTGGTAAGACCGTGATAATTCCGTCTTTGGGCCAGTGTCTGGTGAAACGGAGAATAGCGTCCGCTACGATATCAATATTACTGTAATCAACGTGGTCTGTTATGGCAATGGTCTTATAGCCGAAAGCCAGATACCGCGCGGCTACTTCTGAAGGAAGCAAAACGCCGTCGCTTAATAATGAGTGGCAATGTAGGTCAATCATGGCTTTACTCTGAGTTCGTAGCTCGAAGTTCGTAGCTCGTAGAAAAGATTTAACTACGCGCTACGATCTACGAGCTAACAGTGCGCCTGGCAGGAATCGAACCTGTCGCTCACAGCCAAACAAATATACTATTCGCTCCCCAAAGGGGCTCTGCCCCTATGGCGCTCACTTCGTTCGCTGTTACCCCGAAAGCGTGGGGGACATCACTTTGGGGGAATTAAAACTCCCACACCCCTTTAGGTTCGATTCCTTTCAGAAAGCTTAAATGCCCCTGGCAGGAATCGAACCTGCCACACGCAGTTTAGGAAACTGCTGCTCTATCCTTATGAGCTACAGGGGCATAGTTTAGTATTTTATCAACGAATAAACCGAATAACCTTTGAGCTTATCCTTGCCCTTTAAATCAGTCAGCTCAATAAGAAAAGCAATGCCGCAGATTTGGCCTTTTTGCTGCTTTATCAAATCCGTAACCGCTGCCATCGTGCCGCCTGTGGCTAAAAGGTCGTCGACAATCAAGACTTTATCCTTTGGTTTTATGGCATCCTGGTGCATCTGTAAAGTATCTGTGCCGTATTCCAAATCATAGGTAACAGAGATCGTCTTCCAGGGAAGTTTTCCTTTTTTGCGCACAGGAACAAATCCCGCGCCTAATTTCTCGGCGATGGCGCCACCCAAGATAAAACCCCTGGCCTCCACCGCTACCACAACGTCAATCTGTTTATTCTTGTATTTTTTAGCCAATTCATTCACTGCTTTCTTAAAAGCTGATTTATCCTTCAATAAAGTAGTGATATCTCTGAATAAAATGCCTGGTTTGGGAAAATCAGGAATATTCCTGATGATATTTTTTAAATTTAACCTTTTCATGTTTGGACGCCTTTCTCCTGCTCGATGACAAACTTACGCAACTTTTTAAGCGCCGTTTCTTCTATCTGACGCACCCTCTCGCGCGAGATATTTAATTTCAAAGCCACCTCAGCCAGGGTCTTTGGCTTACCGTCAGCCAGACCAAAACGCATATCCAGGACCTCCTTTTCCCTGGGTGACATGATCCCCAAAAGGTTTTGCACCCTTTCCTTATCCATCAGGTGCTCAATTCCCTCATCAGGCGCCTGAGCTGTTTCATCCTCGATTAAATCCGCAACCATCCCCTCATCCTCATCGCCTATCGGAGCATCCAGGGAAGACGTAGAAGTGGACATCCATAAGTTTATCTGTTCCACCTTGTCCTTGGTCAACCTTAAGGACTTGGCAATCTCTCTGTCCGTCGGCGCGCGGTGTAACCTCTGTGTCAAATGCTCTCTCCTCTTTTTCCACTTGGAGATCAGTTCGTTCATGTACACTGGCACGCGAATCATCTTGCCCTGCTCGGAAATGGAGCGGGTAATCCCCTGCTTAATCCACCAGGCCGCATACGTTGAAAAGCGGTATCCTTTTCTGGGATTAAATTTATCTACGGCCTTCATGAGGCCGAGGTTTCCTTCTTCGATGAGGTCTAAAAGCGGAATCCCCAGATGGATGTAGCGCTTGGCAATATTGATGACCAGACGCAGGTTTGAGCGGATCATAGCGGCACGCGCCTTTTCATCCCCCTTATGTATCTTTTTGCTTAATTCGATTTCCTGTTTCGCGGTCAATAAGGGAATCGTTCTGATCTCTTTTAGGTAAGTCTTGAGGGCTTCCATGGTTTTAGTTCGAAGCTCGGTGTTCGTAGCTCGTAACAAAAGATTATACTACGAGCTACAATCTACGAACTACGAGCTAATCTATTTTTCACATTTCAACACCGCCTGGGCAGCGGCGAGTTTTGCAATCGGCACGCGAAATGGCGAGCAGCTCACGTAATCCATGCCTACGTAATGGCAAAATTCTACGGAGCGTGGCTCTCCGCCATGCTCTCCGCAGATTCCCACCTCTAAATTCTTATTGGTCTTGCGGCCGCGCTCAATACCTATTTTAATCAACTCTCCGATTCCCTCCTGGTCAATGGACTGGAAAGGATCTTCCGGAAGTATTCCTTTATCAATATAATCCGGCAGGAACGATCCGATGTCATCGCGCGAAAAACCGAATCCCATCTGCGTCATATCATTGGTCCCGTAGGAGAAGAATTGCGCCACAGTAGCCAGCTTGCCTGCGACCAGAGAGGCGCGCGGTATCTCAATCATCGTGCCGAACATGTGCTTGATTTTTTTGAGATTGTATTTGTTGAGAGTTTCTGCGTAAACTCTTTTGGTAATGACAAACTGGTCCTGTAGCTCTTTTACGTCGCAAACCACAGGCACCATGATTTCTGGGTAAGGATTCTTTTTTTCTTGGAGTAGCTCTGCGGCTGCCTCAAAGATAGCGCGTATCTGCATCTCGGAGACTTCCGGATACGTAACGCCCAGTCGCACCCCGCGATGGCCCATCATTGGGTTAGATTCATGCAGGTCCTCGGCGCGTTGAGCTAATTCCTCCATGGATATATTGAGGTCTTGCGCCAGCTGTTTTAATTTTTCTTCATCGCGCGGCACAAATTCATGCAGCGGCGGGTCAAGAAGCCGGATGACCACGGGAAAACCGTCCATGGCCTCCAGTGTTCCCTTGATGTCTTTTTTCACGTAAGGGAATAATTCATCCAGCGCTTTTTTCCTTTCTTCTTGCGTCTTGGACATAATCATTTTGCGCAGGCAAAATAACGGCTCTTCTGCGCCTTTGCCGTAAAACATGTGCTCGGTGCGGAATAGACCTATTCCCTCTGCTCCAAAGCCGCGCGCCCTGCGGGCATCCTCTGGCGTATCAGCATTAGTGCGGATACCCAACTTTTTGATAGAGCCGCAAATCTTCAGGAATTCATCCAATATGACATTCTCCTCTGCTGCGTCCATCATGGCGAGTTTTCCTGAATAGACATTTCCCTTGGTGCCATTTAAGGTAATCCATTCTCCTTCTTTGATGATTTTTCCATCCACATGGATTTCTTTTTTATCATATTCGATGTGCAAGGCGCCGCAACCAACGATGCAGCATTTTCCCCAGCCGCGGGCAACCAGCGCGGCGTGTGAGGTCATGCCGCCGCGAGCTGTAAGAATTGCCTGGGCTGCACGCATGCCTTCGACATCCTCGGGGTTCGTCTCCTCGCGTACCAGGATGACTTTTTTGCCTTGCTTGGTCCATTCTACGGCCTCAGCTGCACTAAAGACCACCTGGCCGCTGGCTCCACCCGGACCCGCGGGAAGGCCTTTGGCCAGGGGCTTTTGTGTAATCTCTGCCTTGGGGTCAATGATAGGATGCAATAATTCATCAAGTTGGGCTGGTGTCACGCGCGTGACAGCTGTTTCTTTGTTGATTAATTTTTCTTTGACCATGTCCATGGCCATGCGCACAGCTGCCGGGCCATTACGTTTTCCTATGCGGCACTGCAGCATAAACAAACGGCCCTTTTCAATGGTAAACTCGATATCCTGCATGTCATGGTAATGTTTTTCCAGGCGTAGCTGGATATCATAGAGCTCTTTGTAAATTTTAGGCATGAATTTTTCCAGAGTCATCAGATCTTTGTTGTGCTCGGACTTGGAATATTCATTGATGGGCGCTGGCGTGCGGATACCAGCTACAACGTCTTCACCCTGGGCATTGACTAAATATTCACCGTAAAATTTGTTCTCTCCGTTTCCAGGGTTACGCGTGAAAGCTACGCCAGTGGCTGAATCATTGCCCATGTTTCCGAATACCATAGTCTGTACGCTGACAGCCGTGCCCCATTCATCAGGGATATTCTCAATCCTTCTGTAACTGACCGCGCGCTTGCCGTTCCAGGAAGCAAACACTGCACCGATGCCTCCCCACAGTTGCTCCTTGGGCTCATCGGGAAAATCTTTCTTAAGAACCTCTTTGATTTTAGCCTTGAATTGGCTGCAGAGAATTTTGAGATCCTGCGCAGTTAAATCCGTGTCATTCTGATAGCCCTTTTCTTTCTTCATCGTAGCCATCAGCCTCTCCAGCTGTTTACGGATTCCTTGCTCCTCCTTCGGCTCAATGCCAGCTGCCTTCTCCATGACCACATCCGAAAACATCATGATGAGCCGGCGATAAGCGTCATAGACAAATCGCTCATTGCCGTTACTTTGCTTGATAAGGCCAGGAATCGTTTCTTCAGTCAAGCCGATATTCAAGACTGTCTCCATCATGCCGGGCATGGAGCGCCGGGCGCCTGAACGTACAGAAACCAAAAGCGGATTTTCCGGGTTTCCGAATTTCCTGCCCATCAATTTTTCTATCTTTTTTAGGGCTTTCTCAACCTCTTGGCTGAGGCCCTTGGGATACTTCTTTTTATTTTTATAAAAATAGGTGCAGACATCCGTGGTAATCGTAAAACCCGGAGGCACTGGAAGCCTTAAGTCCTTGTGCCCTGCCATCTCTGCCAAGTTGGCTCCTTTGCCGCCGAGGAGATTTTTCATGCTTTCATTGCCATCTGCCTTGCCACCGCCAAAGAAGTAAACGTATTTCCCCATTTCCCTTAATATCCTCCCTTTTACCTTTTCAGACCGTTTCTAATTTCAAAGCTAAAGCGTTTCTAAATTTGTGCTCAAAACTGCTTTCCATCTGTAGCTAAAACGCTTCTAAAATCTTCCCTCAAAGCACTTTTCCGAACAAAATTAGAAACGGTCTGAGAACAAAATTAGAAACGTTTTAGCTTGTTAGGTTGTTGAGAAGATGCGGCTTTAATTTGTCTATGCTGATGCGGTCCTGTTGCATGGAATCTCTATCGCGGACAGTGACCTGTTTATCTTCAAGCGATTGCACGTCTACCGTAACGCAATAAAGAGTGCCTACTTCATCCTGACGGCGATAGAGTTTGCCGATGGCGCCAGTGTCGTCATAAACCGTAATCATGGACTTCTTTAAATCCTGGGCAATCTTTTTGGCCAACTCCACGATTTCCGCACGGTTTTTCAAAAGCGGCAGCACTGCCACTTTGACAGGAGCCAGCTCCTTATGTAATCTCAACACCACACGCGTGTCATCCTTGACCTTTTCTTCATGATAGGCATCTGTTAAAAATGCCAGAACGCTTCTATCCACTCCGCCAGAAGGCTCGATAATATAAGGAAAAAATCTTTCCTTTTTAATATCATCAAAATACTGCAAATCCCTGCCGCTTTCCCTGGCATGCTGCCTTAAGTCAAAGTCTGTGCGGTTGGCAATCCCTTCCAGCTCATTCCAACCAAAAGGAAAATTGTATTCGATATCTGTGCAGGCCTTGGCATAATGCGCCAGCTCATCTTTGGTATGTTCACGCTTCCTCAGATTGGATTTGTTTATCCCCAGCCCCAGATACCAGTTATACCTGTATTCAATCCACTCCTCTAATTTCTTATCTGCTTCAACCGGATGCACAAAATACTCAATCTCCATCTGTTCGAATTCGCGCGTCCTAAAGGTAAAATTGCCAGGCGTGACTTCATTGCGGAAGGCCTTGCCAATCTGGGCTAGACCAAAGGGAAGCCTGGGGTGTCTGGTATCCAGGATGTTCAAAAAATTAACGAACATGCCTTGCGCGGTCTCGGGCCTTAGATAAATCAGGCTGCCAGCGTCTTCCACAGGCCCCTGGTGCGTTTGAAACATCAGATTAAAGGGCCGGCTTTCGGTTAACGTACCGCCGCACTCAGGACATTTATTTTTATCTTTTAAATCCGCGGTCTTAAAACGCTTCTTGCAAGATTTGCAGTCGCTTTTGAGGTCAAAGAAGCTCTGCACATGTCCTGAGGCCTTCCACACAGACGGGTGCATAAGAATGGCAGCGTCCATTCCAAAGATGTCGTCGCGATCGTAAACTACGGACTTCCACCAGGCAGACTTTACGTTATTCTTCAGCTCTACCCCAAAGGGACCGTAATCCCAGGCATTACTCAACCCTCCGTAAATCTCAGAGGATTGAAAGATAAAGCCTCGGCGCTTGCACAGAGAAACAACTTTTTCCATCACATCTTGAGCCATATTTTTTTATATGTATCGCACATTGAATTAAAAGTCAAGCATTTAAAGCACCGGACTTAAAAGTCGAGCATTTAAAGCACCGGACTTTTAAATCAAGCCTTATCAACATTTACCAAAGTATTAATAATGGCCAGCACTTGAGCCAAGTCGAGGCTGGCCTCCTTGTCTTTAATATAGACCTTAAAAAACCCTCCTTTCTCGCTGATGACATTGCAATCAAAAGCAGTATTGGAAAGGTTGTAATTGATGAATCCTCTCTTGTCTTGGGTCTGGAACTCTACCATCTTGACATTCTTCTGGTCTCCCAGGTCAGGGGTAAAGATTCCTTTCATGATAACAAAAAAGGCATCAGTAACATTTTTAATACGGTTGAGATTCGCATACATGATGCGCCTGATGAATTCATAGTCGTCTTTTACCCCCTGTTTCTTTAATTGGGGGTAAAGGCCCACAAAAAAGTCAGATGGCTGATGAAGCAGATACACGACCTTCTCCGCATGAGACAGTTTTTTCTTTTTGTAATAAACCTTCTTGATGGTCTCCTGCATCACTGAAAATCCTTTGGGTATGGCGATGTTCATTTTGGGGAATTTATAGGGAATCAAGGAATTTATGAATTTATCGTCGATTACAGGATTGATAATGGTTTCAGTGGGCATCATGCACAGGATAGGAATCTTAAGACATGAGCCTGTACCGGCCTCTACATACATCTTTAAGAAAGCATGGCCGCTGAACCTGGCTACGAATAAAATTGCGCACACCAGCAAAACAAACAGAATAAGCTTAATCGTAAACGATTTCTTTTTCATGGCTTCAGCTTCTTCAACTCCTCTTCCTTAATAATAAAGCTATGTTGGGGTGTGGGGAATTTTCCCTCCAGAACCTCTGTTTTAAATTGCTCTATGGCTTGAAGAATCATGGGAGATAGATTAACATATTTTTTGACGAATTTGGGCGTGAAGCGCTCGAATAGGCCCAGCATATCATGCGTCACCAGCACCTGGCCGTCGCAATGGATGCCAGCGCCAATACCAATGGTGGGGATTTTTAATTTTTCGGTGATGATTTTTGCAATTTTTTCCGGCACGCACTCAAGCACGATGGAAAAACATCCGAGCTTCTCGAGAGCTAATGCCTGCTCTATCAGACTCTGGGCTGCTTCAGCATCCTTTCCTTGCACTTTAAAACCCCCTAACTTTTCTGCGGTTTGAGGCGTCAGGCCGATATGACCCATCACTGCTATGCCTGCATTAAGTATATCTTCGGTGACCTCAAGACATTTGTCAAACCACTCCAATTTTACGCAGTGGCACTTGGCCTCATCCAGAAATCTTCTCGCATTCTTCAACGCCTCCTGTGGATTCACCTGATAGGATTCATAAGGCATATCTCCCACGACAAGCGCCTGACTGACGGCCCGGGTAACGGCCTTGGCATGATGGAGCATTTCGCTCATGCCCACCTTTGTGGTTGAATCCAGCCCTAAGACAACATTGGCCAGGGAATCCCCCACTAATATAATATCGATACCAGCTCTGTCCACTAGGGAAGCCAGGGGAAAATCATAGGCTGTTAGCATCGTGATTTTGCGCTTATTTTTCAGCTCTGTAATCTCTTTGACTGTCATCTTATATACGCGTCAATAGCTCGGGCTGCTCTTTTCGCAGCGCCCATAGCAGAAATAACAGTATCAGCTCCTGTGATGATATCACCGCCGGCAAAGACGCCTTTGATAGAGGTCATAAAGTTCTCATCTACAGCAACAGTGCTGTCTTTGTTAGTCTTCAGCCCTGCGGTCACTTTGGACAATAACGGATTAGGGCTCTGGCCGATGGCCACAATGACCGTATCCACGTCCAAAACAAAATTTGAATCCTCCACAGGCACAGGCCGCCTTCTTCCGGATTCATCAGGCTCGCCCAACACCATTTTAATACACTCCAGGCCCTTTACAAATCCTTTTTCATCTCCCAGGATCTTAACAGGCTGAGTCAAAAATTGGAAGATGATCTCTTCTTCTTTGGCGTTTCTGACTTCCTCGGCGCGCGCCGGCATCTCAACCTCTGTGCGGCGGTATACGAGAGTAACGACTTTGCCTAATCTTGAGGAAACCCTGGCGCAATCCAAGGCTACATTTCCTCCTCCGATAACAGCGATTGTTTCTCCGATAGAAAGCGGGGTAGCATATTCTGGAAATTTGTTTGCCTTCATCAGATTCACCCGCGCCAGGAATTCGTTAGCAGAGTAAACGCGACTTAAGTTTTCACCGGGAATCCCTAAAAACTGCGGCAGGCCAGCTCCCACAGCCAGAAAAATCGCTTTAAAGCCCTGGAGAAATAATTCCTCCAGCGTAAACGTCCGGCCGATAAGCGTATTGGTTTCTATATTCACTCCCAGGCTGTGGATATAGGTAATCTCATTACTGACGATTTCTTTAGGTAAACGGAATTCCGGAATTCCATAAACCAGCACACCTCCTGCGATATGTAGAGATTCAAACAGGGTTACCTGGTAACCCATCTTGGCCAGGTCTGCCGCGCAGGTAAGGCCTGCTGGGCCGCTGCCCACCACTGCCACTTTTGCGGAGTTTGATTTTATGTTTTTACTCCGAGCTCCGAGCTCCGAGCTCCGAACTAACTCATAATCCGCTGCATACCTCTCCAATGCGCCGATATTTATAGGAATCTTCTTTTTGTTAAGGACGCAAACAGCCTCGCACTGGTCTTCCTGAGGACACACCCTTCCGCACACAGCCGGGAGGTTATTTTTCTCCTTTATCTTTTCCAATGCTTCCTTGCGCTTGCCCTCCTTGAGCAATTTTATAAAAGCAGGAATATCAATTTCTACAGGGCATCCTTTGACGCAAGGCTTCTCTTTGCATTGCAGGCAACGGCTCGCCTCCTTTTGCGCCTGTTCAGTGGAATATCCAAGCGCCACTTCCAGAAAATTCTTTATCCTTTCCCGGGCATCTTGCCGGGGCACCTTTTCGCGCATCTTCAAGCTAAAACCTTAAAACAGGAATAAAATATTGAGCGACTTTAAAATAGATAATCAGGCCTAAAACATCAACGACACTCGTAGTGATGGGACCGGCTAAAACCGCAGGGTCAAGGCCGATTTTTTTTGAAAAAAGCGGTAGAAAGATACCCGTGGATATGGCAAGGATCGCGATAAGGACCATCGTGATGGCAACTACGGTTGCAATAAAAAAATCCTTTTGCAAAAGAAAGGCCCTGCCAAAAGCAACGGTTCCCACAACCAGGCCCATCATAAGAGCGGCGCTGAACTCAAGTTTGATGATGCGAAAGATATTCTTAAAATTGACATCCCCTGTGGCCAATCCTCTGATAATGGTGATGGATGTCTGGTTTCCGGCATTACCACCCGTATCCAGCAGCATGGGAATGAAAAAAGCCAGGGCCACGACAGAGCTTAAGGTTTGTTCAAAATTTTTCAAGACAGTGCCAGTCAAAAAGTCGAATATCAATAGCATTACCAGCCATCCGGCGCGCCTTTTCACCAGTTCAAAGGCACTTGCCTGGGCATAACTGATAATCTCGCCACCCTTGGCATCCATCTTGCCGATTTCGTATATTTCTTTGGTCGACTCCTTTTCCATTAACTCAACAATATCATCAACGGTGATAATCCCCAGTAGCGCATTTTCCTTATCCACGACAGGCGCATCCGGCAGGTCATAGACCTTAAACCAGTTAGCCACCTCACTGATATCCATCTCGGCATCAATCTTGATAATATCGGCGCTTTCCATGATTTCTTTGACAGCAATATCAGGCGGAGCTTTGACGAGGTCCTGGAGGGACACCATGCCCATCAGCTTATGGTTTTCATCCGTGACAAAAACCGAATAGATGTTCTCACGGTCTTCGACGCGCAGGTTCTCCTGTATGAAAAGCAGGGCCTGGCGGGCGGTCATATCCTTCTTTAGTTCCACGAACTCCGTGGTCATGAGGCTGCCAGCAGTCCCTTCTTTATAAACCAGAAGTCTTCTTAGGTCCTGCGCCTCCTCTTTGTTGACCAGGTTAAAGAGTTTTCTGGATACTTTTTCTGGAAGGTCTTTAAAAAGGTCTGCTCTTTCATCCGGAGACATCTCGTTAAGGATTTGGGCTTGCTCGGTATTGGCAAGATTGTTTAAAATGAATTCCTGTTCCGGGAACTTCAGACTTTCAAAAATTTCGACAGACTTTTTCGTGCTGAGCAATTTGAAGATGATGATTTTTTCAGATGGCTCCAGGAATTTCCATCCTTGCGCAAGGTCAACAGAACGGATGTTCTTGAAGAACTCCTTGAGGCCGTTAAAATCCTTTTTTTCCATCAACTCTTTAATCTCGGGTAAGAAAAGGGCAAAAACCTCAAGCCGTTTACGCATCAAGTTTTTCATCTATGGATTCCTCTTGCTGTCTGAATGTTTTTAAGCGCTGCGTGAGTTCCTCAAAATCCACCTGATGCGCGTCAAAATCAGGGCCATCCACGCAGCCAAAGACCGTTCTCTCGCCTACGGTGCAGCGGCAGGCGCCGCACATGCCCGTGGCATCCACCATAATTGGATTCAGGCTGACGATTGTCTTTATCTTAAGTTCGCGGGTGAGTTCTGCAACAGCTTTCATCATGGGCACAGGACCTATCGCATACACCAGTGCAGGATATTTTGTGTGCGTGGATTTTTCAATCACCTCGAATAATTCTTTCATCACATCCGTCACCAGGCCTTTGCGGCCGTAAGAGCCGTCGTCCGTCGTGATAAACAGCTCATCACAGATATCCTGCATTTCTTTTTCCAGAATAACCAGATCCTTGGTTCGTGCTCCGATGATTCCCGTGACCCGGTTGCCTGCCTGCTTAAAGGCGCGCGAGACTGGATAAACCTCAGCAATCCCCACGCCTCCTCCAATGCAATATATTTCCCCGATTTTTTTTATTTCCGTGGGATGACCCAAAGGGCCCAAGAGATGGGCGATAGAGTCTCCTGTATGAAGTGCGCATAATTTTTTTGTGGTAAATCCCACCTTTTGCACAATCAAGGCAATGGTCCCTTTTTCTTTGTCCCAATCCGCCAAGGTTAAAGGTATACGCTCACCCTGCTCATCCAATATTACAACCACAAACTGACCAGCCTCAGCCTTTGCAGCAATCACAGGGGCTTCAATTGTAATCTGCGTGACCTCTTGAGCTAATTCTATTTTTTCTAAGACTTTAAACACCGCTTAATCCTTTTCCCCGATGAGTCGTGCTTGCACGCCAGGAAATTCTTTGAGCATTGCCTCTCCCTTTTCTTTTCCCAAAACGAAAATCGCTGTGGACAATGCGTCCGCAGTCAGGCAATCAGGGGCGATGACCGTTACAGACCTTAAGCCCGCTTTCGCCGGAGAGCCGGTCCTGGGATTCATGATATGGCCGCCTTGCTCATAATCTCCTGAAGTAGCCACGCACTGGTTTGTCACCTCAAGGTAATCTACTATTCCAGGCCTGTCTGGGTTTTGCACTGCCACCTTCCAAAGCTTATGGCGTTTCTTACCTATGCCGTATATAGTACCTCCCAGATTGATCAGGCAAGAGTCTATGTTTGACTCTTTTAATTTGTTTACCGCGCAATCTACGGCATAACCCTTACCAATGCCTCCCAGGTCTATTTTCATTCCCGAATTTAGAAATTTTATCACATTATCGGTTTCATTCAAATGAATTTTATTAGAGCCAACGCGTTTCAAGACCTCGGCAATCTGCTCACGGCTGGGAACAATAAATTCTCCTCTCGTAAACCCCCACAAGTCCATAAGCGGACCTACGGTGATATCAAAGGCACCACCGCTTGCCTTCCAGAACTCCACGGCTTTTTTTATTACGTGAAAGGTCTCGTCACTCACTTTCAATTCGCCTGCTTCATTCAGCCGTGCAACTTCGCTCTCTGAATAGTACTTGCTCAACAAGGCCTCTATCCGTCCAATTTCCTTAAAGACGATTTCTGCGGCTTTTTTATTTTCCGCCAGCACATCGACAAATGTACCCATGCCTAAGCGCCGTTCTTTGTGAAGCGGTTTTTCAGGCTGACAACCGCTAATTAAAATTCCAAGCACCAAGCACCAAAATCCAAAAAAACTCCAATGTCCGAAATTCCATTGACCCAAACTTAGTTTGGAATTTGAATATTGTAATTTGGAATTTGTTTGGGATTTGGGATTTGTGATTTGGGATTTAGTCATATTATTTCCTCATCTCCTTCAATAATGCTTCGCAAGATAGCGTATTAATGACATCTTCTTTGCCTAGCCACGCGCGGCGGGCTACGGCCAAACCGAACTGGACCACAGAAAGTTGCGATGTTTCGTGAGCATCCGTGCTGATGGCTAATTTTACACCAGATTCCTTGGCGCGGCGTGCGTGGAGGTCATTAAGGTCCAAGCGCTCAGGAAAGGCGTTGATTTCCAGGCATGTGTTTGTATCCCTGGCTACTTTTAGGATTTCTTCAAAGTCTATATCATAGGAGTCCCGCGTGCCCCAGAGCCTACCTGTCAGATGCGCTAAAATATGCACATATTTATTTTTGCAAACACTCACAAGTCGCCGCGTCAGCTGTGCTTTGGATTGTTTAAAACCTGTATGAATGGCCGCTACTACGATATCGAACTCTTTAAGAATACTGTCTTTATAATCAATTTTTCCGTTGGCATCAATATCAACCTCTGTTCCGTAAAGGACCTTAAAATTTTTTAGCTTCTTATTCAGCTTTTCTATTTCCTGTTTCTTCTTTTTCAAGTCTTCTGGTTTTAAGCCGCTAGCAACCTTGAGGCTTTGCGAATGGTCAGTGATGGCAATATAACTGTATCCGAATTTTTTGGCAGCTTGGGCCATCTCCTCGATGGAATTGTTGCCGTCAGACCAGCGGGAGTGCACGTGCAGGTCGCCTTTGAGGTCTTTAAACTCGATTAATTTCGGCAGTTTATTTTTGAGCGCAAGCTCTATTTCGCCGGTATTCTCTCTCATTTCCGGTTCAATGTAAACCATGCCCAGTTTTTTGAAGATTTCTTCTTCTGTCCTGCCTGCGACGAATGTATTCTTCCTGAACATGCCATACTCGTTAATCTTCAGTCCCTTGCGGATGGCTAATTGCCTTAATTTTATGTTGAAGTTTTTTGAGCCGGTAAAATACAGGAGGGCTGCGCCGAAAGATTTTGGCTCGACGACCCTGCAGTCAACCTGCACATCGCTTTTAGTGCGCACGGAGGATTTTGTTTCTCCTTCTGCGAGGATATCTTTTACAGAAGGTATTTTGGTGAAGGCGCTCATGACCTTTGAGGGCTTATCGGAAATCACCAGAATATCCACGTCGCGCACAGTCTCTTTTTGCCTGCGCAGGCTGCCGGCAAAGGCCATTTCTTTTACCTCAGGCAACTTTTTCAATGCACCTGAAAATTCCTCTGCCACAGCCATGGCTTGGGCCAGGGTCATAAGCTCCTTTCCCTTCTTAACTAAGGCAATTCCTTTTTGAATATTCTCTATGGTTTTTTCTTTAATACCGAAAATTCCCTGAAGTTTATTCTTGGCAATAGCATTCTCCAAATCGAAGAGGTTTTTTATTTTCAATTTTTCATAAAGCAACTTGGTGGTCTTGGGACCGATAGATGGGATACTTTCAATCTCAAGAAGCCCTTGGGGAAGAGTCTTCTTAAGGTCTTCATAAAATTTCAATCGGCCGGTGCTAATGATCTCCTTGATTTTGCTTTCCAGGTCTTTGCCGATGCCAGGGATTTTAGGAAATGCCTCCTTATGGACATATTCCTCTAAATTTTCGGACAGGCCTTCGATATTCTGCGCAGCCCGTTCGTAAGCGCGGATTCTGAAAGGATTATCTTCCTTTATCTCGAGAATCTTCGCAATATCCCTGAAAATCTTCGCAATCTCAAAATTCCCCATCTTCTCCTTTCAAAACGTTTCTAATTTTGAAGCTAAAGCGTTTCTAATTTTGTGCTCGAACCTGCTTTATTCTTGAAGCTGAAGCGTTTCTAATTTTGTTCTCAAAGCAGTTTTCCGAACAAAATTAGAAACGGTCTGAGAACAAAAATAGAAACGGTCTGGGGTTTAGAGGGAGAGATTGTAGGTGGCCTCGGTGGTCTTTACCAGGGCAACCAAAACAGAATTGACCGGAGTAGGAATCCCTAACTCTTGGGCCTGGCGCACAATCACTCCATTTATAAAATCAATTTCTGTGCGCTTTTTCCTCAAGACGTCCTGCAGCATGCTTGAAACATTTCCGCTGGTGGCTTCGCACACCGCTTCCACCTTGGCCAGGGGGTCGTCATAAATGAGCTTTATCCTTTTTCTTTTGGCAATGCGCACAGCTTCTGTTACTGCGTCTCTGAGGACCTTACGCGTCCCCTCGAACTCAACCAGCCTTCCGTTATTTAAACGTGTGATGGCGGTAAGAGCATTGATGCCCACATTGATGATGAGCTTAGACCACAGCAGGCCTTTGATATCCCGGGATATTCTGGTCACAAATCCGACTTTATTAAAAATCTCCCGGATGGAACGTAATTGCACAGGAATCTTTCCGTCGATGCGTCCGACGACCGTCTCCCCTTTTCCGGCGTGACGGATACGGCCTACCTCAAGGAGCGTTGCGCCTTCGTTTGTCACTCCGCCGATGACTCTATCGCTACCCACGACCTCACCAATTATCTCAATGTTGCCAATGCCGTTTTGCAGGGTCAGAACGCTTGTGTTTTCTTTGACGATGGGCTTCAAGCGCACTGCCGCCTGCTTTGTATCGTAAGACTTTACACAAACAAGGATTAAATCCGCCTCACCTATCTCTTTGGCCTCACTGGTGGCCTTAACTCCTGCATGCCAATTGCCAGAAACGCCTTCAAGGGTAATGCCGTCTTGTTGGAGGCGACTCGAGCGCTCCTTGTCTTTATCCAAAATCCAGACTTCCTCCTTGGATTTCGAGAGAAAAGCAGCAAAGAGACATCCCATGGCCCCTGGACCGACTATCACGATCTTCATATTAGCCTCCATAAATCCCAATTTCCAAATCCCAAATCCCAAATAAATTCCAAATCTCAAATTACAATGACCGAAACTAGTCTGTTTGGAATTTCAAACATTGGAATTTGGTGCTTATTTGGAATTTGGTGCTTGGTGCTTGGAATTCCTAATGCGAAAAATATTATACTATACTGCCACGGCTAATTTATTTATCACCCTCTGGGACTTCAACTCTTTCTCCAAATGGAAATTCAAAAAGGCGTTCAAGATGACTTCAAGCTCTTTTTTAATCTGCGGATTCATCCCGAGGTTCAAGGCATTCTTTAATTCATTTTTTTCGATATGCAAAATGGAGGCCACTGTCCCCCGGAAAATATTCCGACTGCTTATATCCTTCTTAAAACACCTGGAGCAAAGCAGGCCGCCGAGCGTGAGGCTGAATTTCGACGGGCCCAACACCCTGTCCTGGCAAGATATGCACGAATCAAAATGAGGCTTAAACCCGGAAAGCGAGAGCATCTTTATCTTGTAAACTGTCATAATCTTTTCGGGGTTCACAACGTTTTTCAGTTCCTTCAGACAATTCAGGGTAAGGTCAAAGACCTCCTCATTCTTATCTTCAACGGCCATCACTGCTCCCAAAAGCTCACATATCAGGCTGGCTGTGCTGACCTTGGAAAGATTTCTCCTAATCTCATCAAAGCCATCCTTCAAGTCTGCCTGAGACACGAGGTGCAACTCCGAATTCCTCTTTTTATAGAAAATTATATCGTTGAGGGAAAATGGCTCCAGGGTGCTGGCAAATTTCGCTGGCTCTGTGCGCATCCCTTTTAAGAGACCGCTGATTTTTCCAAACTCCCGCGAATAAAAATTCACAATCAGTGAGGTCTCGCGAAAGTCTCTGCGGTTTAAAACAATCGCTTCTGTTTTATGAATGGACATGGCCTTAATGCTCGTAGGATTTGTTCGGCCTTCTTCTGCATACGCTCTCTTTGCTTCTTTGTCCTGTCTTTATACCCTAGGATATGCAAGAGGCCGTGCACAACGTACAGGTAAAGTTCATACAGAGGCTCTGTCTTAAAAATCTTGGCATGGCGGATGGCTGCATCAGTGGATACCACAATCTCTCCGCTGTCAAAGGCCAAGACGTCTGTCGGCTGATTTTTATGCAGAAACCTCAGGTTCATCTTGCGTATGGTTAAGTCATTTACGAAACAAACGGTGATTTCGCCTGGTCTTTTTTTCGATCCTGACGATAGGGCCTTAAGGATTGCCTGTTTTATCCTTTTCGGATGGAGCGGGAGTTTCTTTTGATGGTTTTTTATGATTACTTTCACTTTTGACGTCTTCAGGATAGGTGACGCGGCTGTGGTAAATGCCGCTTAAGATACGGATGAAGACTGCCGAGATTCTCTCCAAATCCTTGAGTGTCAAGTCGCATTCATCAAGCTGACCGTCGATGAATTTATTATTGACAATCTTATGCACCACTTCTTCTATCTTCTTGGGAGTGGGTTCCTTCAGGGCGCGCGTGGCTGCCTCTACGGAATCCGCAAGCAGTACGATGGCTGTTTCCTTAGTATGGGGTTTTGGTCCAGGATAACGGAACCCTTCCTCCTGCACCTGCTGGTCTTCCTCAAGTTTTTCCAGAGCCCGCTGATAAAAATAAAACACCAGACTGTTGGCGTGATGGGATTGGATGAAATCAATAAGCGGAGGTTTCAGTTTGAATTTTTTGGCCATCTCAACACCCTCTTTGACATGGTTCATGATGATAAGCTTGCTCATGGAGGGAGTCAACACATCGTGTTTACTACTTGAGATATCCATGTTCTCGCTGAAATAATTCGGCTTCTGGAGTTTGCCTATATCGTGATAATAAGCGCCGATACGCGCGAGAAGCGAATTTGCACCCACTGCCTCGCAAGCTGAATCCGAGAGATTGCCCACCACGAGGCTATGATGATAAGTTCCGGGTGCCTCCAGCACCATGCGTTGCAAAAGAGGATGCTGAAAATCAGCCAGTTCAAGTAAGCTGATATTAGTCACGGTCTGAAATAGATATTCAAAGACCGGCAGCAACAGCAGCACAACACCGCTTGAGATGATTCCATTTAAGAGGAGAAACAGATACCTCTTGGGATAATACAACGCAAAACCCTGCATGAAAAGCAAAGAAAGCGCGCAGGCTATTCCTACCAAAAACCCTGCGCGGATAATCGTCGTGCGTTTGCGCGCGCCCATCACCAGGAGGCTGGGAAAAATGCCGCCGATTAAAAAGAGGGTAGCCAACTGTAGCGACGAGCCACTGTCTTCCAGAGAAGCCACAGACACCGCTGTTCCCAGAACTAACAATAAAACGATTTCCAGATTATTGAACAGGAGCGCAGCCAACATAGGGATAGCAGAAAAGGAGTGTAGATATAGGGGTAAGCCCTCTTGGATAATAAAAAAACTGCTCACAAAGGTAATCAGAAACATAAACAATAGATGGATGAGCCTAAGTTCAAGTTTTCTGAATTTAAAATAAGCGTAAAGGCAGACCAAAAAGAGGGGAACCACCAGATTCACCGTATTGATGTAGGCCATAAAAAAAGTAAGAGCGACCCAGAAAGCGATTAAAACCCTCTTTTGCTTTATCTTGATCTTATCGGTTATTTTTATCATAGGCCTCGATAATCCTCTGGACCAGCGCGTGCCTGACCACGTCTGAGCCGGTAAAATACGTGAAGTGGATTCCTTCGATAGACTTCAGGATATCCTGCGCCTGCAGCAAACCAATCGGTTTTCCGTCGGGCAAATCGCTCTGGGTGATATCTCCGGTGATGACTGCCTTGGAATCAAACCCCAGGCGAGTCAAGAACATCTTCATCTGCTCAGCCGTGCAATTCTGCGCCTCATCCAGGATGATAAAGGCATCGTTCAGCGTGCGTCCTCGCATATACGCTAAGGGCGCTACTTCGATAATCCCTGTCTCCAGGTGCTTCTCAATGCGCTCAGCTTCCATCATGTCGTAAAGCGCGTCATACAGGGGCCGCAAATACGGAGATATCTTTTCATACATATCTCCCGGCAGAAACCCTAAAGACTCACCCGCTTCAATGGCTGGCCGCGTCAGGATAATGCGGCGCACCTCCTGCTTTTTTAGCGCTTCAACAGCGCAAGCCATGGCCAGATACGTCTTGCCAGTGCCAGCTGGCCCAATGCCAAAGACAATATCGAATCTCTTGATGGCTTCAACGTATTCGCGCTGGCCCTTTGTCTTTGGGCCTACCTGTTTACCGCTGGAAGAGCGCATGATGGACAGACTATTCGCAGGCACTTTAGCGCTTTCCTTGCCTGACTTTTTAAAATCTGATATCAGATAAGCCAGGTCCTTTCGACCCAGGTCTGTCTGACTCTTTCGATACGCATCCAGGATGTATTCAATGAGCCGGGAGGCCTTTTTTATGTTGGTGACTGTGCCACTGACCTTTAAATGCTCGCCGCGCGTATGCAGCTTGACCTTAAATTCTTTTTCCAGGGTCTTGAGATTCTCATCATGCAACCCAAAAAGGTTACGCGCCTCCTGGAGCGTCTCTAACCTGATAATTTTCTCCATGCAGTCAATTATTTAATCTTCTGCGGCATCGTTGAACTGTCCACAGGGATATTCAAGACCTGTCCTACGTAAATCTTATCCGGACCTTTTAAGGTATCCTTATTTGCCTCGTAGATCTTCATCCATTTCTTGGTGGTGCCGAAGTATTTTTGTGAGATTTTCTGTAACGTATCTCCCTTTTGGACAGTATACTTTTCGAATGTGACTGTCGGCTCTATCAATGCCGGGGCTTGACTTTCCATCATCTCTTCTTCCTCAGCCATCGACGGGGCAGCATAGGTTACAGGCTCGGCAACCGCTTCTCTTTTACCCTTCTCAATCTTAACAGGAGAAGTCATTTCGATTTCAACCACGTGCGTGGTCCGCTTGGTTTTTCTGTCCTTGGGTGCAGCCGGAGCCTTGCCCTGAAGATACCCGCGGTTACCAGCAGTCAAATCCTGGTCCACCCTGTCTCTTACCATAGGATACGTCCTTACTGTGCAACCCGACAGCAAAACGCTTAAACCTAATAGTCCGTACAAATACTTCTTTGCCATCTTGCTCCTCCTTTTTCTAAATTCCAAATCACAAATTCCAAATTCCAAATAAATTCCAAATCTCAAATCCCAATGACCAAAACGTATCTGTTTGGCATTTCGGACATTGGAATTTGGTACTTATTTGGGATTTGGTGCTTGGTGCTTGGGATTTCCCTTAATAACCAATCCCAACTCCTTAAGCTGCTTTTCATCTACTTCTGAAGGCGCAGAAGTCAAAGGACATACTCCTGCACTCGTCTTAGGAAAGGCGATGACTTCCCTGATGCTTTCCTCACCTGCAAAAATGGATAACAGCCTGTCCAGGCCAAAGGCAATCCCGCCGTGCGGGGGCGCGCCGTACTGAAAGGCCTCTAAGAGAAACCCAAAGCGCTTTTGAGCCTCTTCCTTGTTTATGCCGATGATTTTAAAGATTTTCTCCTGTAAGGACTGTTCGTGAATCCTGATAGAACCTGAGCCAATCTCAACGCCATTGAGCACCAGGTCGTAAGAACGGGATTTGACTTTTTCAGGTGATTTTTCCAGGATATCCAGATGTGCCTGAGCCGGTGCGGTAAAAGGATGGTGCTCACTCTCCCAGCGTTTCTCCTCTTCGTTATATTTGAAAAGGGGGAAATCCACAATCCAGCAAAAAGCATAATCACAGGCGAGCTCTTTCCTCAAATCCGGCTTATCCGAGCCAAACTTTTTCATCGCATCTTCAAACTTGATGCGTTGAAACGGTATCTGAATACTTACGCCTTTTAACTCTTTGGCCAGCAATTGCATCAATTGCTCTGTCAGGGTAAAAACATCTCCTTCATCCACAAAAGACATCTCCAAATCCAGTTGCGTGAATTCCGGCTGGCGGTCAGCGCGCAAGTCTTCATCGCGGAAACACTTGGCGATTTGGTAATATTTTTCAAGTCCAGCCACCATCAGAATCTGCTTGAATAACTGAGGTGATTGAGGCAGGGCATAAAACTGGCCTGGATTGATGCGGGAAGGCACCAGGTAATCCCTGGCCCCTTCAGGCGTGGATTTAGTCAGGATAGGGGTTTCGCATTCAACAAAACCATGCTGAGTGAGAAAATTCCGTATTAGCGTCAAGACAGCGGTCCTTAAAAGAAAATTATTCAACACCTTTTTTCTTCTTATGTCCAGGTAGCGGTATTTAAGCCGCATCTCTTCGGTAACATCCAGGTCATCCAGGACCTCAAACGGCGGGGTGAGACTAGGGTTCAAGATTTCTAAATTTTGCGCCAGAAGCTCTATTTCTCCTGTGGCAAGCTTGGGATTAACAGTTCCCTTTGGCCTGGGATTGACTTTGCCGCTGACTTTAATCACGAATTCGTTTCTTAAATCCTGCGCAAGGGTATAACCTGCGCCAGCGTCATTGGGGTTGAAGACGACCTGCGTTAAGCCATACCGGTCACGGATATCGATGAAAATAATCTTGCCGTGGTCCCGGCGCGTAGCCACCCAACCGCACAAGGTCGCAACTTTCCCAACATCTTTGGCTTTCAACTCTCCGCAAGTATGAGTTCTTAGCATGATTAAGCTGATTAAATACCAAATCCCAAATTCCAAATCCCAAATAAATTCCAATTTCCAAATCCCAATGACCGAAACTTATAAGTTTGGAATTTTGAACATTGGAATTTGGAGCTTATTTGGAATTTGATGCTTGGTGCTTGGAATTTATTCATGTAATATTTAGTTCCTTTAACAGTTCTTGTTGTGGTACTTCCCTCTGCTCTCCTGAATCCATATCCTTCAAGGTCACAACCTTCTTTTTAAGCTCATCTTCCCCTAAAATGAGAACGAACTTTGCGCTTAAATCAGAGGCCTTGCGCATAGCGCCTTTCAAGGATTTGCTTTCATAATCCGTATCGCAGGCAATATTGTCTTTACGCAGATTTTCCAGAATTTTTAATCCTTCACTTCTCGCCTCTTCCCCGAGAGTTATCAAATAAACCAAGCTTTTACTCCGAGCTCCGAGCTCCGAGCTCCGGACTAACAATAACCTTTCAACTCCGAAGGCAAATCCTATTGCGCCTACAGCCGGACCACCCAGCTCTTTAACCAGATTATCGTATCTACCGCCTGCGCCCAGCGCATCCTGAGACCCTAAGTCCTTATGCGTAATTTCAAAGACCGTACGCGTATAATAATCCAGGCCGCGCACAAGATATGGAATGACAGAATAAGATATATTTAAAGAATCCAGCCCTTTTTTGACCTGGTTAAAGTGACTGAGGCAATCCGGGCAAAGGTGAGAATCTCCGATGCCTAATTGCCTGACTACTTCCTGGCAAGCCTCCTTCTTGCAATCCAGGATCCTTAACGTGTTGACCTTGAATCTCTTTTGACAATCCGCACATAACTTGCTTAATTTATTTTTGAGCCCCTTGTGCAGGGTTGAGCTTAATTCCTTTTTATCCTTAATGCAACCCAGACTGTTTAACTTTATGGTGTAATTGCTGATAGAAAATCCCTGCAGCAACCTTGCGGCTAAACTAATCACCTCCACATCCACATCCGGCTCCTGCGAGCCGATTGCCTCGCAGCCAATATGATGAAATTGCCTTAATCTACCCTTTTGCGGCCTCTCCAGCCTAAACATTGGACCCAGATAATAAAATTTTGCGAAACTGCATGCTTTGTCCAGGTGATTTTCTAAATAGGCGCGCACAACCGAAGCAGTACCTTCAGGCCTAAGGCAATACGTCTCCTCTTTATTCTTTATGAGGAACATCTGTTTCTGAACAATCTCTGAGGATTGACCTAAAGAGCGGTTGAATAAAGACGCTTCTTCTATTAAAGGCGGTCTGATTTCCTTATAATTGTAAATAGAGAAAATGTGGCGACTTGCCTCTTCAATCTTTTGCCAAAATAAAGCCTCTTCAGGCAAAATATCTTTTGTCCCGGCTACTCTTTTGTACATATAAATCTTTTTTACCTAGCGGTGAGGGCGGTTATTTCACTTTCTGCTTCATTTCCAAGCCAGCCTTGAAAACTACTACTTTTCTCGGTGGGACGGGAATGACCTGATTGGTGCGAGGATTTCTGCCTGTGCGGCTTTTTCTCTGTTTAATCTTGAAAACGCCGAAATTGCGTAACTCTATCTTTTCTCCGCGGATAAGCGCCTCGACGATAGTATCAAAAGTCTTTTGCACGACCTTCTTGACATCTATCTGCTTTAGGCCCGTTTCATCGGAAACCTTTAAGATGATATCTTTTTTCGTCATGTTTTCACCCCCTTTAATTCTAACTATAATAATACCAAAAATTTACAGTGTCAAGGGAATTTTTTCAGAAATATTTCTTAGGTAAGAGCTTGAAGTGGTAAAAGTTAGCGTTGTCTGAGCCTGCCTCGGAGGCAAGCTCAGACAGCTAAGGGAGTTTTTTTAGAATCTGTATTCCAGTTTTAGGCTGAAATTTCTTCCTGGGTTAGGGAAATAAGCCTTGTCCATGAGGAATGTACTGCTGTCAAAGCCATAAACGCCAAATTCCGAATACTCTTTATCAAAGATATTATTAATTGCGAAGACAAGCGTCAAGTCTTTACAATTCCAAGAGATATTCATATCGGCAACCATGTATCCATTGAGCTCTGAGAAGGCATTTGGGGTGTCATTAATGAAATACCTCTTGCCTACATAAGTACCTGTCATATTAAAAGTAAAATTCCTAGGCAAATGTAGCCTCAAGCCAACGCTTCCTTTGTGGCGCGGCACCATCGGAACTTTGTTCTTATCGTACATGCCGCCCTTAAAATAGGCCTTCGTTAAGCAGTAATTGAAGAAAAGGTTAGCCCAATCATTCAATTTGAAGTCTAATGAAGATTCGAGTCCTTCATGGACTGTCTTGTCATAATTTTCGTTCTGGCCGAATCCCCACGGTCCGCCATTAGGGTTAAAATAAAGCTCATTCTTCACATTCATCCTGAACAGAGAAATACTTGCTCTCAGTTGTTTAGCGAACATGTGCCGAAGGCCTACCTGATAATTAAACGCGGATTGCGGTTTCAGGTCAGTGTTGAGCTGCTGCTGGAAATTCTGGTCCTGAAAGGTGAACTCATCAACTTCGGGGAAACGGAAACTCTTACTCGCATTAAAAAAAACGCTGCAATTATCCTGATAGTTGTACACGAGGCCGGTATTATAGGCACGCATCCTGAATATTACTTTCTTGTTCTGGTCAGGATAGGGGTGCCCAAAGCCAAGGGTATCGAAATCGTGATAGCCGAACGTGTAACGGGCGCCTTCGTAGCGATAGCCAGCCACGCATACCAGTTGCCTGAATAGGGAAAACTCATCCTGAAAATATGCTCCCAGGGAAGTTTTGGTGATACCCGTGACCTCTTTTAGCGTGGAATCGTCATCGTAAGGATACTGGTTTGAATCGTAGAGGACCCGGTAATAATCCATGCCGGCAATCAACTTATTGTCGCGGCCAAATAGGCTGTGCTTCAGAGTATATTTAGGCGCCCAACCAAAAGTCTCCATCTTGTTCTTGCGGGTGGGATTTTGGGATGTCAGAAAATAGGAATCCATTTCTTTTTGGCGGTAACTAAAATCAATATCAAAGTTGCCGGCGCCCGAAAGATCAACCTTGGGACCTAAGAGAAAATAAAAATCCCTGTTATCGACATAGTCATCCCCGTACCTGGCCCACCGTCTGCTATGCTCGTCGATATGGTGCTGGAAAAGTGCTCCCGGAAGGCCAAAAGCCGATTCATGGAACCCTGAACTAAAATGCATGGACAGGGCTTCATTAAGGTTGTATTCTAATTTCGAGGCAAAATCTTTTTCTTTGTTAAAGGTGTTTTTACGATAACCGTGCGTTGCCTGGTGCATACCGCTGAAGAGATAAGAAAATTTATCTCTCACTCCTCCTTCTATGGACAATCTTTGTTTATTCGCGTCGTAGCTGCCATAACCTGCCTGCAGGTTAACTTTTGGCTTGCCGGTTCCTTTCTTGGTTATGATATTAATCACACCGCTTGAGGCATTTTCCCCATACAGAACAGCCCCTGAACCTCCGCGCATCACCTCAATCCTCTCCACCTGTTCTAAGGGAATCTGGCTCCAATCAACGCCGCTCATGTCAGCGTCATTAATGCGCCGGCCATCAACCAATACCAATACGTTAAGCGCTGCATGTTCACCAAAACCAGCAATGTCTACGGCTGCCCTGGCCCCATTTCCGTACAAGTCTCTCACGTTGAGCCCTGGAACAACCCTGAGCACATCTATTACCTTTTGGGCATTGGATTCCTTTATTTCATTCTGCCCTATGACAGAAACGCTTGAAGATGTTTTTTCTAAAATTTCAGCGTAGCGATAAGGCGTGATAATAATCCTCTCCAGTTCTACTTCCTCTTGGCCCCAAACGCCCCTTATCCCAAAGGCCACTAAAACCAATACCATTGCCAAACTTGTCAAACCTTTGAGCTTACCCATACTCCTTTCCTTTCTCGGACAAATAAAAAACCCCGCAAACGGCTTTTTGCCGTCTCGGGGCTGCACCCAGTTTCTCTTTGCCCTTGTCCGCGAGGCAACTTCCTATATAGGCAGGTCTTCTGACTAAAGGGTCTTAACCTACTCCCTGCGCCTTCCCACCCTTGCACGGGCAGTGGCATTCTGCAGGTTTCGTCCCTATTACAGCGGCGGGACCGTGGCTGTTTCTCACAGCCTTCCCTTAACCTATATATAAAACCCGAATTGTCAATTCAAATATAAAACGGATCCGCAGACATGTCAAGTTTTTTCTTTTCTCACCAGCAGAATATGCGGATTTTTTGTAATCGGGTTACGGCTAACAATGACAAGGGTCTTATAGACTTCTTCTATGTTCTGGAAGGTCAGTATCTCCTCAGCCTGGCCAATTTTGTAGACCCAGCCTTCATTCAGTAACAGGAGCCTGTCGCAATATTCGCTGGCCAGGTTCAAATCATGCAACACGACGATAACGGTAATATTATGCTTTTGATTCAGTTGCTTTATGAGGTTGAGGATTTTCACCTGGTGGCCGATGTCCAGGTGCGAAGTGGGCTCATCTAAAAATAAGACTTTTGGCTGCTGGGCAAGGGCCTTGGCGATTAAAACCATCTGGCGCTCCCCGGAACTCAGAGCGCCGATAAACCTATTAGCCAAGTTGAGCGTATCCGTGGTACGCATGGATTCTTTAGCCATTTCAAGGTCATAAGGCGTTTCGGGCCGTAAGCGCCCTATGTAAGGGATACGACCCATCAGCACAATCTCCCAGACAGTAAAAGAAAAATTAAAAACCGTATCCTGTGCCACAAACGCAAAATCTTTTGCCAATTCTTGCGGCAAGATTTCGTTAATATCTTTCTGCCTGTAATGTACGCTCCCTTCATAGGGCTTTAAACTGCGGCTCAAAGTTTTTAAGAGGGTTGATTTTCCTGAACCGTTGGGTCCGATAATGCCGAAGAACTCTCCTTCACGTATGTTGAAATCAATGCCTTTGAGGATAGGACGATTTTGATAACCGCTGGTCATATTCTTTACTTCGATAATATCAGACATGGCATTAGAGCGGCGACTTCTGCTTCCTTCTTAAAAGTACGATAAAGATAGGTCCACCGATAAGCGCTGTGATGACCCCTATCGGCACCTCCACAGGCGGCATAAGGGTGCGGCCGAGGGTATCGGCAAAAATCAGGAAAGCTCCGGCGCTTAAGGCGCTGGCTGGCAAAACAATCCTGTGGTCTGAGCCGCACACAGCCCTTATCGCGTGAGGAATAATCAGGCCAACAAATCCGATGATTCCGCAAACGCACACAATACTTCCGGTGATAAGAGAAGCAACGACAAAAAGGATTTTTTTAACCAGAGGCACATTGACACCTAAATGCCTTGCCTCCTCTTCCCCTAAGCTGATGGCATTTAGATCGCGGCCGAAGTAAATAGCTATGCCTATGCCGAGAGCGACCAGAATGACAACAGCAATCAAAAGTTTTATGTCCCATGCCTCCAGGCTTCCCAGCAGCCACCAGGTGATGCCGTGCATGGCTTCGTTAGGAGAAATTGAGACAAAAAATAACAGTAAGCTGGAAAAGACCGCGCCCACGATCACCCCAGACAAAATTAGTCCCTGCGTGGAAACCTGGCCATTAATCTTTGCCAGTTGATAGACGATAATCATGGCAAGGATTGCTCCGGTAAAGGCAGCAATAGGAAGTGACTTGACGCTCAGGTTGAAAAACAGGGCTAACACAGCGCCCAGCCCTGCTCCGCTTGAAACTCCCAAAACATACGGCTCAGCCAGGGCATTGCGTAAAATCCCCTGAAAGATGACTCCGGCGACAGCTAATCCAGCACCTGCTACCAACCCCAGAATCACCCTTATCATCCTTAAATGCAAAATAGCCGAATTCCCGGCGGAAAATAACTCTGGGATGCTTATCCTCACTGGTCCAAAACATAAACCGAACGTAGCGGACGCTCCTAATAAAAGGAGATACAATAAAAGTATTTTTCTACTTTTCATCGTAAAGGCTTTGATAAATCCGTTCTAATCCTTCGATGAGACGCGGCCCTGGCCTTAATATTAAATCCGGGTTGATGTCTTTGACAATACGGTTATTCTTGACAGCCGCGATATCCTGCCACCCTATCCTGTTTTTTATAAGTTGCGTACTCTCATTCACCTTATCCATATAACCTAAGATAATCACGTCCGGATTGCGCTCAATGATGACTTCGTTGGAAAACCTGGAATAGGCACGGGGTGCGTCATAAGCGATATTCCTAGCTCCAGCCAAATTTATCAATTCATCTACAAAAGAACCTGGCCCGGCGGTCATGATTGGGTCATGCCAGATTTCAATAAAGACGCTGACCCTCTTCTCAGGAGGGATTTTGGCGGCTTTGGCCTTAACAGCTTCTAACCGGCGCAGCATGTTCTCTTTCAATTGCTCTGCTGCCTCTTCCCTGCCTGTTTCCTTCCCAATCTCCATGATTGACTCAAGGAGTTCTGCAATGTTTTTAGGGTCACTCACCACGACTCTTAGCCCGGATTTTTTGAGCCTGGAGACAACAGGTGTTTGCTCTAATCCAGTGGCAAACACAATGGTGGGTTTTAGAGAAATAATTGTTTCGATGTTTGGCTCGGAAAATGTTCCTATCTTGGCAATTTTTTTTGTTTCTTCTGGGTAATTACAGAAAGATGTAACAGCGACAATTTCATCCTGCAGTCCCAGCGCGAATAGTATTTCTGTTGTTGAGGGCGATAAAGATATATACCGTTCAGCAGATGCTCCGGATGCACAAATTAGCCCAGTGAACAGTAAGACGATTATCAAAATACTTCTTTTTATCATAAACTTATGGCCTAATACTCAATCCACTCTTTTGATAAATCTGCCAAGCCCGAAGTTACAGCAATCCTTACCCAAAGGGGGTCACTTTCATCAAACACCGAGTTTTGAAATAAGTAAAAATAGCGACAAGTATAGAACGCAGCTAAGATAAGGATTAAGACCACTCCAATGAGCAAAGCCTTTGTTTTCTTTTTAAGCTTCCTCCACCTCTTTAGCAATCCCATACTCCCCCCTCTTTTTTAAAACGTTTCTAATTCCAAAGCTAAAGCGTTTCTAAATTTGTGCTCAAGCCTGCTTTTTTCTTGAAGCTGAAGCGTTTTTAATTTTGAGCTCAGAGCAGTTTTCCGAACAAAATTAGAAACGGTCTGAGAAGAACATTACCATATTATCACAAGGACAGCCAGAGACAAAAGGTTTTTTGTGTCAGGGAATATTATCAGGCAAGAAGACGCTTTTCCGCATGAGTCGAGGACAGGTATCCCGATTAGATTAAAAACTGTTGGAGGGTCTTGGAGGGTCATACAGCGCTTAGGATTGTTTATTTTTCTATTTTATCTTAAACACCTGGATGCGCTGGTTACCTGAGTCAGCGACGTAGAGGTAGTTACCTTTGACGGTCAAGCCTGTGGGTGCGGAAAATTCACCCAAAGCTTTTCCGGATTTACCAAAGGCAAACTGGGCAGAGAGACTGCCATCGGGGTTAATTTTAAGAATCTGGATGCGCTG
>Ga0111184_1024_pt1 | contig 28972 bp, 39 predicted proteins | sample DeeMarSWOR324_28_FD_80241 | JGI IMG/M metagenome (GOLD analysis project Ga0111184, IMG submission 80241) | Omnitrophica WOR_2 bacterium SM23_72 | reverse complement strand
GCTGAACGTGAAAGGCTCAGACAAGAGCGCGAAGAGCAGGCTAGAATTGCCGAGCAGAAAAGACAGGAAGAACTGGCGCGCAAAGAAGAAGAGAGATTAGTCAAAGAAGAAGCTAAGCGTCAGGAGCAGGAAGCTAAAAGGGCTGAGGAAGAGAGACTAGCTAGGGAAGAAGCCCAGCACAAAGAGCAGGAAAGATTAGCCAGAGAAGAAGCCGAACATAAAGAGCAGGAAGCCAAGAGGACTGAGGAAGAGAGACTAGTCAAGGAAGAAGCTGCGCGTAAAGAGCAAGAAGAGGCTGAGCGCGAAGAACAGGAGCGATTAGCCAGAGAAGAGGCCGAGCGTCAGGAGCAGGAGGCAAAGAGAGCTGAACAGGAAAGGCTCAGACAAGAGCGCGAAGAGCAGGCTAGAATTGCTGAGCAAAAAAGACAGGAAGAGTTAGCGCGCAAGGAAGAGGAACGCCAGCGTTTGGAACAGGAAAGATTAGCCAAGGAAGAAGTTGCGCGTAAAGAACAGGAGGCAAAGGCAGAGAAGGTTGAGCAGGGCGAACTAATTAGAGAAGAAGCCCGTAGATTGAGTGAAGTTGCACGGGAAGCAGATAATGCTAAAAAGAAAAAGGAAAACACTATCCTAGCTTCTCAATATAGAAGCAAGGCAGAGAGATTGTGCCGAAATTCTCCAGAGATGGCAAAAGAATTATTTCTAAAAGCGATTGAATGTTACAAGAATGTAATAAAATACTCTGTTAATATTGACGAAAAATTAGCCACAGAGGGCATAATTGAAGAAATTAATAATCAAATTCGTGGATGTATGAAGTTTCGCTAAAGCTAAAACCGAAGGCTTCCATTCATTATAAATAATGGGCAGTTTGTTATGACGATTTAGTTCTGGGAGAAGAAGTTAGGGGGTGATTCAAATCAAAAAATTTATATTAGGGTTCATAGTAGGGTTGTTTTTATCGTTTAGCATCTATTTTATTCGTTCCACAGATATGAAACTGCGTGTAGATGTCGGCCGCCTTTTAGACCAGGATATCGTTTATTTAATAGACGGCAGCTTCGTCAGAGGTTGGGTCGTGCGTGAGGGAAAAGATGAGATATTAGTTGAGACAGAAAAAGGTAACTTTACCTTACCGCGCGCTCGTTGCAAGAGCATTGAAAAAGACGTATTTTTAAGATTTGTGCGTAAAGCAATCTAAATTTACTATGACCAATGGTGGTCAGCAAAAGAGAGTTTTTCTGCGTATCCCCGTTGCAACCCCTGCCTCTATATACCTAAACAACAAATTTTACAAAAAATTTAAACTAGCTGATTTAAGCACCAATGGTCTTTCTGTTTTAACCAGTCCATCAGAGGTCCTGCCGGATAAGTTCGAAATACATTTTAGATTAAGGCGGTTTTCAAGAACAATAAGAGTAATATTGGAAGTGAAGAACCGCATTAGTGTGTCAGAAGGCGTTAGGCTCGGGTGCGTTTTCTCGGAAATTTCGGATTCAGATAAAAAGCGCGTTAATAAATATGTCTATAATTTTGTAGATATATCTTTTCCGGAGCAGGCAGTAAACTTTGCCGCCTTTCTCTGCGTCATAGACGCTTCATTCAGAGTCTTGCTCTATTCCATAAACTTTTATTATAGCGCAACAGATTTGGGAAGGAGCGTATTTACGCCTCCTCTTTCAAATTTCACCGGCATAGCGCTCATCTTTTATGCCTTTTTAGCTTTTTTAGCTTTTATTTTTTCTTCTCCCTTCATAGTAAGCAAAGGGAGATCAAATTTTATATTTAGCTTATCTTTATTAGGATACGCTTTGTTTTTTCTGCTCTTGAAGAACTTTATCTGCTGGAAGGCACAGCTATGGATTTTGAATTATTTTTACACGAACATGTTTTTAACCTTTCAGTTATTTCTTGTTTTTTATTTAGGGTTTGCGATAGTTATTGGAGTCCTCTTTTTAAATAAGATTACCTTGACTTTAGATATAATAAAACAGCAGTTCGCAACTCTAAAATTTCATCTTGCGCAGCTAAAGTTTTTAAGAAAAGGCAGACTTGGCAAATAGGCATCCTTTGTCCTATAAGGCAATCTTAACGCCTGAGCAGTCTGCCTATTTCCATAGGTAGTTACGTCTTTATCTTGCAAAATTACAAGACAAAAAACATATGACATGAAGAATTAAAAGGCTATTGACCGTATCAGATCAATAGCCTTTTTGTCCATCTTTTTGCAGAGTGTTTTTATGATGATTCCTTTTTATAAGCCTTAATAGAAGAGTATAAAAATACTTGACAAAAAACACAAATAGTGTATACTATTGATAGTGGTAATCATTTTCAATAACTTAAGGATTAAAAATGCCAAGAAGAGATTACATAGGGCCGCCATGGTGGCACGGAAAATTTAGAGGCTGCGGCTATCGGATAACCTCCGGTAGAGAAGCTATTTTAGATGTCCTTTCTAAATCAGATAAACATCTAAGCGCTGAAGATATTTATATGAAAGTGCACTCCAAATGTCCCAGCATTGGCTTGACGACCATTTACAGAACACTGGAAGTCTTAGCCAGTTTAGGTCTTGTTTTTAAGTTTGATTTTGGTGATAGAAGGGCACGTTATGAGTTAGCTCAGGGTCCTAAGGGCGCACGCCATCACCATCATTTAATATGCACGAGCTGTGGTCGTGTCATCGATTATACGGATTTTATTGATGAAGAAATAGAATTGCTTAATCAGACAGAAAAAGGCCTTACTAAGAAATATGACTTTAAGATCACTAATCATTTAATTCAATTTTATGGCCTATGTAATGCTTGCGCAAAGAAGTAGTTTTATATTTTTTTCTTGCATAATGGAAACGGTTTTCAATAGCAATAAAAGGGGGTGGAGGTTATGCCAGGATTTGATGGGACTGGCCCACAAGGATTAGGTCCTTTTACTGGAAGGGGTATGGGGTATTGTGTCGTTAAATTGGATTCTAAAAGCGATGAAAATCAAAAAAGTAAAGGAAAGGGGGTGTTTGATATGCCAAGAGGCGATGGAACAGGCCCGATGGGATTAGGCCCGATGACAGGAAGAGCAGCAGGTTTCTGCGCTGGTTATGGTATGCCTGGCTATATGAACCCAATTCCTGGCAGAGGTTATTTTGGCGCAGGAAGAGGCTTTTTTGGCCGCGGCGGTGGCAGAGGCAGGAGAAACTGGTATTATGCCACTGGTCTTCCTGGATGGCAAAGAGCCTCGATGGGAATGCCTGCTTTTGGCGGAGCGTATCCTTACGCGCCTGAAATGACCCCGAAGCAGGAGGTGGATATTTTAAAAAACGAAGCTGACTTTTTGAAAAAGCAGCTTGAAGATATCCAGAGTCGCATTGAGACCTTAGAAAAAGTCCAGGCAGAAAAGAGTGAGTAACTGCTATAAACGAGGATGAGGGAATAGATTTTTATTTTTTATTCCCTCATCCTAGTTTATTAAAAGGGAGCGATTATGCGTGTAGCTATATCTACAGATGGCGATTTTGTATCTGCCCATTTTGGCAGATGTCCTTCTTTTACTCTTGTTGATATTGAGAACGGCAAGGTAACGAAGAGGGTGGAAGTTGCAAATCCCGGGCATCAACCGGGCGCAATCCCTGGGTTTTTGCATCAGAAAGGCGTCAATTGTATTGTTGCCGGAGGGATGGGGATGCGGGCAACTTCTTTTTTCGAGGAATATAATATCAAGACGATTGTTGGAATAAGCGGCAAGATTGATGAAGTAATCGAACAGCTTAGAAAAGGCACCTTGGAAGGCAGCGAGAGCCTTTGTAGACCCGGTGCGGGTAAAGGTTATGGTTTAGAAAAAGAGGAATGTGACCATCCGCACAAAGAGGATCGCGATCATTAAGGAGGTTTTAGATGATGAAAATATGCGTTACTTCAGAAGGCCCAAATTTGGATTCTCAGGTAGATCCGCGATTCGGCAGGTGTCAGTGTTTTATCATTGTTGATACAGATACTTTAGAATTTGAGGCTGCTGAAAATCCAAATATCGAATCTATGGGAGGTGCGGGAATTCAATCGGCGCAGTTCGTTGCCTCTAAAAAGATTAAAGCCGTGCTTACAGGCAATGTCGGGCCTAATGCCTTTCAGACATTACAGGCGGCAGGAATAGAAGTTTTTACCGGCGCCTCAGGTACGGTTAAGGAAGCAATCGAGAAATATAAGAAAGGTGAATTTAAGGCAGTTTCCGGCCCAAGCGTTGGTTCGCATTTTGGGATGCCGGGTAAGAATAAATAAGAAGGGGTAGCTAAGGCGGCGCAGGTGAATAAAAATAATTAACTTCAATTTGAGCGATTAAATCTCGGAGGGTTTTAAAAAAAAGCAGGCAGCAAGGTTATAGTATAGGAGGTGATTGATATGCCAAGAGGAGATGGAACAGGCCCTTTCGGCCAAGGTCCTGGAACAGGAAGAGGAAGAGGAATGGGACGGGGAGCTGGTATGGGGCGGATGGGAGGAAATCGTGCTGGTGCAGGCCCGGGAGGTAATTGTGTGTGCCCTTCATGCGGTACAAAAGTTCCCCATCAGGCAGGCACACCCTGTGCATCGATGAATTGTCCTAAGTGTGGAATAAGGATGGTAAGAGAATAAGGATTAAATTTTGGATAAGGAAGTTCTTGAGAACCATAAGAGGTATTTAGAAAGATTAGACTTTTACCGAAATTTCGGTTACGATTTAGAAAAGGAAAGAGATTTTATCCTCGATAAATCCCTGCCTATTTCCGGAGAAATCCTGGAAATCGGAACCGGTAAGGGGCATTTTGCCCTTTCTCTGGCCAGGCGCGGTTATAATTTCGTGAGCATAGATATATCCAGGGAAGAACAGGAATCTGCCAGGCTAAACCTGCAATATTTTGGGTTGGAAAAGCAGGTTATTTTTAAAATTGAAGATGCCGAACATTTGGGCTTTCCGGACCAAAGTTTTGATACAATATTCTCTATTAATGTATTCCACCATTTGGAAAATCCGCTGGCGGTTTTAGATGAGATAGTCCGCTTGTTGCGGCCTGGCGGCGAGGTGGTCTTAAGTGACTTTAACGATAAAGGCTTAGAGATTATTAATGCATGCCATACGTACGAGGGAAGAAAACACGATTATTTTAAACACCGTTTAGAAGAAGCGAAGGATTACTTTGCCGATAAGGGATTTGAAATTAACGAATTTCAAAGCGAAGTTCAAAGAGTGATGAGCGCCCGGTATATTTAAGGACAAAAAATGGTTATTTCAGTTGCCAGCGGAAAAGGGGGGACAGGTAAGACAACGGTTGCGGTTAATCTGGCTTTATCCCTGAATAATGTGCAGTTTCTTGACTGCGACGTGGAAGAGCCTAACGCGCAGATTTTCTTAAAACCGGTTATAAATGAGCAAAAGAAAGCTTACATACCCGTTCCCAAAATTGATGAGTCAAAATGCTCGTACTGTGGTAAATGTGCCAAGGTTTGCGTTTATAATGCCATAGCAGTGCTTCCGGGGCAAGAGGGGAAGAAAGGAACGACCCTGGTATTTGCGCAGCTATGCCATGGTTGCGGTGCCTGCAGCGCCCTTTGCCCGGAAAAGGCCATAAAAGAAGTAAACAGAGAAATCGGCATAGTAGAGCGGGGTGATTGCGGCAAAATAGAATTTGTCCATGGCAAACTTAATATAGGCGAAGCCATGTCCCCGCCTCTTATCCGTCAGGTTAAAGCGTACGTAAATCCTAAAAAAACCGTAATTATTGATGTTCCTCCGGGCACATCCTGCCCTGTTGTTGAGTCTGTGAAAGGAAGCGATTTTTGTGTGTTAGTTACTGAACCGACACCCTTTGGTCTAAATGATTTGATTTTAGCGGTAGAGGTATTGAGAAAAATAAAGATACCTTTTGGGGTAGTAATCAACCGTTCAGATTTAGGAAATAATAAAACCGAAGAATACTGCAGGCAGAAAGATATTCCTGTATTGATGAGAATACCGTTTAAAAAAGAAATAGCCATGGCCTATTCTAAGGGAGAGCCCATGGTGAAGGCATTTCCCGAATATAAGAAAGATTTCGAGGAGCTTTTTAATACAATTAAAAATGGAAAATTTAGTTGAAGATTTCTTAAAGCAGAAAAGATTCGCGGTGGCAGGTTCGTTTAGAAACGAATCTAAATATGCCTATAAGATTCTAAAAACCTTGATAAAAAAGGGATATGAGGTTTTTCCCGTTAATCCGCGTATGAGCGAAGTCGAGGGCAAGGCTTGTTATAAGACTATAAGCGATATTCCATATAGCGTGGATGTCGTCAATATAGTGACTCCCCCCTTAATAACAGAAGGCATTTTAAAGGAATGCCTGCAAAAAGGCATAAAGAGAGTGTGGCTTCAACCCGGGGCAGAAAGTGAAGCAGCGATAAAATTTTGTCATGATAATGATATAAAGGTAATTTACAGCATGTGTGTAATGTTGGAATCGCTAAAAGAAGAAAGGCATCTTTGAAGTATCCCGAATGGATAAGCCGAATTCCAATTTGCATTTTTATCTTCACGTTATTTTCTTTAGAGTACGCGATTTTCTTTTCCCGCGGATACATATTTTAAAAGAAGCAGGGATAAAGCCTGGATTTCACGTGGTCGATTACGGCTGCGGCCCTGGTAGCTATATCGTTTCTCTTCTTAGGTTGGTCGGGGAAAGTGGGAGGGTGTATGCGGTGGATGCTCAACCGCTTGCGATTCAGAAAATCAAAGATATCATTTCGGCAAAGCAGTTAAAAAATGTAGAAGCGATTTGTTCTGATTGCAAAACCGGCTTGCCAGATAATAGTATAGATGCCGTATTGTTCTATGATGTATTTCATGCTTTAAGCGATTCAGAGGCGGTCTTGGGGGAATTGTATAGAGTCCTAAGGCCAAGCGGGATTTTATCTTTTCAGGACCATCGTATGAGGAATGAAGCGATTATGGATAAATTCATTAAAGCCAAATTTCAACTGTTGAGAAAAGGCGAAAAAACATACACTTTCCAGAAAGCGAAATTATGAAACAAATCGTTATCATTAGCGGTAAAGGCGGCACAGGCAAGACCATACTTACGGGTGCATTTGCTGTTTTAGCAAAGAATAAAGTTATGGCTGACTGCGATGTGGATGCGGCGGATTTACATTTATTGTTACAACCGGACGTAAAGGAACGGCATGAATTTAAAAGCGGCAAAACTGCAATCATTGATAAAAAAATTTGTCAACAATGCGGCCAATGCATTGTTGCCTGTCGTTTTAATGCCATAACCCAAGATTTTGCCATTGACCCAATTTCCTGCGAAGGGTGTGCTTTTTGCAGCCATATTTGTCCTGTCCAGGCTATAAGAATGCAGGAGAATATATCCGGAGAGTGGTTTATCTCCGAGACCCGGTTTGGCCCTATGGTACACGCCAAGCTTGGTATTGCCGAAGAAAATTCCGGTAAACTGGTCTCTTTGGTTAGAAAGCAGGCAAAAGAACTGGCAGAGAGGAACCATTGCGATTGGGTTATTATTGACGGTGCCCCAGGTATAGGATGTCCGGTAATCGCATCTCTTTCAGGCATAGATTCCGCCTTAGTGGTTACTGAACCTACTCTTTCCGGCCTGCATGACGCTTTGCGGGTTATAGAGGTAACAAAACATTTCAAAATTCCGTCTCAATTGGTAATTAATAAATATGATTTGAATCTTGAGATGTCTGAGAAGATTGCAAGATACTGCGCAAAGAACGGGATTCCCTTAATCGGTAAAATCAGATTTGATAAAACGGTGGTAGAAGCCATGGTAGAGGGTAAGACTATCATCGAACATAAGGATTCAGTGGTTAAAGATGAGATCTGCCGGATTTGGGAGAAACTACAGGTTTAAAATATGGATTCCATAAATAGCAAAAAAACAATACCTTTTTTCAAGTTAGTGTCGTGGACGGGGTGTTCGCCTGGGTGGTTTTGAGGCATTTATCAGCGAGTCGACGCTTCCGGTTGATGGGCAGAGTATCCGAGTTTTGAGGATAAAAACGAATACGCTTCTGTATAGATGGCTAATCTTTTAAGGGAGCTGTTTATATGGAGAAAGAAGATAAGAAGGAAGAATTCCCTGGTTATCCAAAAGAGGTTGTTAAGCTTTTAAATGATTTAAAGTTTTTTGGCAGGATGAATGACCCCACAGGTTCATCGTATTTAAGGGGTCCTTGCGGAGACTCTATGGAGTTTTATTTAGTGATAGAAAAGAGGAGAATCACCGGTATCAAATATTATACAGAAGGATGTAGCTCTACCAGGGCATGTGCCGCTATGGTTGCACACATGGCTTATGGCAAAACGATCAATGAGGCATTGGCGATTTCTGCGGAAGAAGTGATTAAACGCTTGGAAGGTCTGCCCGAGGAACATTTACACTGCTCCATACTTTCAGTAAGCACGCTCTATCGGGCCATAGCTGATTTTTTGCTCAAGACATAAGAAATAAATGCATTCTGCCATAGGGCGAAGATAAGAGAATTCGTCGGGGATGAACAATGAAATCAGACTTTAAATACATTTACGGCCCTGTTCCCTCCTGGAGATTGGGCAGTTCACTGGGGATTGACCCTTTATCAAAAGATGGAAAGGTTTGTTCATTTGATTGCCTTTATTGCCAGCTTGGTGAAACCAAATTTTTGACCGATGAAAGAAAGAAATTTGTTCCAGGGGAAGAGGTCATTGGTGAGTTGGATTCACTGCCGACCTTAAAGATAGATTATATAACCTTTTCCGGTATGGGTGAGCCTACTTTAGCCAGTAACTTAGGGCAAATGATAAAGGCGATAAAGAAGATAAGGAAGGAAAAAATCGCCGTGTTGACAAATTCCTCACTGATGCATAGAGAAGATGTTCAAAAAGACTTATTTTGTGCGGATTTTGTTATTGCCAAATTAGACGCTGCCTCACAGGATATTTTCGAACGGGTTAACCAGCCTATGAAAACCATTAAGCTTGATAGCATTATCCAGGCAATCAAAGACTTCAAAAGCTGTTATCTGGGGAGATTGGCATTGCAGATTATGTTTATAGAACAAAATAAGAAATACGCTCCGGAGATTGCGAAGATTGCCAAAGAGATAAATCCTGATAGAGTTCAGCTCAATACGCCTCTTAGGCCGTCCAGAGTAAAACCTCTGCCTAAACAAGAACTGGAAGAAATAAAAAGGTATTTTGAAGGTTTAAATGTAATATCTGTTTATGAAGCCCAGATAAAAGAGGTCAAGTCAGTTAGCGAGCAGGACACATTAAGAAGAAGAGGTAAAGTTTAGGAGGATAAAATGAACCCGCAGAAAAGAACTGTTGACCCTGCTTCACAAAAAATGTTGGAAGAGGCAGAAAAACAAAGTATAAAGACTGCCTGGGACAGGTATGATTCGCAGCAGCCCCAATGTGGCTTTGGGCAATTAGGGATTTGTTGCCGCATCTGCAATATGGGACCCTGCAGGATTGACCCCTTTGGCGAAGGCGCGCAAAAAGGCGTCTGCGGCGCCAGCGCCGATACAATCGTCGCCAGGAATTTATTAAGGATGATTGCAGGAGGCGCAGCTGCGCATTCTGACCATGGAAGAGACATCGCGCATGCCTTACTTTTAGCTTCCGAAGGCGAGGCCCATGATTACAAAATAAGCGACCCGGAGAAACTGCGCGAGATTGCTTCACTTTATGAAATTAAACTTGACGGTAAAAATGATTTAGAGGTGGCACGGGAGGTTGCTGTAAGGGCTTTAAATGAATTCGGCCAATTTTCCAAAGGTCTGCGCTTTATTTCCCGCGCCCCTCTAAAAACGCAAGAAAATTGGAAAAAACACAAAATAACTCCTCGAAGCGTTGACCAGGAGATTGTCGAATGTATGCATCGCACCCATATGGGCGTGGATAATGATTACAAAAATATTATTATGCACGGTTTACGAACCGCTCTTTCTGATGGCTGGGGCGGTTCAATGATTGCCACGGATTTAAGCGATATCTTGTTCGGTTCGCCTATGCCTATCAGGGCAAAGGTCAATTTGGGCGTCTTAAAGGAAAATTACGTAAATGTGGTTGTGCATGGCCATGAGCCGACGCTTTCTGATGTCGTCGTAGAGGCAGCTCAAGACCCTGAATTAGTGGAATTGGCTAAGAAAAAAGGAGCTGAAGGGATTAATCTTGCCGGGATGTGTTGCACGGCCAATGAGATATTGATGCGCCACGGTATTCCGGTGGCGGGAAATTTCCTGCAGCAGGAATTAGCCCTGATTACAGGAGCAGTGGAATTGATGATGGTGGATGTGCAGTGTATTATGCCTGCTTTAGCAGATATCGCTAATTGTTTTCACACCAAGCTTATTACAACTTCGCCTAAAGCCAAGTTTCCCGGTGTAATCCACGTGGAATTTGAAGAAAAACACGCTTTAAGAATTGCCAAAGAGATTATCCGCATGGCAGTAGAGAATTTTGAGAACAGAAACCAATCCAGGGTATGTATTCCTAAGGAAGAGATGGATTTAATTGCGGGGATTACCGCGGAAAACATCCCCAGGATAATCGGAGGCAGATATCATGCCACCTGGCGGCCGGTAAATGACGGTATCATCTCCGGAAGAATCCGGGGAGTTGCAGGAGTCGTAGGTTGCAATAACCCTAATATCCAACATGACCTTGGCCATACAGAGATGGTCAAGGAGCTTATTAAAAACGATGTCCTGGTGGTGGTAACAGGATGTTCTGCTATTGCTAATGCCAAGGCAGGGTTGCTTACGCCTGAAGCAGCTTTTGAATACTGCGGCAGGGGCCTTCAGGAAATATGTGAAGCAGTGGGGATTCCTCCGGTTTTACATGTGGGTTCCTGTGTGGATAATTCAAGGATTTTAATTGCCTGCGCTGAGCTGGTCAGGGAAGGCGGCATTGGCGAGGAATTAAGCCAGCTTCCGGTTGCCGGCGCTGCCCCTGAATGGATGAGCGAAAAGGCAGTTTCTATTGGTTTCTATTTTGTAGCCAGCGGCGTATTTACGGTATTCAGCACGCCTCAACCGGTCTATGGCAGTCAGAAAGTAACTGATTTTATTACTAATGAGCTTCAAAACATAGTGGGCGGTAAATTTGCCTTTGAGGCAGACCCTATAAAGGGAGCCCATCTTATGATAGAGCATATCAACAAAAAAAGAGAGGCTTTAAAACTTAAACCCGTGATGTATGAAGATGTTAAGACAGGTTCTGAAGTCTAAAATTCATAATGCTACTGTTACAAAGAAAGAGCTTTATTATGAAGGGAGCATTGGTATTGATAAGGCGCTAATGTTTAAGAGCAATATCCTGGCAAACGAAAAAGTCCAGGTAATAAACTTTAATAACGGTGCGCGTTTTGAAACGTATGTAATTGAAGAAGGGGAAAATAGCGGAGAGATTGTCCTTTACGGCCCGGCAGCGAGACAGGCGGAAGTAGGGGATAAGGTTTGTATTATTGCGTATGGGGTAATGGATGATAGCCAAGCGCAGGTCATAAAGCCGCAAGTTATTTTATTAAATGAGAAAAATAAGATAAGAGCATGAAGACATATTTGGATTGCATCCCTTGTTTTTTCCGCCAGGTGCTTGAGGGCGCGCGGACCGTTCAAGCATCCCCAAGGCAGCAAAAGCGAATTATTGATGGATTTGCTAGAAAAATACCGAAAATTTCACTTGAATCCAGCCCTCCTGAAATAGCCCGTTTGGGGTATGCCCTTTTAAAAAAGATAAGCCCTAACAAAGATCCTTATAAACAAATAAGACAAAAAAGCAACCGCATTGCCTTGAGATTATTAAACAGGTTAAGAGATAAAGTTAATCATTCTCAGAATAGGCTTTTGACAGCGTTGGAGTTAGCCATTGCCGGAAATATTATAGATTTTGGCGTCAAGAATAATTTAAAGGTGAATGAGGAATTAAAGAGGATAATTGCCCATGAGAGTAAAAGCATTCACAAAAAATCTTTATTTCATTACGAGAAATTCAAGCGCGCATTGAAGGAAGCAAAAAATATTTTGTATTTAGCGGATAATGCCGGAGAGGTCGTATTCGATCGGGTTTTGGTTGAAGAGATAAAAAAAGAGTATCCTGATAAAGATATTTATTATGCCGTTAAAGAGAGACCCATTATAAATGACGCGTTGTTTGAAGATGCAAAAGTTTGTGGGATCGATAAGGTTGCGCGGATAATTTCTAATGGCACAGACGCTCCCGGCACGATACTGGCTCTATGTTCAAAGGAATTTAAGCAAATTTATAAAAGCGCAGATATGATAATCAGTAAGGGGCAAGGAAATTTTGAGTCTTTATCGCAAGAGAAAAGGCCCATCTTCTTTCTATTCATGGTGAAATGTCCGGTTGTAGCAGAAGGAACCGGCTGTAAAATGGGCGATATAGTATTATTTTACAATTTTAAAAAAAATGGAACCATTAAGAATCTACGAGTATCCAGATAGCATCTTAAGAAAGAAGTGCGTTTCAGTAGAGCAGATGACTGATACTGAAGTAAGGCTTTTTGAAGAGATGCTATTTACCATGCGGCACTTTGCAGGGATAGGTTTGGCAGCCCCTCAAATCGGGATTGCCAAGAATTTGATTGTTGCAGATATTGGAGAGGGTGCGATTAAATTAGCTAATCCTAAGGTTTTGAAGTCAGGAGGGTTGGATAAGTTAGAGGAAGGTTGCCTAAGCATACCCGGGGTTACGGTTAATGTAGAAAGGCCATATGACATTATCGTAAGCGGATTAGATGAAAAGGGTCAAAATATCGAAATCAAAGCTAAGGGGCTTTTAGCAAGAGTGCTTCAACATGAAATAGACCACTTAAAAGGGAGACTAATCGTAGATTATTTAAATCTGTTGGAAAAGTTTAAACTACGATTACATAAGAGAAGGGAAAGGATAAAGCAGTATGCCAATTTATGAGTATAAGTGTAGAGACTGCGGCAAAATCAGTGAATTTTTAGTTGGCGTTGGTAGCGATGTTCCTGAGATTAAATGTGACTTTTGCAAAAGCAAGAAATTAGACAAAATATTTTCTCAAAATTTTATTTCCAAGGGTGGCCATATCATTGGCTCGCAAGGAGGCAGAACCTGTTGCGGCAGGACAGAGAGATGTGAAACGCCGCCTTGTTCAGATGACGGTGTCTGTAAGAGGTAAGGGTGAAGCCGATTGAAAGCATAGTCTTGGTGGTAGTTATTCTGTTTTCTATGCCATGCTTTGCTCAAGATGTTACCATCACCGTTGTCTACAATAATGTGCCTTACAATAACGAGCTAACGACAGCCTGGGGAATATCCTGTCTTATTGAAGGATTAGATAAAACTATTCTTTTTGATACAGGAGGCGACGGCTCTATTCTGTTGGGCAACCTGGAAAAACTTAAAGTTGACCCGACAGAGATCGATTTAGTCATATTATCCCATAATCATGCTGACCATACAGATGGGTTATGGGGTTTTTTAGAAAAAAATAGCCGGATAACAGTATATTTGCCCGAATCCTTTCCCGGAAGTTTTAAAAACAAGTCAAAGTTCCTCTGCAGGGAAATTATCCCTGTGCATGAGCCGCTAAATTTATGCAAGCATGCCTGGTCTACCGGCGAATTGGGTGATGGGAGTAAAGAGCAATCATTAATGATTGATACCCCAAAAGGTCTGGTAGTGATTACGGGTTGTGCCCACCCCGGAATAGTAAATATCGTTAAGTTTGCTAAAGATTATCTTAAGAAGAGTGTTTATTTAGTCCTGGGAGGATTTCACTTGATGGCTTATAATGAGAATCAGGTTAAGCAAATCATCGAGGATTTAAGAGAATTGGGGGTTAAACAGGTAGGGCCGTCTCATTGCACTGGCGAAAGAGCCATAGAATTGTTTAAAGAAGCCTGGGGTAAGGATTTTATTGAATTGGGTTGTGGAGCAAAAATAGAAGTTCGGTTTTAAAGAAAAATGAATGCTGAGTTAAAAAATAGATTAGATAGTTTAAATGAAATTTTAGAAGCAGTGGAAAGCTGCAAAAAATGCAAACTCTACAAATTTAGAAATAAATGCGTATTTGCTGAAGGAGGAGGCGGTGCTGAAACTATGCTCATTGGTTTATCTCCGGGAAAAGAAGAAAATTCAACGGGTAGATTATTCATCGGGCCTTCGGGAGATTTTTTAAATGGGCTTTTGCAATTAGCTAAAATATGCAGGGAGTCCCTCTACATAACTAACATCATAAAGTGCCACGCCCCCACCTATGCAATAGGAAAGGCTGAGGTGGCTGCGTGTTCACCGTATCTGGATAAACAAATAGAGATAGTAAGACCCAAGACCATTATTCCTTTAGGTTCTATAGCTATGCAACATATTTTTGAAAAATATAATTTGCCCAAAAAAGCAATCTCAGAAATTCACGGGCAAACTTTCCAGGCCCCTATCAGAGATTTATTTAATACAACCCAAGAGTTAAGGATAATTCCGATGTTCCATCCTGCTGCTGCACTAAGAACTAATGGGCTGTTGGGCTTGATAAGAGAAGATTGGCAAAACTTACATAATGAACGGTAAGAAATAAAATGTTGCGATACATTGCCAAGAAGGAAAATGTAGAGATTACAGGTATAATGACTTAGGTGGATAATATTTATAAAGTTTATTTTATATGAGGTTAATCAATAAGAATATTTATTATGCGGTCAGGTCCCTGGTTTATATTGCGCAAAAGCAAGACGAAATGACTTCCGTAGCTGAGCTGGTAAGTAAATTAAAAATGCGCAGGGCTTTTTTAAGGAGGATTTTACAGGTTTTAAGTAAGCGAGGAATATTGAAATCTTTGAAAGGGAAAGGTGGAGGGTTTCTTTTGAATACGCAACCCTCTAAACTGCGAATAATAGATGTTATAAGAATATTTCGGGGCAAAATTGATATTATGAATTGTCTGTTGGAAAAAGATGTTTGTCCACATCCCGATGAATGCGTATTAATGGCAAAGATGAAGGATATTGAAAGAAAACTATATAGAACGCTAAAGACAACTACGATAGCTACCCTGCTTAAGAGTAGACCTAGAAGACAATGAGGGATATTTTAATAAACGAAGCCAGGACTTATATTCTTTTAATCAAGGTCTTTAGAGGCTTTAACGTTCTAGTGGGGAGATTAAAAGATTTGCATTTCAAAAAAGGGTTTTATTTCTATATCGGGTCAGCCCAGAGAGGTCTTGGGGCTAGAATTCAAAGGCACTTGACAAAGACAAAGAATATTTTCTGGCATATTGATTATCTGCTTTCTTCAGAGTATGCTCAAATAAACGAAATCTGGATAAATAGTAAAGCCAGAGAATGCCTGACTGTAAAAACGCTTACTAAAGCCGGGTACAATTTTATAGAGAAGTTTGGCTGTTCTGACTGTAATTGTAAAAGCCATCTTTTTTTTATAAGAAAAGATACAAGTCAACTTAAAAATATTTTAAAAAGGAATGGGTTTAAAAATGCAGATAAAAATTCTTTTCGATAAGGACGCTTTAGATAAGAATCTGCGTACCGGTTGGGGTGTTTCGTTTTTGCTTGATGATAAATTATTATTTGACACCGGCGAAAAAGGGGAGTGGTTACTTGCGAATATGCGGACTTTAGGGGTTGGTATAGATAAAATTGAAGCAATAGTAATTTCCCATGATCACTGGGATCATTGGGGAGGGCTTTGGGATTTGTTAAGATACAAAAGAGGCATGTCTGTGTATATCTGTCCAAATTTTGGCCGCGAATTTAAAGATAAAGCCAGCAGGCTTGGTGCCAGACTTATCGAAGCAGAAAGATTAACGCAAATCTTACCGGATATATTTTCTACCGGAGAGATTGCAGGTGCTTATCACGGTCAATATATGCCTGAGCAGGCGATTGTGTGCAAAACAAAAAATGGCATTAGCCTCCTTACAGGGTGCGCGCATCCTGGAATCTTAAAAATGGTAGAGAAGGCAAAGACAAAGTTTACCGCTGAGCCTATTTATTTTGTAGCAGGCGGATTTCACTTGATGGAGTCAGACAATCGTGCTATAGAGATAGTGGCCGAGAATTTTAAGAAAATGGGCATAGTAAAAGCCGGGCCCACGCATTGCTCAGGAGAAATAGCGGAAGATATTTTTAAGAAATACTATGCAGAGAATTTTGTACCCATTAAAGCAGGACAGGAGATAGAGATTTAATATAATGGTAGGAGATATCTTAAAAGAACTGAAGACGCACGCGCCTTTTACAATATTTGGAGCGATTACGGGAATAGTTATCATGGCGTTTTCCCTGAAGTTACCTTATAAGGTCTCATATAATATTTTTTACGTGCTTCATCCTCTGCATGTATTTTTAAGCGCGCTGGTTACTGCGGCAATGTATAGACTCCATACCTGTTCTCGCATAGGAAGCAATTGCATTAAAGGGCGATGTAACTTCTGGGCTCTAATCATAATCGGCTATGTTGGCTCTGTGGGCATTGCTACAGCAAGCGATTCACTGATTCCTTATGTAGCTGAAGTTATGCTCGGTATGCCCAATAGAGGAGTGCATCTTGGTTTCATTGAAAAGTGGTGGCTGGTTAATCCTCTGGCAGCCATAGGAATAGCCGTAGCCTATTATAAGCCGACAACAAAATTTCCCCACAGCCTTCATGTATTATTAAGCACCTGGGCATCTTTATTTCATATAATCATGGCAAAGATGGGGATTTTAAGTTGGTTTTCCTGCGCGACCGTTTTTGTATTTCTCTTCCTGGCGGTTTGGTTGCCTTGTTGTGTAAGCGATATCGTTTTCCCTTTACTGTTTGTGAAAGGCGATAAGATAAAATAAATCTTTTAAAAAAATAAAGTCGTATGGTTAATGTGAGGCGGTTGCTTAAGTATCTGTATGTTACTGCCCCGGCTATATAAAAGGATTCTATGCACGAGACAAGATTTATTAATGAAATATTTGCTGTTTTAAAGCAGAGGTTAGGCAAAGATGCTGTTTCAGGGCAGATTGTAATTAATGCCCGCTTAAGCCCTTTTAGCCATGTCACTGCTGAAAACTTGCAGGAATCTTTTAAAGAGTTGATCAAGGCTGAGAGCTTTAACAATGCGTGCCTTAAAATCCTGCCTCTTGAGCTCCTATTAGAGTGTAAAGATTGTAAGCGCAGCACTAGAATTATTAAAAGGGTATTCGGTTGTCCTTTTTGCAATAGTGCGGATGTTAATATTCAATTGGATAATGAATTTTTTGTTGAATCCATAGAAATTGAGCGTAAAGAGAAGGGGGTAAAAAATGGAGATTAATATAAATGACAGTAATTTTAAACAAGAGGTTTTGGAAGAAAGTTTACCAGTCTTGGTTGATTTTTGGGCTGTGTGGTGCGGACCCTGTCTTATGGTTGCGCCGGCAGTTGAACAGATTGCCAAGGAGTATAAGGATAAACTGAAAGTATGTAAGCTAAACGTGGATGAAGCTCCCAAAACAGTTTCCGAATACGGTATTATGAGCATACCGACATTGGGAATTTTTAAAGAAGGCAAGATGGTAGATAAAATTATCGGCGCGCTTCCCAAACCCGAGCTTGAAAAAACAATTAAGGAATATATTTAAGCCAATTTTAAGAATATAAACAGGAGGTAGTGATTATGCCCGTATATACCTATGTCTGCAAAAATTGTGGCGAGAAATTCGATTTGTTGATAGGGGTAACTTCAGAAAAATCAGAGCTTAAATGTAAAAGATGTAATAGTAAAAATATTAAAAGATTGCTTTCAGCATTTAGCGTTGGAGGTCCGAAGGATAAGTTTTCTTCCGGCTCAAGTTGCCCTACGGGAACATGTCCTACTAGTTTTTAAAAAAAGGAATAATTAAAATGCCCATTATGGAAATCAGTATAGTGCCTTTGGGTACCAGGACCGCATCGGTCAGTCCATACGTAGCAAAAGCAATAAAAGTGTTGCAAAACAATAGAGGGGTAAGATATCAACTTACTTCTATGGGAACGATAATAGAAGCAAATTCTGTTGGACAGTTATTGGATATTGCAGGCAGAATGCATAAGGCCGTATTAAGCAGTAAGATAAAAAGGGTAGTAACCGCAATTAAGATAGATGACCGGAGAGATAAAAAATTAACCGCAGAAGGGAAAGTGAAATCGGTACAAAAGGATTTAAAGGTTCTAAATGGCAGACTTTAAGCAGATTGATGAAGCAAGAAAGATACTGGGGCTAGACGAGGAGGCAAGCATAGAAGAGATTAAAGATGCTTTTAGAAGTTTAGTCCTTAGATATCACCCTGATAAATGCAGTGATGAAGATAAGAAGCACTGCGAAGAGATGCTTAAAAAGATAAACCACGCCAAGGATATTATCGGAAGCTACTGCGCAAATTACCGGTATTCTTTTAAAGAGAAAGAAGTTAAAAAAAATATTATGTCAAAAGAAGAATACGAACACCTTAAAAGGTTTTATGACGGCTGGTTCGGGGATTTAGATTTATGAAGAATATTTTTGACCGATTCTACCAAAAATACGATGCCTGGTATGATAAGCATAAATTTGCTTATTTGTCGGAACTGGAGGCCATAAAAAGGGTTTTACCTAAGAAAGGCAAGGGTTTAGAGATTGGCATAGGTACAGGCAGATTTGCCGCACCCCTGGGTATTAAATACGGAATAGACCCTTCAAGACAAATGATTGAGATTGCCAGGAGAAGAGGGGTCAATGTAAGGCTGGGTTACTGCGAAAAATTGCCATTCAAAAATTTCACTTTTGATTACATCGCCATAATCATAACTCTCTGCTTTGTGAAGAATCCTATTAAGGCACTAACGGAAGCAAGGAGGGTCTTAAAGAAAAACGGGAAAATTATTATTGGCATAATAGATAAAGAAAGCTTTCTAGGAAAGTTTTACCAGAGAAAAAGGGGTGTATTTTATAAGCAGGCCATTTTTTTCGGGGTTCCAGAGTTAGTTGATTTACTTAAAACAACGGGGTTCAACAGAATTTCTTATTATCAAACTATATATAAATTCCCAGATAAAATAGAATCAGTCCAGAAGCCCAAAAAAGGATTTGGCAAAGGCGCTTTTGTGGTGATCCAAGCTTATAAGTCGCGTGAAATTAAAAAAAGTATTTATAGAAAATTCAGGCAATATGAAAGGATCAGATTCCTTTTTAAGAGATACGGTTATGATATGGAGGAGGCAAGAAAAAAAGTACTTCAAAGAGTAGGTAAGATAACCGGATCTATTTTGGATGTAGGCACAGGCCCTGGCAGAATGGCTTATACTTTGGCTAATGCGGGTTTTTGCGTAACCAGTATCGATATTTCAAAAGAAGCGCAGAATGTGGCAAAAATTTATGCTGATATATTTAATGTCACAGATAGAATTAAATTTATGAATATGGATGCACATAAGTTAAAATTTAAAGATGGAAGTTTTTCTACGGTTATCTCAGCCAACCTTCTTCACGACGTTAGAGAACCTCAAAGGGTGGTTGAGGAGATGATGAGAGTAACGAAACCCAAAGGTACGATTGTGATTTCGGATTTGAATAAAAAAGGCAAAACCCTGGTAAACAGGGTCTATAGAATAGACAAAGAAATCCATAGAGGTAGGCCACTAGATTTAGAGAAAACGGTGGCAGGGGCTTTTAGAAAAGCGGCAGTTCAATTCAAAAAATATGACGATGGTTATATCACTACTTTTGTTTCGATAAAAAATACTCATGAAAAAAGAAATTAAATTAAAACCCATAGGTTTAATTCATACCCCATATAAAGAACCAAAAGGAGTGTCTATCCAGGGTAAATTTGATAGAGGCATCATCGGTAGAATAGAGATATTCCCGGAATATCAAAAGGGCCTTAAGGATATCGAAGGATTTTCGCATCTTATTTTAATTTACTATTTTAACAGGTCAAAAAAAGTGAAGCTTGTAGGCAAACCATTCCTGGAAGACCAGGAGCATGGAATATTCGCTATAAGAAGCCCCCATAGGCCAAATCATCTTGGGTTTTCTATCGTAAAAGTAGAAAAGGTTAAAGGTAACACCGTGGTTTTTTCAGAAGTTGACATGCTAGATAAGACACCTTTATTGGATATCAAACCCTATATTTCTCATTTCGATTCAAGAAAGTACGTAAAGAACGGCTGGATTGAAAGGCATTTTAAAAATCGCAAAATACCCAAGAGGACCAGAATACGATGAAAATTCTTTTAAATAAATTCTTAATAGCTTTTTCCTTTATCCACAGAGTATGCCCCCTTTGCGTAATTTCCCGTAAATGGCCGCAGTCAAAATTTGCAAAAATAGTTTCTCTCTGGAGTGAGATTTGTCCCTGTTGTAACATCTACTTTTTGGCCAGAAAAAGAAAACTTATTTAGCGTTTTGGCAAATTTCCTTGATAACCCCAATTTCCCCTTGATTAGAATTACGGTAAAGATTGACGCCTGGTTCAGGCAGTGAGCCAGGCGTCTAAGCCTATAAAGTATGCATCGTAAGTGCATTTTTCGCCCTCTACATCAGAAGATGGTGCTGAGGGTTTTTATCTCTAAATCATTCTTTATAAATGAAAAAATGGTATAATATTAAAGAATCCAAAGATTTCCCGTTTCTTTTTTGGCACCTGCTTTAGAGGTGAGTATGCCATACGATATCTTACTTGTGGATGATAATAAGGAATATAGAGATGAGTTTAGGGAGTGTTTCCTGGATTATAATGTGATAGAGGCTTCCAGCGCTGAGGAAGCCATAAAGATATTAAAGAAGCCCAATGAGATAGACCTGGTCATATTGGATGAGAGAATGCCGGGAAAAACCGGCATTGAAGCATTAGGCGAGATAAAAAAAGCTAATCCCATTCTAAGCGTAATTATGTTGACTGGCCATGGTTCGGAAGATACGGCAATGAAGGCACTAAGAGGCCATGCCGATGATTATTTGCGCAAGTCTCTTCCTTTTGGGGAGATTGAGCAGCGTATAAGAGAGATAGTCGAAAGTAAAAAGAAGCCCGGGGTTCCCGACAGGGGAGGGGTAAAAGATAAAATCGAAAGAATGAAGTATTTTGCACTAAAAAATTACCATATGAATATCCATTTAAATGACCTGGCAGTTAAGTTGTTTTTAAGCCCGAAGTACTTGAGTAAGCTTTTTAAAGAAACTACCGGGATGACCTTCAACCAGTATAAAATAGGGGTTAAGATAGAAAAAGCCAAGGAGTTGCTTGAGAGTAAAGATTATAATATTTATCAGGTCGCTGAAAAAGTCGGTTATCAAAATGCCGAGTCTTTTATAAGGGTTTTTGAAAGGCAGACTGGTTTTACCCCTACAGAGTACAGAGATTACATAAAGGGCGCGAAAGAACAAAGGATTAACAAAGAATCCGTTAAGGGCCTCCAGGTCCGTGACAAGAAGTCTTTATATAAAAAAATGCGTCAGCAAGAGGGCCAGTTGAAAGAGACCAGAAAAGAATTGAAGAAAATCAAACCCCTGGCAGAAATTGGAGAAAAGACCGCATTCTTGACTCATGAAATGCGGTCACCTTTAGGTACCATTCAGGCAGCAATCTATAATATTAAGAAAAAAAGAAAAGCAAAAGCTATCGATAATGATATAGAAAAGATTGAAAAATTGGTAAGTGAGGCGGACCAGTTGATAGACGATACATTAGCCTATGCCCATACGAGGAAACCTCGATATAAAAAAGTAGATATCAATTTGCTGCTTGATGAGTCCATCGCTTCATTAGAATCGATGATTAGAAATAAGGGCATTTCTTTAATCAAAAGACAAAGTCTTCCCTCCCAAACCTATATAGAAGCTGATCCGATTCAACTCAAACAGATTTTTGTAAATATAATAAAAAACGCATGCCAGGCAGTGGCTGAAAAAATAGGCAGCATAATTATAGAAAGCGGCCCTAAAGAAGAAGATTTTATTACGATAGACTTTAAGGATAACGGCGAAGGCATTGAGAAGAAAGATTTGGATAGAATAACCAAGCCCTTTTTTACGAAAAAACCAAAAGGCACAGGGTTGGGCCTTACCTTGTGCAATAAAATAATAAAATTACACGGAGGCTCGCTGCATATTAATAGCGTTAAGGGTCAGGGGACAACCGTAAGCGTGATTTTACCGACTCATGCAGCCGTATAATTACTAAAAGGCGTATTTAAGAAAATTTCTGCTAAAAACGCAGGGCATTGTAAGTGTGCCTTGCGTTTTTTTGTTTTTTAGCCCAAGAATTCGGTCAGAAAAATGAGGAATCCACCAATTGAAGAAAACCGATTTTTAATATATAAGAAAGAGAATAGAAAAACATAAATGGAAAAAAGAAAGGTCTTATGAAAGCAAAAGATATTATGACACCGGAGGTTAAGACCATTAATCAGGAGAAAACGGTTTACGAGGCTGCCCAACTCATGGCTGACCATAATATCGGAAGTTTGCCGGTATCTGATAACGGCAATATTACCGGGATAGTAACGGACCGCGATATCGTTATAAGGTCAACAAGCAAGGGGAATGATCCAAAGAAAATTAAAGTCAAAGAAGTAATGAGTTCAGGTGTAGTAACCTGTTATCAAGACCAGGGCATAGAAGAGCTAGCTGAGAAGATGGAAAGATTCCGCGTAAGACGAATTCCCATAATCGATTCCGATGAGAACCTTGTGGGGATAATCTCGGTCGGTGATATTTCTATTCGCTATAATCAGAAAAGAGCATCGAAGGTATTAGAAAATGTATGTGAATCGGAATGAGCGCGTTCATCGTTCAAGAAAGGAGGGATAGTAATGAATGGTCAGAGAGTACCTACTCCAAATGAAATTATTGATATAGGGAAGAAGAAATTCGGCGATTTTTCAAGGATGCTGCCTTGGATAATCTTGATTTTCTTCCTCTTAATAGGTTTAAGAGGGGTGATTTACTCCATCGGCCCGGATGAGGTAGGCGTGATTCAGCGGTTTGGTAAATATATCGCTTTAAGTTCCCCGGGTTTGCACGTAAAGATACCTTTTGGCATTGACAAAGTAACCCCGATAAAAGTAGAAAAGATTTTTAAAGAGGAGTTCGGAACCAGGACATCAATGTCAAGAACAGGGACAGGGTATTCCTCGCACTATTTTGATGAATCATTAATGCTTACCGGAGACTTAAACATTCTGGATGTGCGCTGGATTGTGCAGTTTAAGATAAAGGATCCGGTCAAATTACTTTTTGCTGTCCGCGATCCCTTAGACAATATCCGAGACATATCCGAAGTAGTGATGCGCCGTTTTGTGGGAGATTACACCGTAGATTCTGTCCTTACCACTAAAAGGGAAGAAATAGATGACATATCTCAGCAGGAGATGCAGAGGATTCTGGATGAATATGAAACCGGAGTGCATATCGTAACAGTAAAGCTGCTTGATGTGAACCCTCCGGAAAAAGTAAAGCCCGCATTTAATGAAGTAAATGAGGCCAAGCAGGAAAGAGAAAAGTTGATTAATCAGGCTTGGGAGGCATACAACAAAGTCATACCCAAGGCAAGGGGTACAGCAGAAAAGACCATACGCGAAGCCGAAGGGTATTCCCTGGATAAGGTAAACCGGGCAAGGGGAGAATCGAAAAGATTTCTGGCGACTTTGACTGAGTACAAAAAAGCGCCGGAAGTTACCCAAGAGAGATTATATTTAGAGACATTAATGAATATTCTCCCTAAGGCAAGGGAGAAGTATATTATTGACCCTAAACAATCTTCGATTTTGCCGTTACTAAAGATTGGCCAGAAAGGAGGCGAGTAACTATGAAAGGCGCCTTCAGAACTTTTTTAGGAATTTTTATTGTGTTAGGTATATTGGTCATGGTTGCTTTTGGAAGCGGAGCGCTGTATATCATCAATGAGACGCAGCAGGTAGTGATCACTCAATTTGGCAAGCCAGTGGGTGACTCGATTGCTTCCGCAGGACTGCATTTTAAAACTCCTTTTATCCAGCATGCGCACTATTTTGAAAAAAGACTCTTAGATTGGGACGGTGATCCCAATCAGATTCCTACCAAAGATAAAAAATATATCTGGGTAGATACGACTGCGCGCTGGAGGATAATCGATGCCCTTAAATTCCTACAGTCTGTAGGTAATGAAATGGGTGCCCAGAGCCGCCTGGACGATATCATAAATTCCGCCACCAGGGATGCGGTAACCAGCCATCTTTTGGTTGAGACAGTCAGGAACACCAACCGTATCTTAGAGGCGAAGGGAGAGGAAGGCGAGGACGTGATAGTTACAGAGGAGGCACTGGAGCATATTGAAGTAGGTAGATACCTGCTCACCCGGGCCATATTAGAGAAGGCAAAACCGCTTGCACCTCAATATGGGATTGAGATCGTAGATGTGCGTATAAAACGCATCAATTACGTAGAAGACGTGCGCAATAAAGTCTATGACCGGATGATTGCCGAGCGTAAACGCGCTGCAGAAAAATACCGCTCAGAGGGTCAGGGTAAATCCGCAGAGATTCAGGGTCAGGTGGCCAAGGAATTGAAACAGATTACCTCTGAGGCGTATCGCCAGGCGCAGATTATTACAGGTAAGGCCGATGCCGAAGCCATTACGATCTATGCCCAGGCCCACAGTCAGGATCCCGAATTTTATACGTTCCTCAAGACACTTGAGACGTATCAGAACACCATTGACGGAGAGACCACGGTCGTCTTAACCACGGACAGCGATTATTATAGGTATCTCAAGACATTGGGTCCTGCGAAATAAAGTAAACGTGTACGGCAATCGCTTTATTGCTCACGGTGATCTAAAGATTTCCTGATCCGCTCAGCCAAGGTGCGGGATATGAGATGGTGATATGTACGCGAATCCTAAAAAAATCGCAAAAATAACCGTAAGTTTCAAGCGCAAGCTCAATGATAAAGATTTACAGGAGATAGAAAATAAATTAAGAAAATTTGAAGAGGTAGGCGGTTTTTCACAAAAACCGCACAAGATAAGTTTTTCCATATGGTCGCAAAATGAAATCGATTATAGGATTATAGATGCACTTAAGAAATTTCTAAAGGAAAAGCAGCAAAGGATTCCTAAAATTACGGCTGTTGAATATGTTTTGAAAAAGAGGAGAAGTTTCTAAAAAGACCCTTCTTAAAGCCCTGAATTTTCTTGATAATCGTCATATCCTGCCCTATAATACATACCTGTAAATAGAAAGGAGTTCCCCTCGGTTGATACGAGAGGAACCTATCTATGTTTGTTCCCTCTACATGATAAAATGCCGTGAAGAATCTTTTTACACAGGCATTACCACAGATATCTCCCGCCGCAGATTATAATGTCTTAAAAGGAGCCTCTGCCATGCTTTGTCTGGCGATGCCCTCTTGGGCAAAAGATGCTTAAAAACATCATTTTTTTAATTATCTTTGTATTTTTATCCCTCATTTTTATGAGGATGTTTGAGCTTAGGTCCATCTTTTACCCGGAAAAGAAAATCGAGTTTACTCCTTCCAGCCAAGGGCTTGATTATGAAGACGTATTTTTTATGACAGAGGACGGTCTTAAGCTAAATGGCTGGTTTATCCCTGCCAATAATCCGCAGGCAGCGGTACTTTATTTTCACGGAAATGCCGGAAATATCAGCCACCGCATAGAGGCCGCCAGGTTGTTTAATGAAAAAAATCTCGATTTTTTTATCGTCGACTACCGCGGATTCGGAATGAGCCAGGGCCATCCTTTTGAAAAGGGCACATATTTAGATGCCCTCGCTGCCTATGAATATCTGGTGAAGGTAAAAGGAATTCCTGCAGAAAAAATCGTAATCTACGGAAAATCCTTAGGCACAGCAGTGGCTATTGATTTAGCCAGCAAGATAAGAGCCGGAGCGCTTATTTGTGAAAGCGGCCTTACCTCTACTGCTGACCTGGCCAGGGATATTTATAAATTCATCCCCCTCTGGTTATTTGTGACGCAAAAATACGATTCTTTAAAAAAGGTGGGCAAAATCGATATACCCAAACTATTTATTCACAGTAAAAACGACGAGATTATTCCTTTCAGACACGGAAAAAGGCTATTTGAGGCAGCTGGAGAACCAAAGGAATTTTATGTTATGCAGGGCGGCCACAATGACGCATTTTATATCTATAGTGATGAATGCATGCAGAGGATAGAGAATTTTTTAAGAAAATGGATAAAATAAACCAAGTGTTATTGATTCATGATTTATTTGATAATGCCGCCTCAAAATATCCGTCTAATGTAGCGCTGCAGATTAAAAAGGCTGAGGGCTGGCAAAGGTTTACCTATGAGGAAGTAAAAGCTTTAAGCAAAAAAATAGGAACATACTTACTAAATGAGGGTTTTAAAAAAGGGGATTTTGCCGCTTTGATCCTGGAAAACCGGCTGGAATGGCCGATAATTTATCTGGGGATTGTACGCTCAGGCCTTTGTTGCGTGCCCCTGGACCCGCAATTAAACCCATCAGATATAAAAAACCTCATCCTTGATTGCCAGGCAAAAATAGTGTTTAGCTCCTACGATTTATTTACTACAAAATTAAGGCAGGCGCTTGAAGGAAAATCTGTTAAGTTTGTCCTTTTAGACAGGAAGGTTGAGATGGAAAACAGCATTGATTTCTCTGCGATTTTGAATATTTCAGCTCAAGAGGTCAGCTGGCCTAAGATTCACCCTTCTGACCTGGCCTCTTTGATTTATACTTCAGGCACAACCGGAAAATCTAAAGGGGTCATGCTTACGCATGAAAATTTCTGCTCTAATTTTCAAAGTATCCAGGAGATCAATTTCTGTTTTTCATCAGATAATTTTCTCTCTATCCTGCCTTTATATCACTCCTATTCCTTTATGGTAACTATACTTACGCCCCTTTTTCTGGGTGCCAAAGTTACTTATTGTACAAGTCTTAAATCCGGGGAATTATCTCAGATAATTCATGAGGCATCTGTGACAATTTTAACAGGCGTGCCGCAACTTTTTTCTCTTTTACATAAAGCAATATTCGACAGGATAAAAAAGATACCCTCTCTGTTTTGGCCATTGGTTTTACCTTTTATCAGGATAAGGCTCCATCGTCAATTCGCCAGTTTGCGGATTTCCATAAGCGGAGGAGCGCGCCTTGAGCCAAAAATCGGAAAGGATTTAACCAGATTGGGATTAAAATTGATAGAGGGTTATGGCCTGACTGAGACCTCGCCAGTAGTGACTATCAATCTACCGGGAAGAGTAAAATTTGGCTCTGTGGGCACACCCATACCTTTTGTGGAAATTAAAATATTTAATCCGGATAAAGAAGGAATGGGAGAGGTATTAATTAGAGGTGAGAATGTTATGAAGGGATATTTTAAACAGCCGGAATTAACCGCAGAGGTTATAAAGGATGGCTGGTTTTATTCCGGAGACCTGGGCTATATCGATAAGCAGGGATATCTATATCTTGTGGGAAGAGAGAAGGAAGTGATTGTTTTGGCTTCGGGAAAGAATATTTATCCGGAAGAGCTGGAAGTTCACTATTCAAAAAGTCCCTATATAAAAGAAATATGTGTGATGGATAAAAAAGAGAGAGCCTTTGGATATCTCAAAGACACACTTTTTGCAGTCATAGTCCCGGATTTAGAGTTTTTTAGCCAAAGGAAAGAAGCCAATATCACTGAGAAGATTCGTTGGGATTTAGAAAATTTTAGCAGAAAGCTCGCTCCTTATCAACGTATCATGGGCTTTACTCTTACCAGGGAGGAACTGCCCCGCACACACCTGGGAAAGATTAGAAGATTTGCGGTAAGAGAAAAATATTTACTCGCCAAGCCTTCACGGCCCAAGCTTGAGAAAATGGTTCTTTCAGAAGAAGACACTGCAATTTTAAATAAGGATATCGCAAAGTCGATAATCCAGTATGTTTCAAAACAAATTAACCGTCCGGTATATCTGGATAGCCATTTAGAAATCGATTTGGGTATTGATTCCCTTACCCGGGTAGAATTAGGTTTAGGCCTTGAGGCGCTTCTTAAGATAGAGATTCCCGATGAGCTGCTTAATAAAGTGTCCACCATAAAGGATGTGATAAAAAATATAGAAGAATTAATTGAGGGTACAAGACCCGAAGCACAAGAATCAGAAGAAAAAACCTGGAAAGAAATTTTAAAGGAAGCGCCACCAGAGGAAATAGCCCGGAAAATAAAAATCGATTTTGGTCCCTATGAAAGCATGACTACCTGGTTAGTAAAGAATATTTTCTTATTTATTTTCAGGTTATTTTGGTTTTTAAGAGTTGAGGGAAGCAAAAATTTGCCCCAAAGAGGACCCTACCTGGTTTGTCCAAACCATGCCAGCTATTTAGACGGTTTATTTATTTTCTTGAGCCTTCCCTTTAGAAGGTCTATGAATACATATTTCTTAGGCTTTCAACGTATCTTTGAATCTCCTCTGTTAGCCTGGGCAAGTAAATGGTGTCGATTCATCTCTATTGATACAGCTTCCCATCTTGCCCAGGCCATGCAGGCAGTCTCCTTTGTATTATCGCATAACAAGATTGTCTGCGTATTCCCTGAAGGGTTGCGTTCTATCGATAAAGAGGTAAAGGAGTTTAAAAAAGGTGCAGGGATTTTGTTAAAAGAATTAGATATTCCGGTGATTCCGGTATATATTCAAGGTTCACATGACTCCTGGCCAAGAGGGAATAAATTTCCCAGGCCGCATCCTGTAAGGGTTATCTTTGGAAAGCCCCTTTTTGCGAAGGCATTAGGGGATAATTACGAAACGATTGTCAAGAGCTTAAGGGAAGAAGTGTCGAAGCTAAAACGTTTCTAATTTTGTGCTCAAAACTGCTTTGCACCTGAGTGAACAAGGTTAATAGATGAACAAAGCCTCGCCAGGACTTAAAAATCCAAATCCAAGACGATGTTGGTAAGTCTATATACATAAACCAGTTAGGAAACAGACACAGGTTAAAATAATTGTTTTATAACTCTTTG
>Ga0111184_1031_pt1 | contig 29582 bp, 27 predicted proteins | sample DeeMarSWOR324_28_FD_80241 | JGI IMG/M metagenome (GOLD analysis project Ga0111184, IMG submission 80241) | Omnitrophica WOR_2 bacterium SM23_72 | reverse complement strand
TCGTAATCAGCGTAAGCGCGATAAGCCTCAAGCATGGTGAATTCAGGGTTGTGCCGGGTGGAAACGCCTTCGTTCCGGAAAGAACGGTTGATCTCGTAAACCTTATCCAAGCCACCGATAAGAAGCCGCTTCAGATAAAGTTCCGGAGCAATCCTTAAATAAAGGTCAAGTCCGTATTCGTTATGGAAGGTCTTAAACGGTCGGCCGGCCGCTCCTCCGGCAACAGGATGCATCATCGGTGTCTCTACCTCTAAGAATCCGGCTTCGTCCAGGAAGTTACGGATGGCCTTGATAATACGCGAGCGCAGCTCAAACACTTCTCTGACTTTTTCATTGGAGACCAGATCCAGATAACGCTGACGATAGCGCGCCTCCACGTCTTTTAACCCGTGCCACTTCTCTGGAAGAGGCCTTAAGGCCTTGGCCAGCATAAAGAAGTTCTCAACTTTCAGCGTCAGCTCGCCTGTGTGCGTCTTAAAAAGCTCTCCCTCGACTTCGATGATATCGGCGATATCCACATCCTTGAGCAACTCAAGTGTTTCCTTGCCTAAAGATTCAGCCTTGAAATAAAGCTGGATCCTGCCTGTGCCGTCCCTTAAATCAGCGAAAACCGCTTTGCCGTGTGAACGCATGGCCGTGAGCCGTCCGGCTATAGCTGCTTTTTTCCCCTCCTGGAAATTGACCAAAAGACTGCCGATTTCCGAAAGGGCAAATTTCGGGCTGGAGTAACCGCCTGAGCCCTTTTCTTTTAATGAGGCTAACTTGGACCTTCTCTGTTCTATGATCTCATTAAGCTCCATAGAAACATAATTATAGACTATAACTGTCCTTATGTCAATAAATTAAAGAAAAACGAAAACGGCAAAAAGTGTAGAGTTTAAGGCCTGTATTCGGAGAGACTCTTGATGCGCTTGAGCATATTAGGGTGAGTGCTTAGGAGTTCCAGCAATCTATCCTGAAAATTCAAACGTAATTCTTGGGTCCTTAAGAACTCCAGTTCCGAAGAATCGATGGTTCCGCTTTTATCCAGGTCAAGTTGAGCAAGTTCCTTGATTTCACTGCGCGCGACAGATGGGTCATTTATAAAGAATGCCTTTAATCCTTCCGACTCTTTCAACGATTCTTTATTCATCCGGGCTGACCCGTACGCCAGCTTATAAAGGCTGGAAGCTAAACTCGAAGGATGGTTTCCCAGGAGGATGGAACCCCTGTCCGCAAAATACTCTCTGATACGCGAGGCATAAAGCACGAGCAGATTGGTCAAAAAGTAGAACAGGAAAGCCAACAAGCCAATGAGGGCAGCGTTGCCGCTTCCCCGGCTGTCGCGCCTGCGGCCAAAGAACAAAAAATGCCAGGCAATGCGGTACATGATCATGGGGATGACGGAAAGAAGCGTTATGGTAAGTACATCCCGGTTCTTCAGGTGGCTTAACTCATGGCCAAGCACCGCCTTTAATTCATCCTCATTGAGTAGCCTCAGGATTCCCTCGGTAACACACACCCGACCGTCTTTTATCCCGCGGCCAAAGGCAAAGGCATTCGGCAGGGCTATTCTAGCAATCCCGACCTTAGGCATGGGCATACGGGCCCTTTCCACAAGCTCTTCTACCATCTGAAACAAACGGGGATTCTCCTCCCGTCTGATGTATTTGACGCGCATCATCCATTCAACCATCTTGGGGCCGATCATATACTGGATAAACAGGAACACCAGGGACAGGCCCAGATAAAAGTAGAAATTGCCTATCCCCATTGCATAACCAATTATGGTCGCAGCCGCATAGAGAATGGCAAAAAGAACACCCAGCAATAACATCATGCGTAATCGCAGCCAGAACATCTCCCGACCCTCCCTTTCGATATCGTTCAAATCCAAAATCCAAATACTACAAAATCCAAAATAAATCCCTGTCTTCCGGCAGGCAAAATTCCAAATCCAAAACTATTTTGGATTTTGAAATTTGGATTTGTTTGGTATTATTTGGGTTTTGAAATTTGGATTTGACTGAGCTACCACGTTCGCTTTTATTATATACCTGACAACAGGCCTGTCAAGGCTGTCGGTGTGTACAAAGATAAACTGCCGCACCTGTCCTCTGTAACCCTTGCTGTCGAATTTCACCTCGATAACAGTCTCTTCATTTGGGAAAAGGGTTCTGTCTTTAACCTCGGAAATCGTACATCCGCAGGAGGTGGTAACCTCTTTGATATTCAGTATATCCTGGGATTCATTCTTCAAGACAAATTCATGCCTTACGACCTCTCCCTCGGTAACGTCTTGAAAATCCCAGACCTCATCACCCAATCGGCCTTGATCTGGCCTGAGTGGAGGAGGTTGGCCTTGCGCGTTTTGCTTTTGACCGTATGCTAAGAAAATAAAGGAAAGACCAAGAGTGACTCCTAATAGGAATAATCTTTTCATCAAGCCCTCCAGATTAAAAAGAGCCCGAAGCCGAAAAAGAGGAGTGCCATCAGGACCTTTATGGTCAAAAGGTGTTTCTTCAGGAATGCGGCGAACTGCTGCGAGGCAACTCCCAGCAAGGCAAGGACAAATATGATTCCCAGAGGCACAATAAACATAAAATTATAAACCAAAAGATAAAACAGGGCCTGTAATTTAAATGTGGTCGTCTTCAGGATAAAGCTGATGGTGGGTAGATACGTCTGGCCCGTGCAGACCGCTTCTAAAATAGAGACGAGAAAACCCGTCACAAACGCCGTGAGGGTCAAACGAAGGATGCGTTTTTGCCCCTCGGCCTGGCTAGAAGATGGGGAGGCAGTTTTGCGGTAATGCAAACCAATAACATATTGGATGCGCCTTTTCACAGCAGCTGGCAACTGCAGCAGTAACCCCTCGGTCTTGCTAGTCTTTCTGTATTGGACAAAATCATGGAGGGCGAGGATTCCCAGGATGATACTGAAGACACCGATAGATATGTTAAAGGCCCTGGTGACGACCCAGAAACCTTTAAGCTTGTAAAGAAAATTAAATAACCCAAGGCCCAAGAGGAGGTACGTCAGGAATACCGAAAAGATGAAACCAGTCCCGATGACGATTAATTCTTTTTTCCTGTACCCCTGCAGAGTGAGAAATGAAATAAAGAAAACAATCACGGTAAAGGCACAAGGGTTCACTCCGTCTATCAGGCCGGCGCTGACAATGGCCAGAGGAGTGAAGTTCTTGAAATGGATCAATAGATCAATGCCCGAAAGTTCCGTTTCCCTATGGGTCTTCTTTAATGATACGTCAATAAACCTCCTCAGATTCCGAAAGATATCCTGTTTAACGTACCTGGACTTCTTACTGAGATCCTCATAGTTGACCAGCCTGCCCTTAAGGAAAAATACAGGTATTCTTAACGCCATCTTGGGATTGAATCTTTGCTTAAGGTTCAACAGGATTCTGTAGTTTTCGATATTACTTATGTCCCGGTACTCCACCACAAGGAAATTCTTAAACTCCTTTTCTATGCCGGGCATCACCGTCTCTTTGATCTGGTTGCATCGGTGGCAAGAAGGTGAATAGAAAACAGTCAGTTTGGGAAGTTTCGCAGGTCTAGACTGGGCCAGGGCAAGTTCAGAAACAAAGGTCAGCCCCAGAATAAAGACAAAAATTAGATGAATTTTCCTTAACTTCATAAATACATATTATCTTATAGGGACAAACTTAAGTCAATATCAAAAAGAGAATACAGCGGGTTCCTGCCGGATCAGTGCCCTTATGGCTTCAAAGCGGTTTGAATAACCTCTTTTTGAATCCGGCTGTCGAATCTTTTCAGCAGGTCGCTATCCAATGATATACCGAACTTGACCACTCCTGACATTTTTATTACGTTTTTTAAAAAAACACAAGGCCTTAAAATGTCAAGTTAAATTTTTTAAAACCTTGAAAGGGATTTTAAAATACACCATTTATTTTTAATGCCGTAGGCGCGGTAAAGAGACATAAGATAATGCAGGGCTATTGATGTTTTTCCCTTCATATCCCTCCCGAGAACATTCCCGCAGCATCTATTGTTCGCCATAGGAATCAGGTAGCCAAGATCCTTAGGGATAAAAGGACGTAAAGGAAGACCTGAAATATGACGGATAATATTCGAAGCAGCGGTAGTACCCTGGGCAATGGCAAACTGTACAGCCATGCGCAGGTTTGTAGTTTCATGCTGGAAATAGGAGGCATCTCCTATCACAAAACAATTATGCTTCAATCTTAAGCGCGCGTCCACCCTTACTCTGCCCTGGGGATTCTTCTCGCAATTTAAATTCTGCAGAAAGTCAGCTGTCTTGACTCCTGCTGCCCAGATGAGCATGGCATTAGTAAACTGTTGGCCTCCGGAAACCGTAAGGTCCCTCTCTTCTATTTTTTCAATAACCGTATTGGTGAGAACTTCGATATGAAGCCGATCTAAGTTTTCCTGTACGTAATCCTTCATCCATTGAGGTAAAGGCCCTAAAATCGATGGAGCGCGCTCCACAATAACGATTCTTTTTTTCTCACCAAACCTCTCTAAATAAACCCTGAGGTTCGTGGCTATTTCAATTCCCGTGTAGCCGCCTCCGGCAATAACGAACGCATCAAACTCCCTAGCTTTTAAGTCCGTCACTATTTTTGAGGCATCGACGGCATTATCGAGTTTATAGGCAAACCTTTTGATCTGTTCGTTACCGTAAAAGTTCGTCTCCGAACCGCTGGCGATAATCAAATAATCGTAAGAAATGTTTCTCTGAGAGGTCATGACCAGACTCTTGTCCAGGTTGAGAAATTTAGCTTCTTCATTGACGAAAGTAAAGCTGTAAATGGAGCTTAATTTATCGATGGGAAAAGCCAGATATTGCAAAGGTGTTCTCCTGCCGATACTATCTGGCAAAAGCGGCAAAAAATTAAAATACCGCCCCTTGTCGATGACCGTGACAGAGACAGCCTTTCTGTAACCGGATAATCTCCAGGCTGCCACAACCCCTCCATACCCACAGCCGATGATGAGGACTTTTTTCATAACAGGACACTCCCTATCAGGACAATCCCGACCATGGTCTGTAAGGCAATGGTCAGCCGGGATGATTCCAGTAATTTATCTTTCTGGGCATGAAAATCTTTTATAATCCTTATCGCTTTAAAGGCAGGAATGAGAAAAATAAAACTCAACAGGGCAATTACTTTTAGAAACCCAAGAAAAACACCTACTGCTACCCAAAAGAACGCCAAAAACACGAGCAGAAAATACAACCTGTATGCCTGATGTGTTCCTGTAAAACACACCCAGGTAAGCTTACCTGCTTTCCTGTCATCAGCAAAATCAGGGATCTCATTAGAAAAAAGGATGGCTGTGGTCAGGAGTCCGAGGGGAAGCGAAAGGATAAAACTCTTTGCGTCAGGAAATATCCCTGTCTGGATAAAATAACCTCCCATTACCAGGCAGGGGCCAAAAAGAAGAAAGATAAAGACCTCCCCCAGCCTGCGGTAGGAAAATCTTAAAGGGCCAAAGGAGTAAGACCAGCTTAAAAAGATAATAATCAGATAAAAACCGATGACAGAGAGCGTATTCAAGACAAAGGCAAGAAGCAAAACGGAAATGGCCGAAACAAGGGCAAAAAATATGGCGAGTCGCAAGTAAAATTCTTCGGAAAACACCTTTTCCTGGATAAGCTTGGAGCCGCCAAAAAGGCCGTAAAACCGCTGATCCTGCCAATCAGCCCCGCTTTTGGAATCCGCGTAATCATTGATAAGGTTGGCGCTCAGGTGCGTGGCAATGACTGCGCTCAATCCCAAGATAAATCCCTTAGCATGAAAAGAGCTTCTTTCAATGAGAGAGCCGAAGATAAAAGGCAATAGGCTTGCAGAAAGAAATGGCAGTCTCAGGGCCCGCACAATATTCTTTATCGGGGATATTTTTATTTGCATTGGGTCTTCCCCTATGTTAACATAAGTCCATGTTTTTGAAAATAAAAAAGCGGGTTGAATCAGAACTCAAAAGTTACGTCCGGCACATAGAGAAGGCCTACTCCTTAAACAGTATCTCACCACTCTTATTTCGGGCTATCAGAGATTTTATTTCCAGGGAAGGAAAACGCGTCAGACCCGCTCTATTTGTCGCAGGATACCTGGGTTTTGCCAAAAAAGAGGCACCCGGTCTATACAGAAGCGCTCTCTCCATAGAGCTCATGCATGATTTTATGCTTATCCACGACGATATCATCGATAAATCCGCTACTCGACGAGGCAGGCCCTCCATGCACACGGTGTTTAACAGCCATCTGGCAGGAAGACAAAACCTTAAATTCAAGGGTGAAGACCTGGCTATTATCCTGGGAGATATTCTCTATGCCATGAGCCTTCAGGCGTTTCTTTCTATTGAAGAAGATAGGACACGTAAAGAAAAGGCGTTCCGGAAACTTATGGATGCAGCCATGTATACCGGGTGTGGTGAGTTCATAGAGCTAATGTTTGGGCTAAAGGGTATCGATAAAATAACCGAGAGTGATATCTATAAGATCTATGATTTTAAAACCGCTAATTACACCTTTGCCTCTCCCCTGGCCATAGGCGCAATCCTGGGAGGGGCCTCTAACACAGAGGTCAAGCGACTCTTTCAATATGGAATTTATCTGGGCAGGGCCTTTCAGATTAAAGACGATATCCTGGGGTTATTCAGCGAAGAAAAGGAAATTGGAAAATCTATTCTCACGGACCTGCAGGAGGCAAAACTCACGCTTCTTATCCGCTACGCCTATCACCATGCCGATAAAAAGAACCGTCTGGCGATCAGCCATATCTTATCCAAAAAGAACGTAACCAAATCCGACCTTTCGAGGATCCGCAAAATCATCAGGTCAAGCGGTACACTGGATTATGCCAGGAAGCAAGTCAGCCGTTGTCTTCAGCAGGCACAGGCGCTGATCCGCAACTCAAAGATGCATCCCCCCTATAAATCCGCACTCACTCGATATGCCCAGGAGGTCCTTAAGCTGCAATAGAGACCCTTACTCTTCCTTACCGCCTGCGCATATAAACTTACACGCCCCGCTCTTAAAATCCAGGAGGATTTCATTTTTAGGGTCTAACTCTTCGGCTTTCTTGAGGTACTCCTTATACTTAGCGTTGTCCCCTTTGATACTGTAGAGCTGGGCTATACGCACATAGGCATCCACAAAATAGGGGTCGAGCTCAATCGTTCTCTTCAAATACTTTTCAGCCTTCTGCTGGGAACCACCGATGATCCCCGGAGCCAGAAAATAGAAACTTCCCAGACCAAACATCACTCCGGGAGAGTCAGGCTGCAGTTTTTCGGCTTTCTTAAGGTTGGGCATGACTGCTGTTCCGTTAATGACTTTGGAGAGGGGCCCTCCATAATGGGCAATCATCCCTTTGGCGCCTGCGACCAGCAAAAGAGCGCGGACATAATTGCTTAAATCCACTGTATCCATACCCTGCTTCTGGACCTTATAGGCCAACTTTACAGCCTCATCAAATTCCATCTGGATGTATCGGATGTAAGCGAGACTGATAAGGGCAGGAGGAAAATCAGGCCGAGCCTTTAGAATCTCATTCAATATATTCTCACTCTCCGGCAGCTTATGGGCTCTTCGCAGGACCTCGCCAACGCCCCACTTGGCCTCAAGAGAATCCGGCCTTAAAGACAATATGTTACGAAAGGCCTCCCCTGCTTCTTGATCCTTGTGCAGATTAAGAAAAGTAAGGCCCAGGATATACAGATCATCGACAGAATCAGGGTTTTGCTGGACAGCTTCCTCGGCATCCGGCAGGCTCTGCCTATCCGCCGCATCATGAAGTGTTTGCCAGTTGAGGCCGTAACATAAAGGGACATGAATAAACAAAAGAACCAAAACCATGATTATTTCTTTCATAACGACCTCTCTTTAAAAACCTCCCAGAAAATGATGGTCATGGTCACCATGCTAAAACCGAACAAAAAATCTTCCAGGGGGATACTGGTGAGCTTGAGGCCCAAAAAATAGGCAGGATGATACATGACGATATTTTTACCCGTCAGAAACCCGTTGACCAGGAACTTGAATAAAAAGATGATAAAAAGAAAAACATAAAACTCTTTTCTCTTAAGTATGCGGATTCCCGTAACCTCATCTAACAGCAAGGTCACTAAAACTGATATGGAGGCTAAAATCGTGTACTCCTTCATGAAAAGATCTTCTTTCTGAAAAATTCAACTACTTCCCAGGTGAAGATACAACAAAACGGGATGACCACAAAAAATAAAACCTCCTCCATTGGTAAATTGATAATTTTAAAATCTCCTACGCCTTCAGGATTAAAAGCCCAGTGTCCACGCCAGGTCGCAAATATATCCCATGACCCGAAAATGATCATTATAAGGAAAATGGAATAAAGGAGACTTGGGCCATGCCGGTAAATCTTAAGAGGCGGGTAGAAACTAAAGACAAAAGGAATGAGGCCGGCTAAAATAAGAACACGCATGTAATCAGACATAGCGTTCTTATTGTAGTGCGAATGATCTTTATTTTCAAACAAAAAATGTAGTCAGAATCCATTTTTGACTTGATTTGCCTCAAACAGGATGTAAAATAAAACCGTGAAAGAAGACGCTCGGTTGAAAAGAGGCTTGCGATTAGCTCAGGCAATCACCAGGCATCATGCCAAAACATTCTATTTTGCCTCCCGTTTCCTGCCCAAAGAAAAGCGGACCTGCGCTTATGTAATCTATGCTGTCTGCCGGATAAGCGATGAGGCCGTGGATAAGAACTCAAGGGTATCATCTCTTAGCAGCCTGTCGCAGGCAAAAGACAATATAGAGCTTACTTACAGCGATTCTCCCTTACAGGAAGATCTCTTGTTTGCCTTTCGCCAAACCGCCAGGCGTTTCGATATACCCAAGACTTACTTTGATGAGCTCCTGGAAGGAATGCGTATGGATTTAACAAAGAAACGCTATCAGACTTTCGATGATCTTTACGGTTATTGTTACAGAGTGGCAGGAGTGGTAGGCCTTATCATGCTAAAGATTTTCGGTTATGGTCATAAGCAGGCGGAAAAATATGCCGTGGACCTGGGAGTGGCCATGCAGCTGACCAATATCTTAAGGGATATAAAAGAAGATTTTTTAAGAGGAAGGGTGTATCTTCCACAGGATGAGCTAAAAAAGTTTGGCGTATTTGAAGAGCAATTATCGGGTGGAAAGGTGGATGATAATTTTAAGACTCTTTTAAAATTCCAGATCGAACGGGCCCGGCAGTACTATGCGACCAGTGAATCGGGAATCAGGCTTATTATGGATAGCCGTTGCCGGTTTGCGGTGTTGTGCATGAAGCAGATATACGCGGGGATTTTAAATTGCATAGAGCATAGTAACTATGATGTCTTTTCAAAGCGCTGCCTTGTTCCCTCCTGGGCTAAAGCCGGCATTGCTTTTAAAATACTGCTAGAAGGTCGATACCTATGAAAATAAACTTAGCCCGATCAGCGGGTTTCTGTTTTGGAGTCAAACGCGCCCTTCATATTGCGTATAAGACCGCGGCCTCACATAAAAAAATATATATGCTGGGGGATATCGTGCATAACGAAGAGGTGGTCAGGCAGGTCGCCAGAATTGGGATAAAAAAAATCCGAAGACTCATGCATGGCAAAGATAAAGTGCTTCTGATTCGTGCGCACGGCACCAGTTCAGCGACCATCAAAAGGGCGCTTCAGGCGGGCTACAAGATTATTGATGCAACCTGTCCCATGGTCAAAGAAATCCATAGGATCGCCCGGAACATGGAAAATAAAGGTCACACCATCCTCATCATCGGAGACAAAAACCATGACGAGGTCCGCGGCATCTTGGGACAACTGAAACGCCGCTCCATCATTATCGAAAACCTTCAGGATATTCCTAAAGAAAAAATCAGGAAATTAAAGAAGGCGTGCGTGGTGGTTCAGTCCACTCAGAATCTGGATAATGTCCTTAAAATCATCAAGATTTTAAAATCCTGCTCGAGAGATCCAAAATTCTTCAATACCATCTGCCTTCCCACCCGGCTCAAGCAGCAGGAGATCAAAAAAATGCCTTTGGAGAACGACGTGATGATTATTATCGGCTCAAGGTCCAGCGCCAATACCAGGCGCCTCTTCGAAATATCGAAATCCCTCAACCCCAGGACTTATTGGGTGACTTCAAAGAGAGAATTAAGGCAGGGATGGTTCAGGAAGGCAAGAAGTGTAGGGATTACAGCCGGAGCATCCACGCCAGAGGCAACCACCCAGTCAATCGTGCGTTACTTAAAAGAAATTACCTAAGCAACAACTCCCTCTGATACAATCCGGGAACTTGCGATAACCACAGGCAACCCCCCTCCTGGCTGGGTGCTGGCTCCTACATAGGAAAGATTTTTCAGTTGGCGGTCAAAGTTAGCAGGCCTGAAAAAGGCACTTTGCATAAGATTATGCGCCAGGCCAAAGGTGGCGCCGAATTTGATATTGTAATTTTTGAGAAAATCATCCGGATAAAACCGGTGTTCTACCTCAATAAAGTCCTGAAGTCTTAACCCCAGGGTCCTGTTGATTTTTTCAAATACAAAATTTCTCACCCCCTCGTCATATTCGGTCATGGCAATGCGGGGATTTTCAAGATTAGGGACGGGAACCAGGACATAAACGATCTCCTTACCCGCAGGTGCCAGGCCAGGGTCCGTCACCGTAGGCACATGGACATAGAAAGAGGGGTCTTCGGGTATTTCTTTTGTTTTAAATATCTGGTTAAGGTTCTTTCGCAGGTCCTGAGCGAAAAACAGATTATGGTGCGAAAGACCATTTAGTTTCCTGCTTATGCCTAAGTACATCAGGTACACCGAACAGGAATATTTAAACTTCGGCAGGGGCCTTTTAAGCAATCGTTCTTGCGCACCGGCGTAATCTGCATTGACTACCACTTTATCGGCCGGCACTTCGGTTGCTCCTTTTTTTAAAACCAGAGAACCGTTATTTTTCTCGATGGCACTAATCTCGCAGTTGTAATTGAATCTTGCTCCGTATTTTTTCGCTAATCTTTCCAGGGCTTGCGGAATCTGATACATCCCTCCCATAGGATGATAGATTTTCTGGACATGATCAGCGTAGGTGATGACGCTATAGAATGCCGGCGCATCAAAGGGAGAAACACCCATAAACATTGCCTCAAACGTGAAGGCGTAGCAGAGTTTCTCGCTTTTAAAGAATTTCCTGGCCAATGTCCAGTAAGAATTAAAAGCCCTTATCTTTGGGATCAAAGACCAGCTGGAAGGACTCCTCAGGTCGCCTGTTGTAAAACACCGGTAAAGGAGCGGCTGGACCGCCTTATAGATTCTGGCTGTCTCTGCTATGAATTCTTCGTAGCGTCTTGAGCTTCCCTTCTCTATTCTTTCCAGATCCTGCTTGGTAAGTTCGCTATTACGGTAAACTGTTAACGTGTCTGCGTCAGGATAAAAAATCTTGTAGCTGATATCCAGGGCCTTTAAATCCAGATAATCTTTTAAATCCTCGCCACAGTAAGAGAAGACCTCTTCAAAGAAATCAGGCATCAGGACAAAAGAAGGCCCCATATCAAATTTAAAGCCTCTATCTTCCAGCAGATGGTTTCTGCCGCCGCATTGGGGCAATTTTTCGTAGACCTCTACATCCAACCCTCGATAAGATAACCGGGCTGCCGTTGCCAAGCCACCCACGCCTGCACCCACAACAGCTATTTTTTGTCCCATGATTCCCCTTTTAACAGCGCTCCTCTCGATTTCAAAAACTACTATTTTACTTGTTTTAGAAAAGTTTCCACGTCTGATGCCTTAAGATAGTCACCCTGCTTACGAAACAGTTCTATGGATTTAGACAGTTCCTCCTTGGCCAGCTGTTTTTGTCCTAATATCAGATGACAGGTCCCCAGAACTCCATAAGAATCAGCATCCTGCGGGTCAATCTCCAGAGCCTTTTGCAAATATCCCACGGCCTGCGGGTATTGACGTAGCGCATAATGGCTGATTCCCAGGTTATAATAAATCTCATTATCATCCTTTATTTCGGCAGCTGCCTTCTGGAGGTAATCAATGGCCTGTTCGTATTGCTCCAAAGAATAGCTGCAGACCCCCAGATAATAGTAGAGGTCAGGGTTAGGGTCCATTTTTAAGGCTGCCTGGAATTCCGGTATAGCTTCTTCAAATTGACGATTCATGAGATAGTTTGAGCCTTTAAACATATGAAGGGCATAAGCCTGTTTGACAGAGCCACTTTTAAGCTGATTGATGAGTTTTAAGACCTCCCTAAGATTATGGGCATCTGCTTTTACAGCCAATCCTTTTTTAAACGCCTCCTCTGCCTCCTCAAATCGTGCCTCGGCGCCGTATTTCAATCCTTCCTTAAGATAGTCTGTATCCGTAAGCAATGCGTCTTCCTTGGGTGAGACGACCATCTCTTGAGGTGTTGCCTCTATGCTGGTGATGTGTCTTCGCTCATAATAAATGGCGCGGTCCTCTACCTGTATTTTTATATATTGGTCTGTTTCCTCGAGAATCTTGCCTTCGATTATTCTGCCTGATTTCAAAGTCACGCTTTCGGCAAACAAAAGGGCTGGCAAACAGAAACCCAGAATAACCTGGAATAAAAAGTACTTAATCATATCTGGCTCCTTTTCTAATATCCTCTTTATCAATCTATTTTACTCAAAATAAAAACCCTCCGCAACAAATATTGTTACAGAGGGTTTTTCTTTCTTTTTTAGGTTATAACTTGACCACGTTAACGGCCTGTTCGCCTTTGGGGCCCTTTTCGATTTCGAACTCGACTTCCTGGCCCTCCTGTAGAGACTTATAACCTTCACCCTGAATCGCGCTATGATGCACGAACACGTCGCTACCGTTTTCAGGAGTAATGAATCCGTAACCTTTTTGATTACTGAACCATTTCACTTTACCTCTTGCCATTTGCTTACTACCTCCTCTCTTTCTATAATAATTATAGCAAACAGGGCGGATACAAAAAAACCGAAGGGTTAGAGATCTCAAAACCCTTCGGTTTGCATCTTCTCATCCCTTATCACTATAAAGGGAAGTATACCAGCTTTTTTGGATTTGTCAATATAATCTTTTCACGACTAACCTGCCTCTCTCTTATTCTAAAACCTTAATCGAGAGCGCCAGTTTACGATTCTTTTTATCCTTCGTGTATTCTATGATAACTTTATCTCCTTCCTTTATGTTGCCTATGGCAAATGCCTTGTCATTCTTGTCCGTTATCTTTGTTGTGCCCTTTTCCACATTGAACGCTAACCTTTGGCCTGTATCATCTACAACCTCGATTCTTCTTAATTCATCCTCGTAGGAATCCCCTAAATACACCAAGCCGACTTTCCCGACAAAAGTCTTAACCTCAAGTGGCTGTTGCGTGCCTTCTTCTGTTGGCTCTCCTGGTGCCTGGGTCAGACAGAAAAAGCTTATACAGAGAGCTGCGCATAATATGCCAAATGTCTTCTTCATATGCCCTCCTTTTTTTCTTTTGCCTATTTTATCATGGAAGCCCATAGATTCAACTTTTTATAGTTCTTCAAAATAACGATAAACATACAGAGAAATCCTGGCGATGAACTCCTTGGAAGGAATGCTATTGGCATTTTTGTGTTTCGTGAGAACACAGATTAAAAAATCACCTTTAGGCGTATATACAATCCCTGCGTCATGGCAGACTCCCCGCTCAAGGCCTGTCTTGTGGGCAATGGTCAGCTCGGCAGGCAAATATTTCGGAATGCGGTCGTTAAGACGCTGTAGCTTCAATAACTTCAGGCATCTTTCCGAAATTTCCTTATTAATCAGGGTCTTGCGGTAGATTTTTTCTAAAATCCTTGCCATGTCTTCGGCTGTGGTGTAATTCTCAATGCCCCGTTTCCTTAATGAATAATCGGCAATTCTACGCGAAAGATTTGTATTTTTTAACCCGATATTCTTAAAGAAATTATTGAGATAATCGGTCCCGACCATACCTGTAACCATATTGGTCGCCGTATTGTCACTATCGTAAATCATCAGGCCGATAAGTTCTTCTACACTGAATTCTACTCCGGGATGCATATCTTTTAATACACCTGAACCGGAAAATTTATCCGTAGACTTAAGCTTTACGTTGCGCTCCAATTTGAGCCTTCCCTCCTGGGCAGCCAAGAAACTACCTGCCATGAGCGGAATCTTGGCCAGGCTCGCTGAAGGAAATAGCGTTTCTTTTTTATAAAAAAGCTCCCAATCTTTATCAAGATCCCTGATGACAATACCTGCCTCTCCCTTGAATTGACCAATCTCTTGGCCTATCTCCTGATTCAGCCTATTCCAGGCATGTTTTCTCTTCTGAAGAGCAAGACCCTGTCTTCCTGCTTCCCAAAAACGGCAGGCAAGAAACAGAAATCCGGCTAAAGCCAAGAGTATAAAGGTAAATAAAACTATCTTCCTATTTTTATCCATCTTTTTTATTCTACCTTAAAGCAAAACCCTGTGCAAGTATTTTAAGAAACGTCCAAAATCCGCTTTTTCCTTGACTGACAATAGCTTTTGTGTAAAATACTATTGCCATTCTCTTATCCGTATGTAGCATTCTGTAAAAGCAACGTCATGCCAGACCATGTGAAGTCGATGGACAAAAAAGAAAAGAATCTCATTCTTAAGCGACTGAAAAAATACGCGCCATTCTTTTTGCTCATCCTAACAGCCGCTTTTTTAAGAATTTATCTGCTCCGCTTTCGCTCGGTCCCCCTAGGGGACTGCTGTCATTATGCTAGCTTTGCAAAAGATTTCCGACGAGGGGATTTTTCTACCATCGGGACCTATTGGTCTCCTCTTTGGGTCGGCCTCATTTCTCTTTTTAGCTTTGTCTTTGGCGATGTTGAGTCAAGCGGCTACATTCTCAGCGTATTTTTCGGGGTCATGCTAATCATCCTCGCCTTTATTTTTGCAAAAAGGATATTCAATGAACGGGTGGCCTATTATACGGCATTGTTGTTTACAGCGAATTTAGGTCTACTCAATTATTCTACGCGACTCTTTACCGAATCCTTATACAGCTTTCTCCTGCTTGGAATCGCTTTCCTGGGCTGGGTGAGTCTAGAAAGACAGAAAAACAGCTATTTTTTTCTGCTTGGCCTATTAATCGGGTTGACCTATGCCGCAAGGCCTGAGGCACTTGCCTTTCTGGTTGTCTTTTCTGTTTTGATTCTCATTGCGAAGCGCAAGAAAGCGTTCTTAACGCTTTTGATTTTCTCCATGGCTACGGCCCTCTTTGTCCTGCCAGTGGTCATTTTTTACCGCCTTCAGTACAGGATATGGACATTGGGAGAAAAGGGAACTATAAATTTTTTATATGGGGAGGATGTTGGTATCCACTATAGGGATACGAATGAATACACCGAAGATTACTCGGAAAACCTCTATCTTAAGAAGATAAAAGATAAAATTAAACAAAAAGGAATACTTGCCTATCTAGTTGAAAACAAATTCTTCATAAAAAGATTCTTTATTAATTACAAAAGATTCTTTATGCTTTGGCCCCGCCAGTTTTTAGCCATCCCCCGCGCCGGACCCTGGCTCTCCGTCATTTTCTTTGTCCTGGGATCCTGGGTGTGTTTATTCGTTTATAAAGACAGGCGAAAAAAATATCTTTACCTTCTGCTCTTTCCTTTTATCATCGTGACGATCCTGGCCTCCTGTGTCGTAGAAGAGCGTAAGATCGTGCCCCTTATCGTTTTCTTTGTTTTGATCATTTCCTGCGGAGTGGATTGGCTTCAGACCGTTCTTACCAACAAACCGGCCAAAACCCTGTTTTTTTTCCTCCTTGCAGCGCTCATCAGCATCTCTTCGATTATGGCCGTGCGCCAGGCCTCCGAGGTTCCTAATCCGATTGCCCTGTTAATGAAAGATATAGGCTTATGGATGCGGGATCATTTTTCGCAAGAGGAACGTTTCACTCTTACGGAACCTTATATTCAGTACTATTTTTATGAAAATAATCCTGACAGGTCTTTGGGACTTATTTATTTTGAGGATTACAAGAAATTGGCCCAGTATATGAAACATTTCGGCTCTAAATATCTGTTCATCTTTAAATCACTCGGCTATCACAATCCAGCTGTAAATTACCTGTTCAATCATGAGGTGGATGAATTCGTTTTGTTAAAATCTTTCTTCAGGGATGATTGCGAAATACGGCTGTATGAATTGAAATAACGCTTTTTAAAGCCCTTCTCCTCTTCCCTTTTCACTTGACTGGAAAATCCTTTCGTGTAAAATACTACTACCATTCCCCCTTAGCTCAGTTGGTAGAGCGAGTGGCTGTGCGAGGCCTGCCGAAGGCAGGCCGAGCAAGTTCATTCTCAAAGCGCAGCTTCCGCGGGAAACCGCGGTTGAAAACTGCAGGAGAATTGCTGGAAGCCCTAACGTGGATGCGCGGGTAATCAGCAGCCGAGTCCCGGAAAACCGGGAAAGGTTCAGAGACTATGCACCTGCTGCCTAAAGCGCTAAGCCATGGCAAAGATATAGTCCAAGTCCGAAAGCAATTTCGGGTCACTTGTAACCACCAGGTCCGAGGTTCGAGTCCTCGAGGGGGAGCCAAATAAAAAAGCCTTGCTACAAAAATAGCAGGGCTTTTTTATTTCCGATTACCCTCGAGGACGAAAACCGAGGACCTAAGGGGTGCGGGGAGACCGTCCCCGCGATTGGGGGAGAACAGCGTCCATCTATAAAATATCTATCAGCGTTAGGAGGGGGCTTGCCCCCTCCTAAGGAGCGAAGCGTCCTTGCGCTGCAACAAGCGCCTCGGCAATTTCGATACACATTGCACGTTTACTTGCAAGCCCTGCATTACCTATAGCGAAGCGACAGGTCCGTAGGTTCGAGTCCTCGAGGGGGAGCCACTAAAAACATAACCCTATGCGAGGAAAATAGTTGCGTAGGGTTATATTTTGAAATAGAATGTAGATGAAAAACGCGTATTAAATCATGAGATTGCTAAAAAAGATAGTCCACAAATTGGGAAGATGGTATATACGGGAACTGAATAAAAGAGAATATAAATCCCAGAGGTTTAAGAAGAATGAAAGAGATATTGAATATAGATTCGTTTTTAATTCCCTTTTACAAACAAACCCAATAACAGTTCTCGATATTGGTTCAGGGACTACCTCATTGCCCAGCTTAATGAATACATGCGGGTTCGTAGTCACAGCCATTGATAATATTTATGATTATTGGCCCTCTGGCATGTTTAACAAACATTTCTATGTAGTCAATGACAATATAGTCCAAACTAAGATTACAGAGAAGTTTGACTTAATCACTTGCATAAGCGTATTAGAGCATATTAAAAATCATAAATCAGCTATTCAGAACATGTTTTCTCTTTTAAAACCTGGAGGACATTTGGTTTTGACTTTTCCTTATAATGAGAATAGTTATATAGAAAATGTCTATAAAGTTCCGAATGCTGGTTATGGACAAAATGTTCCCTTTATTTGTCAGGTTTATTCACGAAATGAGCTAAATAGCTGGTTGAAAGATAATGGCGGAATACTATTAGAACAGGAATATTGGCAGGTTTTTTTCCGGAGAATTTTGGACATTTGGTGAACGATTATCATTTCCCCGAAAAGTAGAAAAACATGAACCGCATCAATTATCTTGTATTCTGATTAAAAAACCGAATAGCACAGTAACTTAAATAACCATGGCCAACTCTTGACATAGATTTCCAGCCTCCTCCGTCATGCTCCAGTTACGAAATTCGTCCAATAGGGGAAGCCATATTTGAATAGGAATGGCGAGAAATTGTAATCATGAATTTTTCAGGCCGCGTATAAATCCTTTTATCCCTCTCAACCTTAGTTTATCACAGACAAAATCCTAAACTTTACCCATCCAACTTTAACTTATCCCAAATAGCCGAGATTTGGCCACTTTTCAACGACTATATGAATGAAAAGTAGAACGAGACCTGCCCAGACAATAACCCTGCGCCAGCATCTTAATTTCTTCAATATGGCCCTGGGATCAGAAATAACGGCTGCGCTGTATAATATGAAAATAAATATGAACGGTATGCGATATCTCGAAACTAAAAAAAACAAGATGGATAATAAAGAAAGGTAAACCATATTACTTATAGCGAATAGCCGAAAGGGCGTATTGTCTCCAAAACATATTCCTGTCAGCCCCGTCAGTACAACAAAGATATAGAAACCGACTATCCAATAGGTTATCCCTCTTGCATGCCGAGAATGATAATTACCGTACTCACTATCCTTAGCATAGAGCAATCGATGAACGGTATAGGAATTAGGCTGCCAAAGATTGTGAAGTTCTCGCATAGAAGTCTTCGGTATTTGACGAAACCTCTCCTCCAGGGTGTTTAAAAGAAACCGGACATACTCTTCTCGAGTGTCCGCTGAGAATCTCATGCGGTCATTAAGGTTCTTGATATAGGCATTAGCTAAGATTATAATCTTTCGTGTCGATACAGAGGCCCAAGTAGAATAGAGCATTGCCGGTGCCAAAAAGATAATTGTCGCTAAAATAAGCGCGCGTTTTTTCTTATTGAAGTTGAAGGTGCCCAGAAGCGTCATAAAGGATGCAAATAAGATTACCGCAAACTCCTTTGCTAATAGACCTAAAGCAGCCAAAAAAATAGATAAATAAAACCTGCCTGACTTCACTTTTTCATATATAGTTTCAAAGAAAAAATAGGTAGAAGCCAGAACCAGTAATGCAAAGAGCGTTTCAGCCCACAGGTAATGAGAAAAACCGATGTTATTAGGGTACAGCGAATACATCACTCCGGCAATAATGCCTACCTTCCTGCTAAAAGATCGTGTTCCTATAAAGTAGACCAGCGGGACAGCCAGGGAAGATATGAGCGTTGTGAATAGTCTTGCGTAGGAGGGATTTTTTGATAGAACAGCTACGAAACTAAGCAGAAAACCCCATAAAGGAGGATGAATAAAAAGTTTTGTTGATTTTCCAGAAGCAATGGAAATCGCAGCCTGCCAGTAATTACTTTCATCTCCACCCAGCGACAGATTCCAGCCACAGGGAAGGAATAATAACCTAAGCAGAAGAGCAAAGATTAAAAGTATTAAGGCATCAAAGATTCTTATAGATGAGTCTGGGTTATGGCCGGATTGTTGATTCATAAGGATACCCTAAAGTATATAATATTATACCCACCAAAACAAAAAATCCCAAACAAAATCTGCTTGGGGTTTTTTTCAAAAATAGCCCTATTGATACCAATAGGGCATCATTAGATATTACTCCTCTGGGGTTTTTCTTCGAACTATTCCTTTGATTTTACCCAATAAAATCCACGGATCTAAAAAGAAGGATCTGTAGGCCCCGCGCCTTGGGGCGCGGGGCCTATAAATCTTTCTTCTTGCAACCGTGAATAGTATTGGGTAAAATTATAGGGAAAGCTCATTCTGTTAAAAGATAAGTACCCAATTTTGATGGAATAGATTACAAAGGGTTTTTATTTGAAATAAAACTTAAGAAAAGAATAATGCATAGTCTTTCCTTCCGTAATTTAATAGTGATGCATCTTGTTATTTTTCTGGTTATTTTTAGTTACATCCCTAATCAGGTATTAGCTGCTCAGGGTAAAAAACTGGGTCCATTGGAAAAGGCCGAGTATACAAAAAAATATAATTTCTCGGTTGATTATTTTACTTCTCGCATTCCACTATGGGAAAAAATTTTGTATGAATTTAAGGGGAAACCCAATATTCATTACCTGGAAATCGGCGTATTTGAAGGCAGATCGCTAATCTGGATGTTAGAGAATATTTTAACTCATCCTACATCAAGAGCTACCTGTATAGATACTTTTCCTGAAAATATGAAAAAGATATTTTATGCTAATTTAAAAGCATCTGGATTTTTTAAGAAGGTAACAACAATAAAAGGTAGATCACAAATTGAATTAAGACATCTTCCTCTTAATTCTTTCGATATTATTTACATAGACGGCTCCCATACTGCAGATGATGTTTTAGCAGATGCAATACTTAGTTGGGAATTATTAAAAAGTGGAGGGCTACTCATTTTTGATGATTACTTATTGTACCTAGAATTACCTATAGAATTAAGACCGAATTTTGCTATTGAGGCATTTATGCTTACTTATAAGAACCACATTGATGAGGTAGTTCACCTTGGAGACCAAGTTATTTTAAGAAAAAATAAAATCCCCCGGTCTCAGATTGCAACTGTGCCTTTCGGCCAATATATTTATGTATTCGGGTTAAAGATACTTTACCGCTCGAGATCTAAGGAGCAAAAATTAATCGAACTATCCCCAGAATTAATCGAACTATCCGATAAAGAAAAGGAGATAATTGAAAAGGCAATCAATTCAAAAGGTATGTATCAGTATAAATTTCCTTCAGATAGCAAAATATTTGAAGATGAGGATTTTATTAAATTAAGGAATAAACTGAAGTTAGAATTACTATATCTTGAAGATAATAAAACAACTCGATAAATGTAAGGTCTCTTATCTTTTTTTCCCGCAGCAACCTGTTTCTAAACCATAAAAGCTATTAAAGTAAGGTCAACTCTCGGACAGCATAGAACAATTTTCGTCACTTGTGAAGAGCCTCGAAATCTTTATTCTTGCAACCGTGGATAGTATTAGGTAAAATTATAGGGAAAGTTTGACAATTAAACCTTAGGGAGTAACCTTTGATGGACCCTTACTACTAGCGGCAAGGGGCAATTCAGAGGCATGTGTGCCAGAGGAGCAGGACAAATGAGCAAAAAGAGAACAGGGAATTCAGAGAGCGTGCCGTTGGAACACAGGCTCTTGAACTATGTTGCCAGTAGTTGGATGACACAAGCCATATACGTCTTCGCTGAACTGCGGATTGCAGACTTGCTCGCAGAAGGAGCCAGGAGGAGCGAAGACCTTGCCGCCATCACAGGCACTCACGCGCCCTCGCTGCGTCGCCTTCTTCGAGCCCTGACCACAATCGAAATCTGTAGAGAACGCGAGGATGGTTCCTTCGAGATTACACCGATGGGCTCGTTGCTGGTGACCGACGTTCCCGAGTCGCTACACTCATGGACAATATGTTGGGGTTCATACCTCTGGCAGATCTGGGGAAATCTCCTGTATAGTGTAAAAACGGGTAAAAGTGCAAGAAAATTGCCCCTCGGGAGGGATAGTTTTAAAAAACCTGAGCAGGATTCAAAAGCGGCAGCGATGTTCAACCAGGCGTTTGTCGAGTTTACGCGTCTTGCCTCTGAGAGCATCGTGCGGACATACGACTTCTCAGGACTGAAGCGGATCACGGATGTAGGAGGAGGATATGGTGAATTACTCATCTCTATCCTCAGGGCGAGTCCAGCAACTTCAGGAGTCTTATTTGATCTACCTCATGTGATCAATGGTGGCAGGCGTCGTTTTGAAGAGGCAGGCTTGAGCTCCCGGTGCGAGTTTTTAGAGGGAAATTTCTTAGAGTCGGTTCCAAGCGGTGCGGACGCATACATCCTCAAGAGTATAATTCACGACTGGGACGACGATAAGAACAAACTGATTCTTAAAAACTGTCGCCACGCGATGGCTAAGGATGGGCGGTTGCTGCTTGTTGAACGAGTTATTCCTGAACGGCTGGAGGTCTCGGCGGCCCACCGGGAGGTCGTGCGAAGCGACCTGACAATGCTTATTGTGCATGCAGCCAAAGAGCGAACAGAAGCAGAGTTTCGAGATCTGTTGAACTCGGCTGGCTTCCGCGTGACCCGGATCCTTCCCGTTGATATGATGTTCAAAGTAATCGAAGCCTTTCCTCTTTAGTGAATCCCATTTAATATTTCTCTGAACTCCGACAGGTCCGAGGTTCGATTCCTCGAGGGGGAGTAGATTAAAAAAACCCTGCTATTAAACGTAGTGGGAGGGTTTTTATTGCGTCCCTCAAGAGCGAGAACCGAGGACCTAAAAAGAGGGGTTTGGGGAGAAAAGACTGTTTTCTCCCCAAGAAGGTCTATTGCTAGCTGCAAGGAGGGGTGACAGCAAGCGAATGAAATGAGCGAGCGCCATCAGGGGAACCATCTGGGTTCCCCTATGGGGAGCGAGCGAACAAAGTGAGTGACGCGACAGGTCCGAGGTTCGATTCCTCGAGGGGGGGTAGATTAAAAAACCCTGCTATTAAACGTAGCAGGTTTTTTATCGCGCCCTCTCGATGACGAGAACCGAGGACCTAAGGGGTGCGGGGAGACCGTCCCCGCGATTGGGGGAGAACAGCGTCCATCTATAAAATATCTATCAGCGTTAAGAGGGGGCTTGCCCCCTCCTAAGGAGCGAAGCGTCCTTGCGCTGCAAGAAACGCCTCGCAATTTCGATACACATTGCACGTTTACTTGCAAACCCTGCATTACCTATAGCGAAGCGACAGGTCCGTAGGTTCAACTTCTATACAAAGCTATAAATATTTGTTGCACAACTTGGCGGGGATGATAGAATTAGAAACGTCTTATGTGCGTGCAAAATTAAACAGGTGGTTAAGTTGAAAATTTCAAACAAAATATTTTTAGCCTTTTTTTGCTTATCGTTTGTCTCTTTCGCATGCCTGCATGCCTTTGGCTCAGACATAGCCATTTATGGCGATAGTCAGCATAATCCAGAGATTCAACGTAGGCTTGTACAGACTATACTTTCTTTTAAGCCGGCAATTGTTTTCAGGGTAGGAGATATTGTTAATGACGGCTATGAACCAGAGCTTTGGAAGGCCTTTCATGATATCCACGGCCCGCTTCTAGAAACAACCGAATATTTTCCTGCGTTAGGCAACCATGAATATGATTCTCCGCTCTATTTTGACACATTCCGTTTTTTAAATAACCGGCGCTGGTATTCCGTAGACCGTATGGGCATCCATTTTATTATCCTGGATAGCAATTCAAGGCTTGACTTGGAATCAGAACAGTATAAATGGCTTGTGTCAGACTTGACAGCCCAAGAAGGCTCAGCCAAATTTGTAATCGCGATATTTCATCATCCGATTTTTGATGTGGGCGCGTACCACAAAGCCGATGAAAAGAATCTAAGGCCCATCCTACAGCCTCTTTTTGAAAATGCCGGGGTCTCGGCGGTATTTTCCGGACATTCGCACAATTATCAGCGGTTTGAATATAACGGTATGTATTTTATCGTTACGGCTGGAGGTGGCTCGAATCTACGTAAGCAGTCCCGGACTGATCCGTACTTACAGAAGTTCAGCTTGTCATATCACTTCTGCCTTTTGACTCCTGAGGACGACTTTTTGAGAGTAAGGGTTATTGACATCGATTCAAAGTTAATCGACGATTTTAAAATACCAGCCAAAGTCGGAAATTACGCTACCATTAACGAAGAAACCAGGAATTAAGAGACGTTTCTATTTTTTGCTTATTTTTCATATTAGAAACGTCTCTTTTCCTTTGCATCTGATTTTTGATAAAGAATAAGCGTGCTGTCATCCGGAAGGACGTATTCCGTCAATTTCGAAAAGCCCAATGTCTCGATCCCTTTCTTGCTTAATTCCTTATAAAATTTTTCGCGGTGAACAGCCACCCACTCGGCAGAGATCTGAGGATACTTGGTAATAAAGATGTCATATCTTTTTATATCCTCAAAGCTAACCGGAGAATCCCCCACTGCTTCAATAGAATAAGGCAGGCGAAACAGGTAAATATTAAGCTGAAGCTGGGCAGGACTAAAATACTTGTGATCCGCAAGGATGCCGATGAGAAGATTCGTGTTTGGGAAACGCTCAGATAAGAAGCTTAGCACTTCTTTGTTTTTCCAGTCCTGCTGCAAAGGAACGTGGTTATAATAATAGGGTCCCTTCTCTTTAATCAAATCCGGGAATATATTAAAGGAAAGATTATTAAACTGGATATAGCCGACGGCTATCACAAGGAAATATAAGGCGTTACGGATGATTTTGATTCTAACCGTATCAATCCCGGCAACCGTCAAAAGGGACAACGCAGGTAGGATCGGCATCAAGTACCTGCCGTCTTTATTAGGCGTGACAATAAGGATAAAAAACGCGGGCACGATCCAACATGCGAATATAAGAAGTTCTCTCCATTTTCTACCGATAATCAGGAATAGAGAAAGTCCTACAAAAAATAAATTAAATAAATTGGGTGACATGAGAGGAAACCTTAACGCTTCGGCATACCACAATAAAGAGGGAAAGAATTGAATCGGGTCGCGCTCCATCGTCATAACAAAATTCTGCAAATAATACGAATTTAACGCCAGCAGGTCTTTAAAAGCAAAAGAATATAGCCGCCAGTTTTATTAGAAGGCTGGCTCCCACAGCTATCCCCAGAAGGATATTCCAGGGCTTTTTACAGCCGCCATCGCTGACCAAGATAAGATACTGGACGCAAGTCACCATAGAGACAAGCGCAAAATCCAAGAGGAATTCCCGGCTCAGCCCAAACATGATAGGGTAGAAAAGACAAAGGACCCCTGCCAAAATCCCCACCCTTCGATTAAACAACAACTTGCCTATGCCGTAAATGCTTATGAGAAACAAAAACATATAAAGGAAATTGATCATGACGACATTATCTTCCGTGAAACCGAACAAAAGGATGACTGGCGCCGTCGTAAGGTAAAATAACGGAGGATAGTAGTGAGAGATGGAGAAAAATTCTTTGATGGCGCTCAATGCGCTTGTTTCGCCTATGCTACTGGCGTGTTTTAAAGAAAGCAATATGTGGTGGGATTGGTCCCAAGACGGTGGCAGGGTATCCTGGAAGAGCCAGATAAGGTTGTTCTGGACAAAGAAGGCCAACACAAAGAAAAGGGTCAAAATGTATAAAAGGGTCTGGCCCTCCTTTTTTTCCTGAGCTGACTCCTGATTATTATTCCTCATGCATATCAAAGCTCTATATAGCTTACGAAAGGCAGGATTCCCAAATCTTCAAACCAGAACTTTCGCTCATTGACTATATCAAATTTTAATCGGTATTTCCCTTTTGGCAAAGAGCCACCGACAATCCTGAAAAGGACCTGGAACCCCTCTCCACTTGCAATATCGCCAGGCACTTCCTCCCGTAATTCTTTAAACACCTGATCATTATTTTCCTGCAAGTTATATATTTTGCACCCTACCCTGAACCACTCCTCTTCCCCTTGCACCCATTTTTTACTACCTGTGTTCTTTATATCAACGACAAGACCAACAATCTTGTTGACGGAGGTAATTATATATTTTTCTTTGACAGTCAACTGAGCCGCATACTCGGATCTTAGTTTCGCTATTTCGGTTTCGTTCTTGGAAAAACTGACTTGGCCGAGTCTCCTTAGCCTCTCCGAATCCGCTAATTTCTTCTTGGTCTTAGGTATTCTTGGATTCCCATCCACTAAAAAGTTTGTCATCGGTATTCTCAACCCCCCAAAATGCTGGCATAATCTTTGTTCAAGGCTTCTGCGCCACTGTAAATTGTTCTTTCCATCAGTTGACTCCCAGGCATCTGGAATGTGGTATAAAGTTGCGACATTAAGACCGTACTTCCCGGGGTCATCGGTTATTATTGAACTAGCGCATATTTCCGTAGCAGAAATAGCCGTGACACCGTCCAAAAATTCCTGGTTTCGACTTACCAAGTCAATTGTCTCTAGGAAGGTCTCCTCTGTTTCGCCGGGAAAGCCCACCATCAGATAAACGATGACTTTTAGTCCTGCGCTGTGGGCATCTTTGAAGTTTTGATCTATGGTCTTAACTTTGATGCCCTTGCCCATACTCTCAAGGATACGCTGCGAGCCACTTTCTGTGCCGAAGCACAGGGTGCGAAAACCCGCCTTATACAATAACTCAAAGACATCCTTTGTGAGTCCAGGCGCATTTCTGAATTCTGCAAAGACAAACTCGACATCCAGTTTATTAGCGATGATCTCTTGGCAGATATCCAAGAGAGGACGCAGGCAGGAATTGAGAGCCAGATCACAGAGCTGGAATTTTCTATACCCCTGGGAGAGCCTCAGTTTTAATTCATCCACGACATTACCCGGGCTTCGGTAACGGATCGTGCCCATCATGTCATTTTCTACGCAATAGGCGCATCGTCCAATACAGCCCCGGGAAAAAAGCATTCTCATGTAATCTGACAGGTAGTTTTCTCTGGGGAAATCGCTAAAATCAGGAAAGGGTATGGTATCAAGGTTTTTGATGAGGTCGCGGTTGCCTCCGTCAATGATAGCGCCATTACTGCTACGCAGGGTCGTTCCCTTGCAAAAGGTGGGCTTAATGCCGTTCTTAAGCGTCTTTACAAGCTCACATAGGGTCTCCTCACCCTCATTCTTGACAATGCAATCCACATCCAAAAAATTCTTATGCCAAATTGCAACCCACGGACGATAGGGCTCCCTGACACAAAAATACCTTCCTCCGTAAATGATATAGACTTTAGAACAAATATATTTTAATTTTTGGGAGATGTATCTGGTTATTTCAAAATTAGAGTGTGCCACAGAAAACCCGACTGCATCCGGCTTTTCAGCGATGATCTGGCTGACGAATTTATCATAAATAGGCTTCTCTTCTTCCTTCATGCCATGGTCACAAAAGGCCATCTTATCAAAATATAAAGAAACTCTCTTCTTTATAAAGGGAGAGCAAAAATAAGAATATTCCAGGTCTAGCACCTTCACTTCAACCTCTGCGTTTTTTTGCACGTAGGCCTTTAAATACCCCAGAGGCAGAGAGGGCGTATAAACGTGATTAAATATGGGTGGGCAGGTTAATAGAAGCTTCATATTGATTACCTCTTCTTATAACCTTCGACAGCAAAGGATCCGAACAAAGACGCCACTTTAACTGCTATTCTAGGCTCTGGATCTTCATAAACCAAGGTCTTGCCTCCATTAAACACAGCCACGCGGCGGAGTCCGTAAAAATCTTCCGGAGGATCGAATTCCTGAACTTTCGGCCATTTATCTAAATGCAGAACCCAGTAACGCGCCCCGAATTTACGTAACGAGGAGACCCTTTCGGCATCAAGCGTTCCCTCGGTCTCATAAAGATGATCGAGCGTCACTCGAGGAAAAACAGCTCCGTAACCTGTCAGAATCGGTCTTTTGTGGTACAGGCTGGAATAAAGTTCATAACCGAGGTCTTTAATATCACGGATAGGGTAAGTCTCCAGCTCAAGCACAGCACCTTCCTTTGGTTGTTGTTTCAAAAATATATCCACCTCCCTCGGCCTCCATTCATACAATTTCAGGGGTGGCAATGGACCGAGATATGCCTCCGGAAACATCTCAAGAAAAGCAGCCAGGAGGACGAAAGAAACAATGAATTTCCCTGCAAGGCTCTTTTTCTGTCCGGATAGGCCTGAAGTTACGCCAAGAGACGCAGAAAAAGAAAAAAGGAGTCCCCAGCGAGCTATGGCCCTGATCCCAGAGAACCCTGGCACAAAAGCCAAAAGCATGATCACAGGGGAAGGAATCAATTTATTTTCAGGTGACAGATAATAAGGACCGAATGCGATGATAGCAAAAAAAACGCCCAGTGACAAAAAGAAAAATGTTTTATTCTTAAGCGCATTAATAACCCTGTCCCTAAAGAAAATGACGGGCCACCCTAATAACAAATAGGAGACGACTGTCCAGACGATATCAACATCATTGCCCATAAGGTGCCTGAAATGCTGTAAGCATAATAGATTCACCCCTGCCAAGAGACCGGGAGTCAGGTAATAAAAAGCCAAACCAGCCGGATGTCTCTCTTTTTTCTTTGTCCCTATGGGGGAGAGAATCTCTTTCAAAAAATAAAAGCAACCTGTTAGGAGCACAACCAAAGAAACACCGATCTTAACCTCTCCTTTTATGAGCGGACTCAAATCTAAATTTTTCAGGAAATTAAACGGCCTCACCAAGGAATTATAGAGGATATTAAAGCCGTTGGTCGCATAATAGAATTGGTCGTTAATGGCACTGGGCCTTTCAAAAGCTCTATGCACCAAAAATTGGGAGATGTAAACCGGAGAACAGATAAAAAAAGCGATGGCGAAAGAAAGGAGAGCTGATTTTAACAATCTTCTTTCAAAGTGGTTCCTCCAGAGCTGCCAAAGGGCAAAAGCCGAAAGAAAGACTCCTCCCATAATAAAAAGGTGTGATGAACTCCAGCCCAGGTACCCGTAAGATAAACCAAACAGGACACCCCAGATAATCTTGCGCGTCTGAAACAGTTTTATCAAAAGATACCCGGAAAGAGGAACCAGAAAAAACGTCCAGAAGAAATGCCGTTGAGATATAAGCGCTGTGCTAACATTGGACAAAGAAAAGGTCATAGCTGCCATAAAGGCATACAACCGCTTGCACCCCAATCCTTTTGCAAACCAGTACGAGACAATCCAACTTAATACTAATGCGACCCAGCCACCTATTCCAACAAGAAAGAAAATGTTCCTGGTAACCAGCCAGAACGGGACTAATAACAGAGAAACACCCCATGACGGATCCGCAGTGAGCATGCTAACTTTATGAAATGGAAAAAGGTATCCGCCATCCCATAAGCCCCCTGGGTTTGAACCTAAAATGCGCGTTATCTGAAGCTGAAGCGTATAGTAAGCATGCCACCAATCCGAATTAGTAGAGACCTGAATACATGCTCGCCGTGCGATAGCATAAAAAGCCGTGCAAAAGGCAAGGACCAATACACTTACTGTCAGAAACTCGACACATTTTGAAAAAAAGGAATAAAGGCGCATAAAGGGACTCCTAGAATTATGAATTATAATCCTAAAGAGGTCTCAATGCAAGGAATATGGACGAAGGGCCTTACTCTATTATTTGGGACTCCAGGTCTCCTATCCGGATGTCAAGTTCTGCCATCAGTTTCTCAATTTCTTTGATCCGGCGGCCGAACTCTTTGGCCCTTTTTTCGTCCTCATAAAATCGAGGACGGGATAAGACGCGTGCCTTGGCATAGCTTTCCAGCCGAAGTTTCTCTTTTCTGGTCTTGAGCACTTCTATTTGTTTGCCTATGGCCGCATTATGAATTTTACGTTTTCTAACTTCCTCTCTTAGCCGCTTCTCTTCTTCCTTCGCCTTTTCTCTTGCCTCATCTATTTTTTTCTTCTGAGGCGCTGGCGACGGCTTAACTTGCCGCACGCACACTTCGCTCAAGGCATCCTTCTTCTCCAAATAGTAATCAAATTCACCGGGAAAACTCCTCACCCTACCCTTGCGCACTTCAAAAACAGTGTTCGCCATGGAACGCACAAAATAAATGTCATGGCTGATAAACACGATAGTGCCTTCGTAATCCGTAAGAGCTTTAATCAGCGCCTCCACGGCATCCACATCCAGATGCGTTGTCGGCTCATCCAGTAAAAGAAAATTTGGAGGGTTAATCAAAAGCTTAGCCAAAATCAATCGGCTCTTCTCTCCTCCGGAAAGGACCTTGACTTTCTTTTCGGCATCCTCTCCTGTAAATAAAAATGCGCCCAAGATCGTCCGGATGATTTCCTCAGCCATATATCCGTCTGCCGCTGAATACGCCTCCTGCAACACGGTATTTTGCGGACTCAAGACATCCATGCGCGTTTGAGAGAAATATCCT
>Ga0111184_1064_pt1 | contig 30360 bp, 15 predicted proteins | sample DeeMarSWOR324_28_FD_80241 | JGI IMG/M metagenome (GOLD analysis project Ga0111184, IMG submission 80241) | Omnitrophica WOR_2 bacterium SM23_72 | reverse complement strand
CCCTTCCCGGTCATACGCAGGGTCTGTATTGGTAATCCAACCGGATAATTTAGAGCGCATGCCCCTGATAACTAAAACCCCTCTGTGGCCAATGGTATTCTTGAATTCAAAGGTAGCGCTGGACAGGGTCACCTTTGAATTGATCTCTTTGGCTAAGGCCGTGGCCTCTTCTGTGATCAGGTCTCTTCCCACCCTGCGGTCTTTGATGGTCTTAGAATCCTCGGCCACAGTGGCGAAATTGACGCGTAAGGCCAGGTCTCCGTCATTGATATTCAAGCCTTCGGCAAAGGATTCCAGAGGGCCCCGGCCCGTGTAATATTTATGCGCATCATAACCCAGAAGACTGATCACCGCGATATCTGACTCAGGCGCAATATCTTTGGCCACTGGATAGACCAAGCCGGTTTTGCCTTTCTGGGCGAGCCGGTCCATATTCGGCGTCACCGCGGCCTCCAGAGGAGTCTTGTTCCTCAGCTCTTTAATCGGCAAATCGCCTAAACCATCTAGAACTATGTATAAGATTTTCTTCATATTTGTATACAGGCCCCCATTAACAAAAGGGCATTTTTAAAAAGGCGATAAATAATCAAAAATACCTGAACATTTCCCCATTGGTGAAACTCTCTATAGTGTCTGATGATTCTCTTTCCATTTTTTCTCTAAATGCATTATCTATACGCACAGCCCTCTCTGCTACGCCTCGACAATAGCCGCATTCTTTACAATTATCGATTTGGCATTTACCTTCAAAGAAATATTCTAAGAAACCATCCAGCTTACGGTTATCAATGTGTATTCCAACCTCAGGGAATACTTTCCGAAATTTCCACAGTTTGAAAATGTTTATATGTAATGGGTGAAAAAAATATCTTAAAAAATTCAGCAATAGGATCTTCTTAGATGGCTTATTTTTTGGAGAAATAAATAAGTCTGTTAGGTTTCTATCAAATCTTCTTTCTAAGTAAGCTTTTAAAGTATAAATAATACCCTGGGTATCTCTGCTTCTTTCTAGAACTTTTAGACTATTTATCCCTACATTTTCATAATACCCGACATCTTCCGGACGGACCCAGTCAGATTTAATGAGTTCTTCTGGCTGAGTAAACATTCTATACCTGCAGTTTGTCTTGCACCAGTTTATGCCAAATCCTCTAAGAGGATGACGACTTTGAGAAGCATGCGAGGCAAAGGTTATATGGTAAATATAAATCGGGCAATCATGCAAACATAATTGATTGGCTATAAGCTGTAATTCACAACTCGTTTGTGAACGAATTTTCTTTAGCAAAGGGAAGTTCCTGACTATTCCTCTACCACTTAGATTAACTTTATTTACTCCTATCTCCTCTATCCAGAATTCTATTTTCCTGACGGAATCTACTCGTGCCTGAGCAGAAACGGTCAACTTAAATTTAGGGTTTTGCTTTCTTATTAAATACCCCAGATAGGGATTCGCTACGGTAATTGCGTCTACTTTCAGGTCATCTAACCAAGAAATCAGTTTTCTTATCTCTCTTTGGCCGGTTCGCGTAAATTCCCGGTTATCCATACAAGTGGCATTAAGCAGATAATTAAATTCCCTTCCTGTTCTTTTTACTAATCCTATATGATGAGCGGCCTTCTTTTTACTAATATTATTAAGGATATAGCTGGGCCTTGCCCCTCCAATGAAATCACTCGCTAGCTTGCCAAATACTTCTGTAACTTTACGCTCAGTATCTAAAATGTCGATTTCTTTTATTAGATTGTCATCCCAATTTGTGGCTACAGAAAACTTTATCATGGCTTTAAGTATTTTTATTTTTCAAAATCTTATAATTATTATGTAAAATTCAAAACGTTTTAAGTTTTGAGCTTAAACTTTACGCTTTGCACTTTACGATTCTTTAACACTTGGAATAACCGCAGGCATGACACCTCTGGCAACCTTCTTCGTGCCGCAAGGCGCCTCCGCAATCAGGGCACACCCCCACGATATCCGCATGCCCCCCTAAACCAGAAGAGGCCCCTTCGTCATCGTGGGAATGTTTCATAGGAATAGGAGTGGTTTCCAGGGCTGCTTTTACGACCTGTTTACTGACTAATCTCTTTTCCACAACCCTGGCAATGGCATCTGCGCAGGAAAATATACGCTGGCCCTTCTCCCAGGAAGGAGAAGGACAGCGGATATTGCGTAATTGTTCGATGATGGATTTGACTTCCAGTCCAGAGCGAAAACCCAGTGAAACGAGTCGGCCTATCGCTTCCAGCTGGCTTGCCGCACAGCCACCGGCCTTGCCCATCTGGGTGAAAAGCTCAAAAGGCGTGCCTTCTTCATCCACATTGATGGTCACGTAAAGATTGCCACAACCTGTCGAGACTTTAGTGGTGGTGCCGATAATCACCTCAGGCCGGGGCCGGGGAGCTATCTCTTTTTTTAACGCTACAGAAATCTGCTCTGTCTTACCCGGATTTTGGATAGGATTTCCTACATTCAAAACCTGCTCTTCGCGGCTTCTGTCGCGATAGATGGTAATCCCCTTACAACCTAATTCGTACGCCAGAAGGTAAGCTTTCCTGACGTCTTCGACGGTGGCCTCATAAGGAAAGTTAATCGTCTTGGATGTCGCATTGTGCACATGCTTCTGAAACGCGGCCTGCATGCGCACATGCCACTCAGGACTTATGTCGTGGCTGGTGACAAACACCCTCTTGACATCATCTGGAATCTCTTCTATCTCCTGAATGGAAGATTTTTCGGCGATCTTCTCCATTAATTCCCTGCTGTAAAAGCCGCGGCACTTTGCGACCTCTTCGAATAACGGCTCAACCTCAACCAGCTTATCGTTATCCATGACATTGCGGTAATAGGAAATGGCAAACAGGGGCTCGATACCCGAGGAGGTGGGGCCGGCAATAATACTGATGGTCCCTGTCGGAGCAATGGTGGTCAGGGTGGCATTACGCATCCTCATGCCCCCTTCTTTTTTCTTGTCATAAATGCTTCCTTTGAAAGCCGGGAATACGCCTTTTGTTTCTCCCAGCTCCAGGGATTGACGGGTGGCTTCCTGCAATATAAAGGCCATGGTTTTTTCTGCCAGGGCTACGGCCTCGTCGCTATTATAGGGGATATTGAGCTTGATCAGAAGAGATGCCCAACCCATTATCCCCAGGCCTATCTTACGCGTGAGTTTCGTGGCTTTTTCTATCTGGGGCATGGGGAATTTGTTAACGTCAATAAGATTATCCAAAAAGTGCACGCCTAAGTGCGTCACTTCTTTGAGCCGCCCCCAATCTATTTCATAACGGGAGCCAACTTTCTTGACCATAAGAGCTAAATTGATGGAGCCCAGGTCGCAGCTCTCATAAGGTAAGATGGGCTGCTCACCACAAGGATTGGTACTTTCAATATTCCCTAATTTCGGCGTGGGATTAAACTGGTTAATCCGGTCGATAAAGACAATGCCGGGCTCGCCGTTCTTATGCGCCTGTTTAACCACGAGATCAAAAACCTTGCGGCTAGAAAGTCTTGCTACGGCCTTATGGGTACGGGGGTCAATAAGGTCGTAATCTTCGCCCTTCTCCAGCTTTTCCATAAAATCGTCGGTAATCGCTACCGAAATATTAAAATTAGTGATGCGCTTGTTATCTTCCTTGCAGGTGATGAATTCCAGAATATCCGGATGGTCCACCCGCAGGATCCCCATATTCGCGCCCCTACGGCTGCCCCCCTGTTTCACCGCTTCTGTCGCCGCATCATAAACCTTCATAAAAGAAACCGGGCCTGAAGCAATACCGCCGGTGGTTCTGACCACCGCATTCTTGGGCCTTAATCTGGAAAAGGAGAATCCCGTGCCTCCGCCGGATTTATGGATGAGGCTAGTCACCTTAAGCGTCTCAAAGATGGACTCCATAGAATCATCAATGGGTAGCGTAAAACAAGCGCTTAACTGACCCAATTCTTTTCCTGCGTTCATCAATGTGGGTGAATTGGGCATGAATTCCAAAGAGGCCATCATCTTATAAAAGTCTTCCGCAAGGTTTTCCATTTCCCTATCGCTCTTACCGTACTTTTTTTCAGCGCTGGCGATAGCCAGGGCAACCCTTTGAAACATCTGCTTCGGCGTCTCAATGGGCTTGCCCGATTCGTCTTTCTTCAGGTATCGGCGCTCCAATACCTTCAGGGCGTTCTCCGAAAGCTTTAACTCCATCACTTCCTCCGTTGCTAAAAAAGATTAAACGAATTTGACCCTTTTCGCAAAGATAAGCATACTGCCGAAGCATTACTCTGTCAAGAAAAAAATACAACCTGTAGTATTGTCAACTGGTAAGATACGCAATAAATTGTGATAGGGTGAAGCTTTGAATCAGTTCCAGCAGACTACTTAAGAGGCTTACAGGATTCCCGAATAACCAACTCCGGAGGCAAAAGCACCTTTCTAATCTTAGCTTCTTTCTTAAGGTTCATGATAACGCTCAACTCTTTGACGCTTTCTTCTGCCATCTTAATCAGGGGTTGTCTGACGGTGGTCAACGCCACCGGCCCGTAAAGGCCCGAAGGGTTATCATCAAAACCCACGATGGATAAATCCCGCGGCACTTCCTTACCCAATTCCCTGACAACCGTCATCACCTCCAGGGCCATGGAATCCGATGCCACGAAACAGGCGGTTGGGGCTTTTGGCATCTTCACTAATTTCTCTGCTGCGGCCCTAGCCTGACCCCGCGAATAATCTGTCTTGATGATATACCCTGGATTTATCTCAATACTGTTTTTCTTCAACGCCCGTTTGTATCCCTCCAGACGTGCCGAAGCGGCTTGCGTAACCATATCACCCGTGATATGCGCAATTTTTTTATGTCCCAGGCTTATCAGATAATTCACGGCGTCCTCTGCGCCCTTGGCATTGTCAATGGCAAAACAGGCAACCGGCAAGTCCTCGATATAATTATTCACCACCACGCACGGCACGCCGCTGGCCAGGGCATCCTCCAGTTGTTGACGATTACCGATGATATCCGCAAAAATGACCCCTCCCACGCCTCTTAAATTGAACGGGGAGCGGCTCTCAGTCAGATGAAGCAACAGATCCAGTTTTAATACATCGCAGAGAGTCCCGATGCCACGTATCAATTCCAGGGCGTAAAAGGAATAAAAGACGCCTTCGTAGCGGGGGATTACCAGCGCCACCACATTGCTTTTTCCGGTAGCCAATCTCTGGGCAAACACCGAGGGCTGAAATTTAAGCTGTTTGATAGCATCCAAGACTCTGATGCGATGTTTTTCTTTAACCGTGGTGGATTTGTTAATCACGCGCGAAACTGTGCTGATGGATACACCCGCAAGCTTTGCGACGTCTTCAATAGAAACGGTCTTGGAGGAGGTTTTTTTATGGCGGGTCATTGAGAAAAGCAAAAATTAATAGAAAAAATTTTAAGTTTAAAGTCTAGAATATAAAGTCTAAAGGAAGATCAAAGATTAAAGGTCAAAGATTAAAACAGGGTATACTTTAACCTTTAAGCTTTATGCTTTATTCTTCCTTTAATCTTTAAACTTTTGTCTTTAGACTTTATGTTTCGTTCTTCCTTTAAAATTTAAACTTTAATCTTTAGCCTTTTATCTAACGGAATCCCCTATCTGAAGGGGTATGATTTCATTCTTGATATCGCAGGCCGCGATGTTCCTGCGCGTCTGGATGACCTCTAAAGTGGCAATAGCCTTATCCAGCCGGTACGCCCTGAAGGTATCGCCGATCTTCACGCCGGCCTGTTCCCCCACATCAATAATCACAAAGTTGCTGTCTTTATTGATTGCTAATATCTTGCCTCCGGCGGTCATTGCACCTTCCTGGGCCTTGGCTTCCGGCGCTACGGAGGAGGGCCGCACGACGATAGGCGGCAGTTCCACCGATTCTTTTTTGGACTCACCCGTTAGCACGCTACTGCCCTGGATTTCCTCTAAACCGGCCTTAAGTTCCGTGGCCATGGCCAGCCTTTCCGTCAGTTTTCCCTCAAGTTGCGCGAATCGGCGTTCCATGACCTCCTTATCATCCTGAAGCTCCTGGACTTTCTTCTCCAAAGCATACCGGCGGACGCTGATGCTCTTTAACTGCCGGGTCAACACATCATTTTCTCTTTTTAACCTTGCGATACTTTCCTGAATCTTAAGCTTATCGTTTCTCTCCCTGACTACCTCCTGGGCAATGCTATCCAGCAGCTTTTTATTATATTCCACCTGGCGCTGTAAATCTTCTTTTTCAAGCCTGGCGGCATTCAGGTCTAACTGCAAATCACCCTTTTCTCTCTCCAGCTGGGCGTTAGCCAGCTGGACTGTTTTGAGATCGCTTTGCATCGTCGCCAGCTGCATCTCTAGGTCTGTTTTAGCCTTCAAGATTTCCGCCCAGTAAGAATCTCCGACAGCAACAGCGGGAACTTCAGCTTCTGGAGCCGGGCGTCGCACTGAAGGTGGTGCACCCAAACGCTTCTCCTGAATCTGCAATTTCTCCAGGAGCTCTTCTTTTTCCTGATTCAAGAGGTCAAACCTGCTCTGGAAACTTTGTTTTTCCTGATTGAGCGAGTCTAATTCTTCTTTCAGCCGCCTCATCATCTCATCGAGGCGGCGGGCCTTCTGCGCATCCTCATCAGACTTGCGGGCCAATTGCTGATTTTCCGCAACCAGTCTGTCCCTTTCTTTTTGCAGGCTAAGCTTCGTATTAAAGGTCTGCAGAATAAGAATGATGCCTAACAACAAAAAACCTATGAGGCCAATGATGATAAATTTCGCGTATTTCTCCATTTCACCTCCTTTACCATAACTGCGCGAATATCTTCTGCATGACTAAGCTCGCTGCACCCAGCGCCACCGTATTCTCTCTCAATTCGGAATAGATAATCTTTAAGTCATCGGTAGATTCCCGGAAGGCCCATTCTTTGACGGTTATATTCACCTTATTCAGGAAATCCTCACCAGCCTCTTCCAATCCTCCGCCGATGACCACCAGCTGCGGATTTAACAGATTGACGAGATAGGCGATTTTGATCCCCAATCTCTTGGCCGCTCTCTCTAATGCCGAGATGGCCACCGCTTCTTTAGAGCGTGCGGCAATAAAAACGCTTTTTAAATCCACGTTCTCAATGTTGCTAGAGGTTAATTTAAAAAAGTTGAGGGACTTCTCTTTATCGCGCGCCAGGGCCTGCCTGACATCTTCGACGATCCCCAAATCCATCTCCCAGCGTTTCAGGAAACAGTCGTTGCCCGCGGCACACTTGAAGAGCTCCTCTTCTTTATAATTGTAGATTGAAACCTCGCCGGCATAGCCAGAGGAGCCCCGATAGACCTCTCCATTGATCATGATGCCACACCCGACGCCAGAAAACATATAAAGCACATTTTTATAGCCATGTGCCAGGTCCAACCACCGTTCTCCGAAACAGGCGGCCGTGGCATCGTTTTCAATCAAGACAGGCAGATTGAATTCCTTCTCAATCAAATCCTTGAGGGGCAAATCCACCGATGCATAGGTGTAATAATGGTCCATTTTCTGGGGCCAATGGATAGAGCCATTCTTCTTGCTCACCAGCCCAGCAATACCGACACCAATCCCCTTGATGCTTGTCGCATGCTCTTTGGAGCGTCGGAGGATCTCGCGCACGATATCCAGCAGACACTCAGAGATCTCTTTGACCGAGGCGCGTGGGCGCGCAATCTGGGTCTTGGTGACGATATTGCCCTTTAAATCCACCAAGAGACCCACCATGTTCATCAGATTCAACCCTACACCAATGACAAATCCTGCCTGCGGATTCAAATCCAGAAGCACGGGCCTGCGGCCGCCTTCGGAAACATCCAGTTCTTTTTCGTAAACGAGGTTACGCCTGATAAACTCATCGACATAATTGGAGATGGTCACGACATTGATACCCATCTGTTTGGAAATATCCGGCCGGCTGATAGGGCCGTGCTTTCTTAAAATCTCCAAGATATCGATGTTACGCTTTTCTTTTTCCGAAAGCTCCTCTTTTTGGAAGTTCACCATAGGCATAAATCTTTTACTCTTTCTCCGTGGCGAAAATTAAAAAGTAAATTCACATACTTATTTATATTATTTATACTACTAAAAATAATATAAGTCAAGTATTTTTAAGAAGTAAGAGAAATGGGGACACACGAGTGGAGAAATCCCAAATCCAAATACTACCAAATCCAAAATAAATCCCTGTCTCACCGACAGGCAGGCAAAATCCCAAATCCAAAACTGTTTAAATTTTGGATTTTGACATTTTGGAATTACTTGTTAGTATTTGTATTATTTGAAATTGGGATTTACTGAGCGCGCTCAGTGGATATCTACAATATCCAGGGAACGGTCGATGATGCCGGTAGGAGAAACGACAACAAGATTGATTTCTTTTGTGCCGCTGGAAGAATAAGAGGTTTCGAATTCTGCTTGGCTCGCCAGAGGGGTTTGCGCTTTACCTAAATGGCCTGACCAAAGGTACTGCAATTCTATATGCATGCAACCTGTGGGAGCCGTATGGGCGGTTGAATCTACAGAAACACGTTGCTTTCTTTTCACCTGATAGGGCTGGCTCCTTAAATCTATTTTGCTCATATCATACCCAGCGTTTTCTTTCTTAAGCGATAGGTCAAGGAACGTCTTGAGATTGTATTCTATGGGCTTGGATTCTTCTATCTCCTTTAATCTTTCCCTGGCCAAAGCGACCGTGTCAGAAAAGTTTCCTGCTGCGACATCCAGCAGTCTATTATAAAAATTGCGCGCAGCGTTGGAGTCCTCTTCCCATTGACTCAACAATCCTAATTGATAAAGACCAGAGACAGCCTGGGCAGTGAAATTCTTTTCCCTCTGTGCCAACTTTCCAAAATATTCCTTGGCCTTATCTTTATCTCTTAATACATAAGCAGAAATCAGGCCGGATTTGAAAATAACCTCATCAAGATGAGTGCTCTTCGGGAATCTAAGTGCCAGGCTGTCAAAAACAGCCTTGGCCTGTGGGTACTCCTTGGCTTTTTCTAGGTTAAAGCCGCGTAAATACATTACCTCCTGGTCAAATGCCTCCTTTCCGGCTTTGTCCTCTAATTTCTTAAATATCTTTTCTGCGTAAAAGGGGTCGCTTGGGCCTTCATCTTTATAAGCAAAAATACTGGCGATCTCCGTAAGAACCCGAATGAGTTCCTCCTTGGGCAGGGTCTTAGAAACCCTGTCTATATAAGCATCGTAAATGTTTTCTGAGAGATCGAGGTTGCCTTCCTGATAAAACTTGGAAGCTGCCTTCGCCAGTTCAGTATCTGGCATTTGCGAAGTGATTAATTTTTGCGCGTAGATCTTGTAAAACTCTTTGGATCTCCCTTTCTCTTTGTAAACAAAGAACTTGTCCGCAACCTCTTTGATGGGCTTAAAATCCTTGGCCCTCGCTGAATACTCTATGGCAGAAACCACCAAATCCGAAAGCGCAGATTCCTCAAAAGAATCATGCTGGTCTTTATGGAATTGCCAGAGAAGCAGACGCGCATAAATATGCAATGGCTCCTGGCCGGTGGTTGCAGCGATAGCCATCTTGCAGCCTTCGGTCAATTCGTTGCGGTAAGCATTTCCCTGGCTGAAATATTCATCCCAAAGCTGCTTTTCTTCCAGGTATTTCAGGTGTTGATAACGCGCAAGGGCTCTGTAGTAATTCACAAAAGGCTCTGCGGACTTTTTCTTTTGAGCCAGGGATTTCAGATAATCCACAAAATCGGAATATTTATTATTTTTAAAATAAAACTCCTTTATGGCTTCAAGGGGTGCATATAAATCCTGACTGGTCTTGGCCTCTATAACCAGCTTATTCCAAGCGGCCAGGTTGCCTTCCTGGGCATGGACTGAAGAAATCCCAAGTACCAAGCACCAAATACCAAGTAAACTCCAAATTCCAATTACCGAAACTCCAAACTTACAGGTTTTGATCATTGGAATTTGAGATTTGAAACTTATTTGTGATTTGGAATTTGGAATTTGGAATTTCATCTTTTCTTCTTCTTCTTATTATTTAAAACGGGTTTCTTCCAGAACTCCCTGAGGACATAATAGGCCTTACGGAGAGTCCGTTTGTTAAGGCCGTCTTCCGATTCTTTCGACAGAGCCACAAGGCCAAACCACTCTTCATTCATGTTCATATTCTTAGGCGCCCTGATGTCAATATAATAGCTGCTATTGGACCAACCGGCATCTTCGCTGTGGAGGGCCCAGCCTGCCGGGTCATATTCGTTGTGCTTCCACCACTCATCCGTCCATTCGAACATAGTGCCGCCAATACAATTTCCCGCGCCTTGCGGGTAATCGGCCAAATTTTGGTAAATCATGCGCCACTGCGATTCTAAAAAGAAGGCCTGCATATTCTGGTCTTCCTTTTTTAGATAGGCATCATACGCATCTGCGCCGAACTCCGAGATGAGCACGGGTTTATCGAAAGTGAACTTCAGAGAGTTAAACAGGTTACCAAATGTTTTTCCCCGGTAAATAATACAAGCGATCAAATCAATATCGGATGAAACCTCTTTGGCAAACTCCAGGCCAATCAATTCTCCGTTGCCCAAAGCCACCGGATGATGGGGGTCGATTTTTTTTATTTCCCGCGCGATCTCGTTGACGTATGAATAATAGATGTTGGCCCGCATGGCCTTCTGTCTCTGTGGGTCTGGTTCTTTGTCTATTTCTTCGCTAGACCATTTATTGATCAAACCCAGGCACGAATAATTATTTTCATTTCCCAGAATCCACATAAGCAGGCCTGGCTCATCTTTGTACAGACCCACCATCTCCAGGACCTCTTTTTTTATTTTTTCCTGGAAGGATTTATCTGCGTAAAAAGGACAGGGGTATTCCCAGAAACCCAACCAGTTCCCTAAAATGGTGCGGATACCAAAGCGCTCATATAGATCCCTGATGACTTTCTTTACAGCTTCGGCGTTTTGCCCAGGCTGGTAGAACCTTACCGTATTGATACCCATCTCCTTCATCAACTTCCCATCCACAAGCCAGGGCTTGGCCGGATCCGACCACCAGTCGTATTCGTGATTTTTACCTATGGGGACAGGGTTATAGCAGACGCCCTTGACGATGTAGGGCCTGCCACCCACCATTAGCTGATAGCGACTTCCTGGGAGCGTCTTAATAAAGACCTTCTGCTTTGTCAGCGGACTCACTCCGCAAAGCAAGGCCATAAAAAAGAGACCGCAGGCCGCAAGCAGAATGCCTCGGCCCGCGCGCCTCATCGCACTTCGTACTTCGCACTTCGTACTTCGCACCAATTTACTCGTACCTCATCTCATCCAGATAGAAAGTGGCGCCCTCGGGGTTGTTGTCAATATTGGTCGCCCAGCAAAAACCGCCGCTGATGTACGACATATCCTTGCCTTTTAAATCAATGGTGTATTGCGTCCACGTTTTATTTAGGATGACTGGGCCTATGGTTGCGCTATCAGAGTCAGAGTATTCACCCATGATCCCACCCACTTTAAACTCCTCAATACGCTCCCCGCCTTTTTGGCCGCGCGCCCAGAAAGTAAACTTGGTGGCTTTGGAAAGGTTAAATCCACCATCCTGGGTTCCCCAGTTGTTGGCTGGGTTCTGCCAGTAAATACCTGCCCAACGCGCTCCCTGCGCTGCCTTGCCGTTGTAGATAATCTTAATGCAGGAATCTCCCAAGTAGGGATTCTCTTTTGAGGCCTGGTCGTATTTGATATCACCGTAATCACCCATCCAGCCCGAAGGAATGTAGTGATTCTTCAGGGATGAACGGTCCGAATAAACGGAAAATGGCATACTTTCGACCTTCCTGGTCTCTGGCTTCATGGTGGGGTCTAACTCATACTTGATGTTATCCAGATAGAATGTGCAACCATCCGGATTTAAATCCGCGGTGGTCACCCATCCAAAACCGCCGCTGATATAGGAAAGGTCTTTGCCGGTGATATTAATCGTGTACTCTTTCCAGGTACTGGTCAGTTCAATCGGCCCTATCTCGATATTGGCGGTGTCCGCGTAAGTGCCTGTGATGCCGCCGACCATAAACTTCTGGATCGCCTCCCCGCCTTTTTCTCCGCGCGCCCAGAAAGTGACCTTGTTCATTCCTGTAAGGTCAAAACCGCCCTTCTTGGTTCCCCAGTTGTTGGCTGGGTTCTGCCAATAGACGCCTGCCCAACCCTGACCTTGAGCTTTTTTCGCAGTGTAGCTAAACTGCATGCAGGTTGTGCCTGACTGGGGCTTCTGCGCCACCTGGTCATTTAACTTGATATCACCGTAATCACCCATCCAGCCCGTGCTCGTAGCAGCCTGCTGGGTAGCTTGCTGGGCCAGTGCGCCAGGCACAGCCAACGCCAGGACCGCTAAAACAACTAACAACTTCTTCATTTCCACACCTCCTCTTTCAATTAAATTCCAAATTTCAAGCTCCAAATTCCAAATAAGTACCAAATTCCAATTTTCAAATTCCAGACTTATAAGTTTCGGTCATTGGGATTTGAGATTTGTGATTTATTTGGAATTCGTAATTTGTGATTTGAGATTTTTTCCTTTATGCAACCTCCTTTCTCCCCCTGTGAAAAATGTTCCATAAGGTTACTAAGGTTAGGTAAGGTTCCATAAGGTTGCTTTTGTAACCTTTGTAACATTATGGAACCTCATGGAACTTTAGTAACCTTTACTTGCTCCACAAATCCTTATACATATAATAGGCTTTGCGTAACTGCCGTAAAAATGGGCTCAGCTTCCCGTCTCCCTGGCTGGCAATACCCAACCACTCTTCGTGCATGTAACCGTCAGGAAACGGGCCGATCCACAGCCCCCGCGTATCATGGACCTTGGGTTCATACCCCTTCCACCATTCATCCAGCCATTCAAAAACCACTGCGCCCACAGAATTGCCAGCACCCTGGCGAAAAGCCATATTGTTTCGGATATCCTCCCAGGAGCCGCGGTGGTAATCTGCCTGTAACTCTTCCGCTTCTTCGGGAGACTTTCCTTCGGCATAAGCCGGACAGCCGAACTCCGTGATAAAGGCCGGTATACCCGCTTCTTCCTTGACGCTTTGCCAGAGCCTTCCAAATCCGTAATCTCCCCGATAGGCATTGGTGCCGAAGAGGTCTATATCAGGGGCATTCTTGCCGAATTTATCCAAATATAATACATCGCCGCTACAGATAGCTACCGGACGCTCAGGGTCTTGAGATTTTATGAGTTTAGCCGCCTCATTGGCGAATTTGAAAAATTCATCCGGATAGGTATTGGCATTGCAGGCGTAACCGTAAACGTTCTCATTTCCTAAAAGCCAGAATAAAATATAAGGTTCATCTTTATATTCCAGGACCATCTTGGTCACGGAATCCAGCATGTTCTTTTTCTGCTCTTCATTATTATAATCCGTTCCCGGATTCCAGGGAGCGCCTGAGCCCAAGGCATATTTACCCAGAAAATCACCCATGATAACCCTGATTCCGTAATTCTGGTAAAGGTCTCGCAGGATTTCCTTTTTGATGAAGAAGGGGTGATGGTAAAGACGGATGGCATTAATCCCCATCTCTTTCATCAGGCGAAAATCTCCCACCTCTGGCTCATCCGCATCCTGTTTATTGTTCTTGTTTTTATCCACAAAGGCCTCATATGGGCCATCCACCTTGTCATTATTGTTGAAATCATCCTCCATCCAGCTGGTCTGCGTGCCTTCGTCAGGAGATTGCCCCACCTTTGTCGGCGAGTAAGTCACTGCCCTGATGACAAAAGGTTTGCCATCCACCATAAGCTGCCAGTCTCCGTTTTCATATTGGACCAGATGCACCTTGCCTTTCCCACGCTGAAGCTTTATGGGGTACGTTTTTTCTGAGAGAATCTTTATGAATTTTGCCTTTAATCTGTCCCAAAACCCCAGCTTTATGAGCCTGCCAGGGTTGGTAACCGCAAAATCATTTGAAACCTCATTGTCGTAGCCGTTCAGGATTCGGATATCCGCATCAATCAGTTTAAGCCCAAGTTCCGGGTATCTATTCGTCAGATGCTTTATCTTGGCAATGGCTGCCTGGCCCACGTACCAGGGCGTATGCCAATAGGTCCAACCATAGCTGCCGGGAAAATGCACGACAATAGAATAATAACATTTAATCGCATGTTTGATCAATCCGGATTTTTCCAACATAAAGGCAGTATAAAATAATCTGACCCCTTGCGGTTCTGAGGATGTGGCCCATTTGAGGAATGCGGCCTGCAAGTCAGGAGAGTTCACGAAATCCCAATGAGAGCCATCCAGCCGTTTTTCTTTCTGAACCTTTTTAAACTGAGGGTCCCAGCGCACGGATAAAGTATTGGGATAAATCCCCTCTCCTGCTGCCGCAATCAAACTTTCCTGGTCCTTGACTACATACTTATAATCTTTGGTGCCCACGTTCTCAAACTTTCCGTATTTTTCATAATCAATGACTTCCTCTTTGCCAGCATCGTACAAAACTATTTTTGTGGGAATCTGACTTACTTTTTTCGGCGGCTCCTCTTTTACGGGCGTGCGGCCTTCCAGTTTGTCAATGCTTTCCTGGGCTGCCTTGGCCACCACCCAGAACCAGCCGCGGGGATCCCAGGCCTGGGCCAAGGGGTATCTATCCACAACAATCTTAAAGGCCTGGATCGCCTCTTGGTTTTTTCCCTGGTCCCTGTAAGACTCTCCCTGGATAAAATGGGCGGTTGCCACATCGTTTAAAGCAGAAACCGCCTCAATATCCGGCCTGTTTTTGGGCAAGCCCCTTAAGGAGGCCTGCTGCCTGTCAGCTTCTTCCTGATATAAATCAATAAGTTTCTGCGTGTATTTAAAAGTTTCTTCCACATCCTTTTTGCCGTGCGCCTCCCAGCTCTTGACGATCAGTTCACCGGAAGAAGGCCTCGCTTCCTGACAAAACCCATTTAAATTCCAAGCACCCTGCCTGTCCGGCAGGCAGGCAAGCACCAAATTCCAAATAAGCACCAATGTTCCAATGACCAATGACCGAAATACTAAAGTTTGGAATATTGGAAATTGGGATTTGGCCTGCCTGCCGATGAGGCAGGGATTTGTTTGGGATTTGGGATTTGGGATTTGGGATTTGAAATGTGACATAATTATCCGACTACTGCTCCTGCTGTGACTCCTTTTACAATATACTTCTGCATCAATAAATATATGATGATAATAGGAATGGCTGTGATGGTCAGGCCTGCCATAAGCAAGGGATAGCGCGTGATGAATTCTCCCTGGAAAGTGGTTAAGGCCACCTGCAGGGGCATCAAATGCTTGCTGTCAAAAATAATCAACGCCAGCACATACTCGTTCCAGACATTCAGGGCATTGAAGACCACGACCACTGCTAACACCGGGCCTGACAAAGGCAAGGCCACATGGCGCCAGATACCGAGTTTAGAACAGCCGTCTATGCGCGCGGCATCCTCCAGTTCCTTGGGCATCTTGTCAAAAAAGGTCTTGAGCATGAAGATGCTGGTGGATAATCCTACATTGATCATTGCCAAGATATATCCGAAAGCTGTATTTCTCAGGTGCAGCTTATTTAACAATATGTATAAAGGTACGAAACTTCCTGGAATGGGTATCATCATCGCTGCCATGAACATGTAGAACAGAAGGTTACTGCCACGGAATTTCAGGCGCGAAAACCCGTAAGCTGCCAGGGAAGACACGATAATGATGCCGATCACGACGGAAGCGGTATAAAATATGCTGTTTAAAAAATACCTGCCGAATCCTCCCTCCATCCAGGCATGGTAATAATTTTCAAAATGGAGCTTTGCGGGCAAAAGCGACATATTCCTGAATATCTCCTCCTGTGTCTTGAGGCTTGAAGAAACCATCCACAGCAAAGGAAACAGGCAGCTGGCAGCTACCACAAGCAAAAGCAGATGAATCATCGTATTAACGGTGAATTTCTTGGTTTTGTAATAGGCGCTGGTTTTCATCCTAAGCCTGCCGTGCCTTTCTGGAAAAACGGTATTGAATAAATGAAATGACTATTAAAATCACGCCGAAACTGATACCCTGGGCACAGGCATACCCGAATCTGGAGGAGCCCCGCATCGATGCCAGGATTCTTAAAACAGGAACCTGCGTGTGGTATGCCGGGCCACCGCCTGTCATGGCGATAATCAGAACGAACGCCTGCATCGTGCCTAAAATCGTAAGGATCCCCACTAAAACAGCAACCGGGATCATCAGCGGTATGGTCACTTTTCTAAAACTCTGCCAGGCATTAGCTCCGTCCACGCGCGCAGACTCGTATAATTCTTTAGGGATCGTCTGTAACCCTGCCAGGAATATCAGGAAACCCCAGCCAAAACCTTTCCAGGAGTGAATAATAGCTACGGTCGTAAGGGCTGTCTTGGGGTCAGAAAGCCAGTTTCTGGCTAGATTGGGAAAACCTAACTGGATGAGCCAGTTGTTAAGAAGCCCATAGTTACCGTCTAAAATCCACTGCCAGACCAAACCCACCACCACTTCGGAGAGGACTGGCGGAATGAAGAATACCATCCGGTAAAAATTCTTAAGCCGAATCTCGCGGTCGCACGCCCAGGCCAGTAAAAAGGCAAGGGCGTTTTGAAATGTAAGGGCGATCATGGTGATGTATCCAGCATTGAGCATGGATTGCCACCAGATCTTATCTTGCATGATCTCTCTAAAATTCCCCAACCCCACAAAGGTCTTTGTAGGGAGTATCCCGTCCCATTCATAAAGCCCAAGCTGAAACACCCAGATAAACGGAATAATATAAAATATGGCAAAGATAGCCACAGCGGGAAGCACGAACAAATAGTTTTCTAACGTGGATTTTAACTTCATCCTACCTATCGCCTTTTCTTGGCAAGCTCCCGTTCCTTGACAGCCTGCACTTCCTGCGCGACCTGCTCAGGAGTTTTCTCCGCGATAATAATCGACTGGATTCCTTTATCAAACGCCTCGATGACTGCAGAGAACTCTGAAACGCCCCAGACATTCGGATGCGTGGCAAATTCTATGCTCCTGGAGAAACTAGCTAAAATATCGGGGATCTCAGTCACGCTGTCCTTATTGGCTGGAAGATTATTGGTCGCCTCAGCCAAGTACGCCTGCTGATTCTTATCAGTCAACCATTGCAGGAATTTCACTGCCTCTTCTTTATTCGGGGATTTGGCGCTCACCATAAAGGAGGAACCTGCCCCTCCCCAGATGGAAAAGGGATGTTGATCCAGAACCTGCGGAGGCAAGAAGGCACCGTAATTAAGCTCTGGATTCATTCCTTTATAGACATTGACGCACCAGGAGCCGTTAAAAGCAAAAACAGCCTTATCGTTGGCAAAAAGCTGCTCAGCGGTTTTATTAATCATGGTCACGATGCCATTGTATAAAACCCCTGAATCCTGCATCTCCTTAAAAAGGGTAAACACCCTGACCCAATCCGGGTCTGTATAAGGAACTTCTCCTTTGAGCGTGGCCAGGACCTTGTCCTTGCCCATGATATTAAAGGCATAATTGTTGGCAAAGCAATCAATCATCCACAGCTCACCCCAGCCGGAAACCATACCCTGTAAACCCGCCTCCTGAATCTTCTTACCTATATCTAAGAACTCCTGAAAGCTTAAAGGCGGTTTATTAGGGTCCAATCCTAACTTCTCGAACAAATCTTTATTGTAAAGCAACTGGATGGTCATGATATCTATAGGAACGCCATAGATGCCTGCTTTGACGTTATAGCTGTTTCCTTCTTTAAATTCATTTACGGATAAAGCCTTGCTAAAAAATGAGTCCTTCCAGATTGAGTCATTGGCCTCCATATAAGGCGTCAGGTCCGATATGAACCCAGCCTTGATAAAAGAGGCGAAATCGCGCTTTTCCCCTAATACGCCGAAGATATCCGGCAAGTTGGCTCCCTGCGCTGCAGCGCGCACCTTCTGGGTATAGGCATCTGAAGGCGCATAAAGCTCAAAATTCACCTTGACGCCAGTGGCATCTTCGTATTGTTTGGCTAATACATTAAAGGCAGGCTCTCTGTCTGTCATCCAATGCCAGACAGTAAGGGTGGGTCTTGCGGTTTGACTCTTAGGGGCGCAGCCGAAAGCGGCAAAAAGCAATAACAGGCTCCAAAGCATAAAGTTAAAGCCCATTCCTAACTTTTTGCGCAGCATTTTTTAACCTCCCGATTTTCGAAATTTAGATTATAATTATAACACTTAAAACCGCCTAAATCAAGGTCGCCTATATCGTTACTAAGAAACTTTGCCAAACTCATTTAATTATGGAAAGCAACTTACTCCTTCTTAAAGAATGAAATTTAAATTTAACACAAGTTTATAAGCGGGTCAAGTCTTTTTGTGCCTCTATGCTATCACCCTTAAAACCCGGCTTAAACCCATTAAGTCAGCCTTCTCTAATCGCACGCCTGTCCTAAACTTTTCTGGCGCCACCATCTGCGACCAGACAACCTCTCCTCTTGTGTAGAGCGGCTCTCCCTTGTCAGGAACCTCAATCCACATCTCCAGCGCAGTCTTGTGGGACAATCCTGCTTGGGTCACCAGGCCTATGCCCTTGGCACTGATATCCTGCAACTGGGCCTGACCCTCCACTCCACTTCTGGGATCGATGTAGCGTATGGGTAATTTCACAGAGACCCTGTCAAAAATCCTGTGGTCTTCCATCTCTTTCCCTCCCTTCTCTTCGACTGTACCTCCCCACCAACATTGCGCCATGATTCGGGGATAACACTCCCTTACAAATCTGAATACCTTCTCCTTTTCACTGTCTGCGATTCTCGAGAAATAAAACCCGTAGCAATACCCATCCATGATACTGCGCTGCCATACCACCCAGACTTCCATGTCCAGGGTGTACTTTTCATGACAGAAAAGGCTAAGCTTCAAGAAGGTATCTTTAGGCAGTTTCATCTTAAGAGCCATTTGCATGCCTTTCAGACTGATGTCTTTCAGCGTGCAGCTGGTATACTCCTGGACACCACCGAGCTTGACCTCGCATGACCTGTTAACCTGCCATCTGTTAAGCCGTCTTCTGTCTTGCATATTAATAATACCTTTTTAAGTTTGCTCCTTACTATTTCTTCTTTTATTTATGTTCATACACATTCGTTTTATTACCGATAACTTCCTTATTCCCTAGGGGGTAGGTGGTGCGCGGCTAAAATGCACATTCTGATGGGGTGCGATATCTATTTTGTTTTTTGCCGTGATTTTCATCGGGACTTTCTGTATAAGTGGCCTGCCTGTGGCTATAAATATCCTAACAGTCGGTAAAAGAATTGCCGGCCTATGCTCTGGCAACTGCTCCTGCGTCATCATCGTATTGACCACCGCACCGAATTTTGATACAGTCTCAGTATCAGATTTATCTTCGAAAGAATACAAATCTTCCACAAACAACTCAATTATCTTGGCTAAAACTTCCATTGTTTTAGCATCCATACCTGGACTTAAGAAATATTTATACAATATATCCGGCTTTTCTTTTAAAGATTCCTTTGCTCTCAAATAATTCCAATATTCCCGGGCATATTCATATGTTGGTATGCTTATCTCGAGATACCTTAAAATTCTTCTTGCTATTTTGGGGCGGATTAATTTATTAAACTCATATAAGTCCTTAACCAATAGATCTATACATTCCCATTTTTTTTGAACAAAAATAATTTCGTTGCCATTTTTCTCTCCGATAAGAGGAGTTGTATCAGGAGGAAAATAATCATTGTAACTGCAGACTTTAAGAATTTTAATTTTTTTGCGTTTTGAGGGGTTTATTGTCAACTCAGAAGGACGAGGAAGATTGTTAAAATGTTTTATGCCCATATCGTTCATACGCGGTGGTCTTAAAGGCCACAACATATAGTCGTCAATCATCCAAATTATCTCCCAAAATATAGAAACCAAAATTGTTCTTATTTTCCCCAAAGAAGAACTGCGGAAAATATTCTCACCCACAGGCGAACTGGAAATCATTTCTTTTCGTAAATTCTCTACGCCATTTCTAAGCATTACCTCTTCATGTTTTATTATTATACAATATTCACTTTTTTTCATATCTATTTCGGGATTAAGAAAATGAGTGAAAACTGGCTCTGAACACCATGTACCTGTATTTACATACCTAAATCTATCTCCAAGTAGACATTTGAGAAATTTGTTTATCGCTCCCTCACCAATATCCTCTGGCATATGCCGATGCCCCAAGATAATTGTCCACTTTTCGACTTCCAAACCTCTTTCTTGAGCATACCAACTAAGCATCTCTGCCATAGTTAAAATGTACTCAGCGTAATCTCTTTCACAATCGGCAAAACGCTTAGGCAATAATCTTTTAAGCACTTCGTATATATGAATCCTTGTATTTTCATAGCCAAATCGTTTACATAGCTTGTCTAACGAGTCTAAGATACGGCTGGCTCTGGCCTTACGATTATGATATCTATCAGCTGAATGACCATGTACAGAACAAAGCCCGCGAAATTCATCAAAATAGTAAGGAACAATTGCTGCTTTCTTTAAATCTTCTTGAATCGCCTTAAACAAACTTTCATCTTCTAACACATTCCTATCATGATTTCCCGCTACATAAACTATGTGTTGCACGTCGCGAAGTACTTCTAATAGATTTCTGAAGATAATCTTGATTTGCTCATAATTTTTACCTTCGGAACTTAAAAGGTCGCCATTTATCAAAAAGGTAGCATAGTAATCTCTAACCAATTCTATAAGCTGAATTAAATCGTCTTCTTTTGTAAAACACTCATTACCCAGATGGATATCAGAAACAGCAATAATAGTACGAAAACGTCTGGTACAATCTTTAATCTCTCGCTTTATTTGTTTATCCTTTGTTGCTATATTTAAAATTGGTTTTACTTGTTGGCTCATTGCAGTATTAAGCCTGATTTTCCTACCCATATAGACTTTTGGGCTTTCTTCCCTAATATCAATTAATATGCTTTTCTTTCTAGTCTGGTTCCAAAATAATCCGCGCAGCACAGATTCTTTGACAAATTCATTTAGTAGTAGACGATCACTATCATTAGCATTAGCAATTATTCCTAAGTAAGTAGGACTTCCGGGCTTAAAGCTCATTTGTAACGTATACAAAAATCCTTTCTCTGCTATCTCCTGCCACTGTCGGTAAAGCACAGAATTCTTATTTAATCTTTGAAGGCTAAGCGTCAAGGGTATAGTTTTTTTACCTATAGGAATATCCAGGCGAACTGGAGCAGTTCAGTGGCGAGGCGGCGGTGTGTTTAGCTCTGAGCTCGTAGCTCGTAGCTCGTAGTAAATCTTCCCTCCGAACTCCGAACTCCGAACTCCGAACTAAAGACAGCGGCGAGGCGGCGCCGCGTTCATCCGCCAATGGGCTTGAGCCGACGTTTTTTTCTTTCTTAAATATTCTGCAGTATGATGAAGTACGTATTCCTATTTCGATACCGTAATGGTATGAGACAACAAAATCCTTCTGGGCTGGTTTCTCTTTAGGATTAAATACTTTCTCATAGAAATCCTCAGGGAAAACAAGTTCAGTAAGGGGAAGATAGTATTGATATATACCCTCAAGGGCTAATTCGTCTTTGTTGAGCAGGATGATATATCCGTTATCAGACAATAAATCTATCGTCTTAGTAATGATATTAGTAATGGTAATTTGTTCAGATAGAACAGATTGTGGTTCTTCAGAATAAGAGAGATATTTTAAAATTACGCACTCTAAGGGTAGACTATTCTTGTCCAAATAATTTCCTAATACCATAAGGCCTTTGTTTTCAATGGGCTCGGAAATCCAGACTAAATTCTTATATTCTCTGAAATAAATCGAATCATCGCTGTCTCTATGCTCTCCAACCATTTCTATTACATCAATTGAGAACTCTTCACAGGCCCGTGACAGAAAGGTTGTAAACTCTATAAAAGTAAATAAATCAATAGTTATAATCTTGACCTTGCGTTTTGCCGCCTCATTAAGAGTTAACACATCGGCACCGAGCAATGGATAAAATGCTATGCGATTCTGAAGATTCAAGACTCTAAATACAATCTCTGCTCTCAGCCTCATTCTTTCCCAAATGTCTTTTTCTTCTTTAATCCTATGAGCCAGTTGGACTAATTCCCTACTCGGTTCGATTAATCTTTTACTCACGGGCGAGCCGGAGCGGTCCAGCGGCGAGGCGGCGGTGTTTCTTTGAGCTATGAGCTCTGAGCTCTGAGCTATTTCCCCCACAGGCGAACTGGAGTACTTTCCGAGAATACAAAACTTAATTATATCTTTTTCTTCCCAATCACTACTTCTTAAAGTTTTCTCTTGCCAGAATATAATTTTAGCCAACTTCTCCATATCTTTTTTATTTAACAACAGGAAATTCACGCCCAAATTAGAGATGAATACTGCTGAATTTGAATTCTCACTTAATTTTTCTAGCATTGACTTTACAATACTCCTGCAATTATCTTCTATACAATAAATAAGGTCGAATTTAATCTCTTTAAACTCTTTAATGTCACTTAGATTTCTCGCATCGCCTCTTTTTAAAACAATCCCTATATTTTGTAACTCTTCCTGCTTTGCTAAATCGGCTTTCAAATCTAATCCGTATAAATTTACTCCTGCCTTTTTTGTTATATTTAAAAGTTGTCTTAACAGAATCCCATCAGGCGTTCCTACCTCAAGTATATTTCTAATGTTATTTTTCTTTAGTAAAGTGGTAAATTGCTTCTTAATCTTCATATCTTTTGTAGACTCACTATGTCTTTGCTGAAGATATGTAAAAATAGCGCTTATAGTATAGTAAGAATCGTAGTGATACGATTGAGGTATCTTTTGTCCAAAAAAACGTTTATCACCCAGAAAACAGTCTTGAGATAAGCGCATAAAATTATTTTGAATCAACTGTTCTGTAATAGGAGAAGAGGAAATACAGCTTCTCTCAATCCAATCGAGATAAGACTTATCCTTAACGGGTTGCCAATCTTTTCTTAATAAAGAAATAAAACTGTCCCAATCAAGCATAGCTGCCAAAATTTTAGCTTTTCTCCACCGCACAGGACTGGAGCCATTGCGATAAGAATTCTTTGTATCTTTTTGTGCGAAAATGGTATCACTTTGATTTAAACCGCTCTCTATTGATCTCAAGTATTTATTATCCTTCACCGGAGAACCGGCTAGGGTATCAGCTATCAGGTCACCATTAATAGAAGATAGATTATGGCTATTCCGCTTCATCTTCTTAAGAATTACAGAATATATAAAACTTATATCATCATCTGGGAAGTTGTATTTTTGGATACTGATGGAAATATGCGGCCTAATGAATTCTTTCACATCTCTCCAGGTTCCCCATTCATTCTTTGTAGCTAGATATTCTAGCATGTAATAGAGTAGGGGGTTAGTTTCGACTGCCTTTCCAGTTCCAGTAACTGTGATAATGGCACTATCCTCATTGACAGCAATGAGTGTATCACCATCATTTATCGAGCGACAGTAGCTAGCAAGACGAGCTCCACCTTGAATGCCAAGATAACTATTAATACCTAGTTCACCAGCATGTCCGCGGGCTATAGTGATAGAGAAAGGACTCTCGTGCAATGCTCTTAAACTGTCGAAAAGATAGACTGCTATGGTTATTCTTGTCTGAGGGAACTCTTTTACTAGAACCGTATCTGCGCCAAGTTCCTTTTGTTTTTGCCGATATCGGGAATATTTAAGTTTGGAAGAATACTGAGAATCCTTGCATATATCCTTATACCCAGTAAAGTCTTTGTAATATTGGGACTCTCGCCAAATTGCTCGTATACGCTTGATGTCGTCTTCTGAGAATCCTTGCTTTTTTAACATAGCTTTTGTTGGCTCAGGAATAAGCCATAAGACATAAGCCTCATTTCTGTTGTCTTCTCTGACTATCTTTTTATTCTTAAGTTGTCGCAATTGTTTTGATGTAAATTTGTTTTTGGCAACACTGCCATGTTCTTGAGCAAACAGAGCACCTGTGAAAATCTGCGGGAAGCGACTATAATGGTATTTTTCTCCTTCTTTATCTGTGCTCCAGTAGATAGCCGTCTCTATAACTCCATCTTTTATCCATTTCTTTTGTGGGCCTCTCCAGGAAGGATCGATTTCAGGAATATCAATAATAAGGGGAGTAAAGCGGCTATCTTCTTTGAGCAGGTTATATTTCTGTATCACCGATATCAATACCTTAAATCGGATGTCTCCTTGGGCCAGGTATATAATCCTGTCGATGAATACATCTTTGAGTTTTTTCTGTTTGAAGGAGAGAATGTGCATGATCACTTTGACAAACAAGGCTGGTTTTTCTAACAGAGATTTAATTATTTGTGCTGATAAAACAAGGCTCGCTAGCGTCTCCGGAGAGTATCCAGTATGACTGAAACATTCTTCTAGTTTGCCAAAGATAGTCATGGTAAAGAGAAAATCGACTAAGAAGACATCTTGGGCATATTCAGAGATATATTGTAAGATATTAAACCTGCCATATAGAGTTTCTATATTTTCTTTCAGATAGTTGTAGGCCACAGGAAAGCTGTGGCTGGTAACCTCATGGCTTAAGGACAGTATGATATAAAGTAAAAATGGTCTTTCTCTTAAACGTTTGAAATATAAGTTGATTTGTTCCTCGCCTTTGGTGATATTGTCGTCGACTACAAGATTGAAATCTCTTAAATAGGAGTCTATAGTTTCTTTCACAAAATACCTTAATATATCACTGAGATTTTCTTTTTCTTCAGCAAAGGAGTCTAAGATCTGCTTCTGAATCATTTCCGCAATCTTATATCCTACTCTGTCATATAAAACACGGGCTATTTCCTTTCTCAAGCACTCGTCAGTTTCTGCTTTGACCCAATGAATAAGATATTTTACGGCTGGGCGAGTAGCTGCTTTTCCTAAGGCACGGGCTATTTGTATTTTATCCCACCTCTCCGTTCCTTCTTTATTAGCCCATTGAATAAGGTAGGTTACGGCTTGTTTAGTTCCTGCTTCTGCTAAGGAAAAGGCTATCGCTCTTCTCGCCAATATATCGGTCTCTGCTTCAGCCCAGTTTATGAGGTATGTGACGGCTGGGTGAGTGGCTGCTTCTCCTAAGGCATGGGCTATTTCTATTTTAAGAGCCATGTCAGTTTCTACTTTGGCCCAGTTTATGAGGCATGTGACGGCTGGGCGAGTGGCTGCTTTTCCTAAGGCACGGGCTATTTTTTCTTTAGCTAACCTATCCCTTTCTACTTTGGCCCAGTTTATGAGGCATGTGACGGCTGGGCGAGTGGCTGCTTCTCCTAAGGCATGGGCTATTAGTAGTTTATCCCACCTATCCATTCTTTCTTTATTAGCCCAATTAATGAGATATGTTACTGCTCGGTAAGTTTTTGTTTCTCCTAAGGCACGGGCTATTTCTGCTTTAAGAGCCATGTCAGTTTCTACTTCGACCCAGTTTATGAGGTATGTGACGGCTGGGTGAGTGGCTGCTTCTCCTAAGGCATGGGCTATTTTTTGTTTTTCAAATTTATCTGTTTCTGCTTTAGCCCAGTTTATAATATATGTTATTGCTTGTTCTACTCCTGCTGCTGCTAAAACAAGGATTATCTCTTTCCTGACCCACTCGTCAGTTTCTTCTTTAGACCAGGTGTTAAGGTATACTATTGCTTGCTGGGTTTTTATCTCTCCTAAGGCATGGGCTATTTCTATTTTAAGAGCCATGTCAGTTTCTACTTTGGCCCAGCTGATAAGAGATAGAACTACTTCTTTACTTTTGGCTTCTTTTGAGGCAGATATTATTGCTATGAGCAACTCTTTATCAGCTATACTGTATATATATTTATTTAATTCCTCTGATGTTACCATATCCAACTTTATCAATACCTTGATTGCCTCTTTTCTCATCCATAAGAGGTCTTCATTGCCAAAGATTTGCCTTAAGAAACACTCTGCCTTATTCCTGCTTACCTTGTTCTCTTTTACTGCCTCAAAGAAGCCTTGAATATAGACAATGCCTTCTTTTTTGGAGAGGCTGTGTAAGTATTCAAGGCTGACTGGGTAACTATCAATATCGTCGGCAAGACTAATATTAGTAGGAAATAGCATATGCTTGCCAACTGTTATTGTTAATGCTACCATCGATTTCAAGAAACCACGACGACTCATATAAAGTATAGGCGAAGCGGAGTGCACCAGCGGCGAGGCGGCGGTATATTTAGCTCGTAGCTCGTAGCTCGTAGCTCGTAGTAAATCTTCCCTCCGAACTCCGAACTCCGAACTCCGAACTAAAGACAGCGGCGAGGCGGCGGTGTCTCTTTGAGCTATGAGCTCTGAGCTCTGAGCTAAAATACCCACAGGCGAACTGGTGCCCTCAGTATCAGAAGCAAAAAGAGGAGAACTACCTTGAGTCTGAGAGTTAAAGGGGAATTTCTTTTTCTTTTGCATTTTATCAATGCGTCGATAAACTAAATCGGTCTGTTTCTTTATCTTTGCCCTTATTTGCCTAAACTCTTTCTTTATACTAACCAGTTCTATTTGTGCCTCTCGCAGTTTGTTATCCAAAATACCTTTAATCTGCAAAACCTCGGTATCCGAGGGCAAATTGAGCGCTAATTCATTGAGTCCTTTATTTCTTGCCTTTATCTTTTCCTCAATTTGTTTCAATGATTTTGCTACTTCCTCTAGACTCACTCTTTCCTCATCTGTAAACGCCGCCTTGTTTTGACTATGCTCTTTTAGCCTTCTTCGTATCTGGGTTAATCTAGCTGTATGTCCAATAACCGGAGGTGCCTTCTTTAAATAATCCTCTACCTTGACAATCAGTTTGGTAAAACTGGTCTTCTCGAATCTACCCAATTTTTCAAATCCCTTATTGACTAAATAATCAATTCTTCTTATCTTTTTTAGTGCCTGTGATAAAATACCGATGTTCTCATAGGAAAGCTTCGTCCTAACGACAAAATCCTTCCTGGCTTTAAGCTTTCGCTTAAGACCAAGTACAGTTGATTTTCTATGGAGATTGAGAACTTTGACCAAACCGCTGTCCTCTAAGAATTGATTTCTCTCATCAATCAATCTTTCTATCTCTTCCAATCTCTGTTTAAGTATTCTTAAACTTCCTTTTTCTTTTTGGGTATAACTGCCCTTTTCAATTATTTCCGCCAGTCGTTCCTTAATTAACTTAGGTTTTTTAGAATAAATAAACTTGGGCTCTTTAAAAAGATAGGTGCGGATGTGATTTATGAGCCTGGTAAATTCAGTGGTTTTTAATTCTGCTAATTTTAAGAAGAGTTTATTCACGGCTCTGTCAATTTCTTGCGTCCTTCTTTTTGCCTGCCAATAACCCTTTATTTTACCTTTTATGAGCTCAATTTCCTTTTCTTTATCAAGTTTTAAAGCTATGCTATCCTCAATCTTCTTACAAAGAGCAAGAATATCATCCTTAAGGTTCTGGAAATACAAGTTTATCTCCAATAGGTCATTGAGGCGCTGTTCAATGTTTGTTTGATAGGCCTGGAAAAATTCCCCATTGGCCTTGAAGTAATCTCCTTCTTGGAGCATAGAAACTCCTCTAAAAAGACTTCTGGTTGTTGCCTTTTTTCCTAAGAGTATTTTGGGTTCAGGCCTAATATCGCCAGCTACCAAAGTCAAATGATGACAGAGGGTAGTGATTAATCTCTTTATCTTTGACGCCAGATATTTTTCATCGACCAATTTTCTCCCCTCTTGGGCAAGCTCCAATCTTGTCACTTCTAAAACTGCCTTTGCTGATTTGACCCTATTTGGTGCCTCATTCAATCTTCTCCCGGTTAATTCGATATTACTTTTAATGCCTTTGGTAAGACCGTAATAATCCTTCTTTTTGTTTAACCGGACTAAATTTCTCTCTAATTCCGCTTGATTGAACTCCTCAATCTTTACAATAAGCTCATCCGCTAATATGCTTAACTGTTTAATCTCTTTAAGGGTATGGGAAGCTATTTCTTCTTTCTCTATTTTCTCTAAAACTGCCTTAGCTCTACTTAAAATCTCTAAGCCCTCTAAGGCAAAAAGAACCTTCTGGTTGTAGCCCTCGTATTCTTCATACTCCAAGGAATTCCTCTCAATTATATGGTCTGCCTGTCTTATAGCCTTCTCTATTTCTCTTAATCGGTCAAAACCAATCTCTCTTACAAAAATACGATCTCGTCTTACATAGCGGCCTCGCTTTACAGCAACTTCCTCCACAGCAATCCCTTCTTTGGTAACGATAACTTTGGGGAGTTTTCTTATAGGAAGCAGTTGTTTTTCAATTGCTCTTCGATTATCTACAAGTCTATTCATCGCTGCTACCAGTTTGGTATTACCCACAGGTATGTTGGCAGGTTTCTCAATGCCCAAAAACCGTTCCAGGGCTTCTTCCATATACAAGCAGACCTGATTTCTAAAATCTATCTCCTCTATTATCAGGCGTGGGAAGTCTTCCAGGAAGTTTATTAAGTGTTCAATATAGTTAAATAGAGTTAATTTATTTTCTATAAATCTTTGATACTGAAGATTAATTTCTTCTTCCCTACCTTCTTTTTTGGCTTTAAGTAAGGCTTTTTGAGCATTGGTTACTCTTCTTTGATGGGCATAAATATCCCTGTTTAATTGGTTGAGTTGATAATGTAAATTTAAGTCTAAGGTATGTTGATAATTAATAACCTTGGGGTCTAATTTCTTCTTAAGTATAGGTTCATCTCTCCTTTGTTTCCTTGTAAGAAAGCGCTCTCTTAATCTTAAAAGGGCGGAGCTCAGGTCAGGGTTATCAACCCCTACCAACTCTCCCGAGTTAGAATTGTCCTTTCTAGACATTTTTCCTTTTATGATATCTGGTTTATTTTGACCATTTAAAGGACTGCTACCTTCTTCCATATTATCAGATTGTGCTTGTTGAAGATTGTAATCCCAAAAGTATTTGGCAAAGAAGAAGTTATCGTTTATCCCGTCGCAGATATAAGAAAGATTACCCACAGGCGAACTAGCGCGTTTGAAATCGCTTGTCACATCAGGAAACATCTTAGCGAATGTCTTCTCTATGTAGCTATCTTGCCATTTCTTCGTCCACTTGCTGAAATTTGTGCGGAAAACCACCTTGAAGATTATTAGAGATAAACCCAGTTCTAAAGCTGTTACAGCCATCCCAACAAAATGCATCACACCTTTGTTGCTGAGGTTTAAAACATATAATAACTCTCCCATAATAAGACATAATATAGGAATACCGAAGTATAGAATACTTAGCCTTTTCTCAAACGTGGTCTTCAATTTAGCTTTTTCTTCCTGTTCGTTGATAAGCATCTTGCGTATTTGTATCTTAACATCTTTTGGTGATAATACCTTTATAACAACAGTAGATCTGGATGCGGCGGTGTGTTTAGCTCTGAGCTCGTAGCTCGTAGCTCGTAGTAAATCTTCCCTCCGAACTCCGAACTCCGAACTCCGAACTAAAGAAAGCGGCGAGGCGGCACATCGGCTCGTAGCTGCCACGCTACGCCCTAAGGAGTCTCTGAGTTGATTAGTCTGGTTGGTTCTCAAAAATAACTTGCCTTCAGGTACTTTTTGTGCTATTTTTGTAACGAGGTGAGAAGTATGCGTTCCCAAAAGATTGAGTCCATAAAGAAGCGTTTCCACAGGGAGTGGCTTCTTATTGGAGTTGACAAGATCGACGAAACTACCACCACACCTATCTCCGGAAGACTCATTGCCCACAGTCCCCGTAGGCATGAAATTTACGCGAAGCTCCTTGCTATAAAAAGAAGGTTGCCGGTTCTGGTGGAATATTCCGAAGATACCCTGCCCAAAGGTTTCGTGGCTGCCTTTTAAAGCGCTATGGCCAAGATCAAATTTTCCTACCCCCAGGGCCTCATCCTCTGCCGTGCCAAAATCTGCGGAAAAGGTAAACCTGTCTTGCTGAAGATGGCCATTGATACCGGCAGCACTAAAACCATTATCCCCCCTGAAGCCGCTTTGAGTATTGGAATAAATCCCGCCCATTCTAAAAGGACTACGGAAATTACTACCGGTAGCGGAACGGTCATGTGTCCAGTAGTAACTATTCCTAAATTTTCCTGCCTGGGTATTACCTGCAAAAAACTGGATGTCGTCTGTCATAATCTTCCTCCCGAAAGTCCTGTAGAAGGCTTGCTCGGCCTGGATTTTTTCAAAGGGCATCTTGTTATCATTGACTTTCACAAAGGTACGCTTGAGGTTAGATAACTCACTGTAAATGACCCTTTCCAGCGGCGAGGCGGCGGAATTTCTCCCCACAGGCGAACTGGAGTAGCCCAGCGGCGAGGCGGCCATTTCGTTATTAGTTAATCGTTCATCGTTAAT
>Ga0111184_1022_pt1 | contig 31149 bp, 33 predicted proteins | sample DeeMarSWOR324_28_FD_80241 | JGI IMG/M metagenome (GOLD analysis project Ga0111184, IMG submission 80241) | Omnitrophica WOR_2 bacterium SM23_72 | reverse complement strand
AAAAAGGCATTGATACGCTGGGCTTTTCGAAATTGAAGGAATACATCCTTCCGGATGACAGCACGCTTACGCTCTATCAGAGATCAGATGGAGAATAATATTCCTAGAGAATCCTTCACTTCCATAATCGTTCCTCTTTTTAATGAAGAAGATTGTATCTTGCCTTTCTATCATCTCCTTAAAGAGTCTATGGATGGCCTGGGGGAAAAATATGAAATCATCTTCATCAATGACGGCTCTACAGATTCCAGTCTGGAGAGGATGAAGGTGCTTTCCAAGGATGATTCGAATATCCGCATTATTCATTTTGAGCACAACCTCGGCCAGGGAAAGGCTATAGAAGAAGGTTTTCGTGAGGCAAAAGGTGAAGTCGTTGTGACCATAGACGGCGATCTTCAGAACGACCCTGCCGATATCCCACGTCTCCTCGCTCAGATTCACGCAGGTTTTGATCTGGTTTGCGGCTGGAGGGTAAAAAGAGGCGATACGTTTTTTAAAAAAATGAAGTCTAAGATCGGGAATTTTTTACAGAGAATCATGACTCATCTTCCTCTCCATGACATCAGTTGTACGCTCAGGGCATACCGCCGCCAGGTTGTTTCCGACCTTCATTTTAACGGACCGTTTGATTTTTCCTTGCTTCCCTTTATCATAACCAAGAAAAATAAGGTGAAGATAACGGAGGTTAAGGTCAAAGACAACTATAGAAAATTTGGCAAGACAAAATACAAGACATTACCAACCATCGTGGGAACTGTTAGGGATTATATCAGGTTGGTTTTCTCTAGATAGCTATGGCTGGAACAAACAGGAAACAGGAGAAGCTTTTACCACATTATGACCACCCCTTGCCTTTTGTGAGGCTCTATTGGCACCGGGTCATGCAGGAACTCGTGAAGCAAATAGACGCCAAAGAAGACGAACTCATTGTCGATTTTGGATGCGGGAAACAGCGCTTAAAACGGTATTTGCCAGGACACAATATCATCGGTTATGATCCCATTAAGGAATACAGCGATATAGCTGATTACAGGGTCCTGCGACCGCATACGATTGTCTGTTCCCATGTTCTGGAACATATGGATAGGCCTCAGTTGATAAGCATCATTGAAGATTTTATGCGCATGGGGCTTAAATGCCTGATTACCGCACAGCCTACGGAGAACTTCCTGTCGAGACTTTCAAATTTACTCGGTCGACCTACAGTAATCACTCAAAATTTACGCCCTCTTGACCACAGGCTAAAGATGAGTGAGGTCCACGATATCCTTTGCGAACACTTCCTCCTTAAGTCAAGATGTTCTGTTTGGACCTTGACAGTAATAAGTAAATGGTCTCCTGTGATTTAATCCTTCCTAAGTTTTTCCGTGATTCCTATCGGCGTGGGGTATTTGAAGACGACAATGTAACTGGAGACGATAAAGGTGAGGATGGCCGTCAGCTGGATCAGCTGAGAGGCCTCGTTGGTTATATTTCCCAGGCTAAAGGCCAGGAGGGCAACCAATAAAGAAAATTCACTGAACTGCCCCAGACGAATTCCGATTTCTTTTGCGAAAGGAGGCTCTTCTCCCATCAGGAGAAAGAATTTTTTAAACAACCAAGGTTTGAGGATGAGAAAAGTCAGCGAAAAGATCATGACCTGCCAGAATATTTGCTTCATGACCCATAATTCGAGCTTGGCGCCCAATGCGAAGAAAAACAGTACGAGAAAGAAATCCCGCAAAGGTTTTAATTTCTCTGAGATGAATAAGGAAATAGGGTGTCTGGCGATGACTACGCCGGCAAAAAACGCTCCTGTTTCATAAAAAAGGCCCATGCGGTTGGAGATGGTGGCTATGCCAAAACACCAGGCCAGACCCAAGACAAACAGGGCTTCCTGCAGACGCTCGACCTTGAGCATGATTTTTCTTAAAACAAACTGTTCGACAAGAAACAAGATTGTGACAAAGGCGATGAGCTTGATGAGCAATATCCCGAAACTGAACAGCACGCCTTGAGGAGAACCTAGACAGCGGATAAAGGCAAGTACCAGCACAGCCAGCAGGTCCTGAAGGATTAGAACGCTTATGCAGATAGCGCCCATTCTTTTTTGGTGCAGGGTGGTGGTAGGAAGCAGCTTGACAGCTAAAATGGTGCTGGAAAACATCAGGGCCAAGCCGATGCACAAAGAATCCAGTATGTTAAAATGGAACAGCCGACTCAAAAGAAAAGCGATAAAGAAGGAAGCCGTGCAGTTGCTCAAAGTCACAACCGCAGTCTCCCGGAAAGAGCGGATGAGCTTCTGTGGATGCAGGCACAATCCAGCTAGAAACAGAAGGAGGGTGATACCGATATGCGAGATTGTCTCTATGAACTCAGCGTGTTTGACCCAGCCGATTCCCTGTGGCCCCAGGATAACACCACAGGCAATATAGCCAATGATGATGGGCTGTTTCAAGAGGACGGATAAAAAAGAAAGAATCGCCGCTCCCACCATCAGCACGCTCAGATCAACGATGAATCTTTCCACAAAAGCCTCCTTCCTCCTAAATTCTCACATTTTTACTGCTATCCAGCAAAAAATCCAAAGAAAGTCAAAACAGCGCCGAGGATAAGCGCGACAATTGAGTGCAGCGTTAGCATGTTTTCATTCTTTTGGTAAATCTGCATGAACTTGTAAACCGTATTCGGAAAGAAAATCATCCATATGCCTTTGATGAGAGCGAGCCAACCTATGATGGTAATCATCACAGTCCAGTTGGCCACCCATACATTATGGGTCAGGATAATGACAACTCCAATAACAAGTGCAAGCAACCCACCATAAAAAACTAAGGCTGCATTTTTACAGAAATCCTCCATTATCCGATGAAGAGACTTGCGGTTAAACACAAAACCTGCTCCGATAATCAGATAGCACAGACCGAAAATTCTGGCAATGAATACCGATGTTTCCATATTTACCTCCTTTTTTGTTATTATATCACGAAAAAGAAAACCCTCTGCAATATATTCTATCACAGGGGGTTAGGAAGTCAAACTTCTCATCCAAAAGATCAACGAACCTTCGCCATAATCTTACCAAATACAATTCACGGCTGCAAGAAGAAAGATTTATAAGCCCTGCGCCTTGTGGCGCTCCCGTATCTTGCGAGCTCCACTCGGCCTGCGGGCAGGCAGGCTTTATTTTGGGATAAGATAAACATTTATTTTTCTCCTGCCATAGACATTCTTTAATGTTTCTAAGAATTCAGGATTTGGCTTACCTCCTAATTCCTCTATTTTCTGCATATCTGCCCAAGCTTTATCATATTCTTTTTTTTGAAAATAGGCTTCCCCGCGCATTCGGTAGGTATAGACATCGTTGGGATTAAGTTTAATGGCCTTGGAGAAATCCAAGATGGCCTGCTCGTGGTTGCCTTTATTTCGGTAAACAATTCCGCGGTTGTTGTAGATATTGGTATCCTTGGGATTAAGTTTAATGGCCTTGGAGAAATCCAAGATGGCCTGCTCGTGGTTGCCTTTATTTCGGTAGGCAGTCCCGCGACTGTTGTAGATATTGGCATCGTTGGGATTGAGTTCGATAGCCTTGGAGAAATCCAAGATAGCCTGGTCATAGTCGCCTTTAGTCTCATAGGCAGTCCCGCGGCTGTTGTAGATATTGACATCGTTGGGATTGAGTTCAAGAGCCTTAGTGTATTCCAAGATAGCCTGGTCATAGTTGCCTTTAGCCTGATAGGCACCCCCGCGACTGTTGTAGGCATTGGCATCGTTGGGATTGAGTTTAATGACCTTGGAGAAATCCAAGATAGCCTGGTCATAGTTGCCTTTAGCCTGATAGGCACCCCCGCGACTGTTGTAGATATTGGCATCCTTGGGATTAAGTTTAATGGCCTTAGAGAAATACAAGACGGCTTGGTCATAGTCGCCTTTACTGTGATAGGAATTCCCGCGCATATTGTAGGCATTGGCATCCTTGGGATTGAGTTTAATGGCCTTAGAGAAATCCAAGATAGCCTGGTCAAAGTTGCCTTTAGCCTGATAGGCACCCCCGCGACTGTTGTAGGCATTGGCATCGTTGGGATTGAGTTCAATAGCCTTAGAGAAATCCAAGACAGCCTGGTCATAGTTGCCTTTAGCCTGATAGGCACCCCCGCGACCAATGTAGGCATTGACATCCTTGGAATTAAACTCAATAGCCTTGGAGAAATCCAAGATAGCTTGGTCGTGGTTGCCTTTAGCCTGATAGGCAGTCCCGCGCATATTGTAGGCATTGACATCCTTGGGATTAAATTTAATGGCCCTGGAGAAATTCAAGATAGCCTGGTCATAGTCACCTTTCTTGTGACAGGAATGCCCGCGGCTGTTGTAGATATTTGCATCGTTGGGTTTGAGTTCAAGAGCCTTAGTGTATTCCAAGATAGCCTGGTCATAGTCGCCTTTAGCGTGATAGACATTCCCGCGGCTGTTGTAGATATTGACATCGTTGGGATTGAGTTCAAGAGCCTTAGTGTATTCCAAGATTGCCTGGTCATAGTCGCCTTTAGCCTGATAGGCACCCCCGCGACTGTTGTAGGCATAGGCATCGTTGGGATTAAGTTCAATGGCCCTGGAGAAATCCAAGATAGCCTGGTCATAGTCGCCTTTAGCGTGATAGGCATTCCCGCGCATATTGTAGATATTTGCATCGTTGGGTTTGAGTTCAAGAGCCTTAGTGAATTCCAAGATGGCCTGGTCATAGTCGCCTTTCTTGGTATATTCTATCCCTTTATTCAAGAATTGTTCTGTAGTTTCCAGTGCAAAGGCATTGCCGAGAAAGAGGAATGTTACCAATAAAATTAAAATGCTTATTTCCTTTAAAAAATATCCCCGGCTAGTGCTAATATTTATCCTTTTTTTCATTTTCTCTCCTTTTTAAATTATTCTATACTGAATTTTATCACAAATAAGTTAAGAAATCAATGACCTGTGCCCGGCAGTAAACCCAAGCGTTTCGCCGAATTTTTTGGTCCAAAAACAAAAATGCCTTACTCATACGAGTGAGGCATTTGTTAAAGGTGGCTCCCCTGCTGGACGAGTTTCGCAACTGGTGTATGACGGGCGAGGTGGAAAAATTGTGTAAAGAATTAGCTACGGTTAATTAAATCGCTCTCTCGAATTTATTAATAAGTTTGATATTATTCTGTAGTTTTACCATCAAACTCTTGGTCGTTAGCTTCGGCTTCTTCCTTGGTTGCTCGAACTATACCGTCTTTGTGATGTGGCGGAGAATAGATGGTATACAGTTTCAATTCTTTTGAATCTGATATATTGATAATATTATGTTCTGCTCCGGCTGGCACAACTATCGCTACGCCATCGCCAACTTCATATTCGTTACCGTCAATAATTACTTTTCCTTGACCTGCCTCAAAGCGGAAGAATTGGTCATTTTCCGTGTGTGTTTCCATACCAATTTCTTCTTTAGGTCGAAGACTCATCAACACCAATTGGCTGTGTTTTCCAGTATATAACACTTTGCGAAACTTTCTGTTTTCTAAAGTGTCTTGTTCAATATTTGTTTTAAATCCTTTCATAAATTTCCCTCCTTTTTATATATTTTACTCAAAACAAAAACCCTCTACAATATATTCTATCACAGAGGGTTAGAAAATCAAGCTCCCCCTCGAGGACTCGAACCTACGGACCTGTCGTCGCTCGGCCAAGGCACTAAAGTTGGCCTTCGCTCCTCCCCATAGGGGAACCCAGATGGTTCCCCTGATGGCGCTCGCTCATTTCATTCGCTCACTGTCACCCCTCCTTGCAGCTAGCAATAGACCTTCTTAGGGAGAAAACAGTCTTTTCTCCCTAAACCCCTCTTTTTAGGTCCTCGGTTCTCGTCCTCTAGGGGGCACGATAAAAAACCCTGCTACGTTTAATAGCAGGGTTTTTTAATTTACTCCCCCTCGAGGACTCGAACCTCGGACCTGGTGGTTACAAGTGACCCGAAATTGCTTTCGGACTTGGACTATCTCTTCTCCTTAGCGTTTACTTTAGGAGGCGGGTGTATAGTCTCTGCACGTTTCCTTGAATTCAGCCTTACGGCCTCACTCAGGACTTCGCTCAGGATTATCCCTGTGAGGATTTCCCTGAATTAGCCCGCTGTTTCAACCGCGGTTTCCCACGGAAGCTGCGCTTTGAGCATGAACTTCTCGGTGGTAATTGGCACAGAGTAACACACACTTATCCAATTCTTCTTTGACTTTAGACCAGCTTCTTGTATAACCTTTTTCTGAGATGCTGAAGTCTTTGCCTGAAGAATTATTGTGATGAAACTCCAAGGCTTCGATACACTTATTATATCCGCATATCTGACACTGACCGCCTTTATATTCAACAGCCATCTGTCTCATTTTCCTTCGTCTCTTTTGGACAGCGGCAATCAAATATTGGCGACGTTCTGCGTATACTCGCGTATCGAACTTTGCCAATGGGCACCTCGAGTTCCCTTTGCTCGGCCTGCCTTCGGCAGGCCTCGCACAGCCACTCGCTCTACCAACTGAGCTAAGGGGGAATTGTAGTAGTATTTTACACGAAAGGACTTGCCAGTCAAGTGAAAAGGGAGGAGGAGGCAAGAGGGCTTATGCTCGCCTTATTCTAATTCATACAGCCGTATTTCGCAATCATCCCTGAAGAAAGATTTTAACAAAACGAATTCATCCACCTCATGATTGAACAGGTAATTTGCAGCGGGGTGGTTAGAGCCGACCGATTCAGAAAGGAACAGATATTTAGAGCCGAAATGTTTCATATACTGGACTAATTTCTTGTAATCCTCAAAATAAATAAGTCCCAGGGACCTATCAGGATTCTTTTCATAAAAATAGTACTGAATATAAGGTTCCGTAACAGTGATACGTTCCTCTTGCGAAAAATGGTCCCGCATCCACAGGCCTATTTCTTTCATAAGCAAGATATACGAACCAGGGGTTTTAGAAGCCTGACGCACGGCCATGACCGAAGAGATGCTGATGAGTGCTATAAGGAGGACAAGATAGAGGGTTTTGGCCGGTTTGTTGGGAAGAAGGGTATGAAGCCAATCAACTCCGCAGGAAATAATCAAAACAAAGAAAATTATAAGAGGGATGACCTTACGTTCTTCCACCAGACAGGAGGATAGGATCGTCACGATGATACAAGGAAAGAGCAGAAGGTAAAAATATTTTCTTCGTCTCTCCTTATAAACAAGTAAACACGCCCAGGATCCCAGGACAAAGAAAATGACGGAGAGCCAGGGTCCGGCGCGGGGAATGGCAAAAAACTGGCGGGGCCAAAGCATAAAGAATTTTTTGTAATTAAAAAAGAATCTTTTTATGAAGAATCTGTTTTCAGCTAAATACGCAAGCATCCCTTTTTGTTTAATTTCTTCACTTAGCCTCTGAAGATAGAGATTTTCCGAGTAGTCTTCGGTGTACTCATTAAATTCCCTCATGTGATCCCGTGGATCCTCCCTAACAAGAAAAAAATTTATAGCTCCTTTCTCTCCCAATGTCCATATTCCGTACTGAAGGCGGTAAAAAATGACCACCGGCAGGACCAAGATGACCGTAGCCAAAGAGAAAATCAAAAGCGTTAAGAACGCTCTCTTGCGCTTCACAATGAGAATAAAAACAGAGAAGACAACCAGAAAGGCAAGCGCCTCAGGCCTTGCGGAGTAGGTAAATCCGATTAATAGGCCAAGCAGAAAAAAATAGCTGTTTTTCTTTCTTTCCAGACTCACCCAGCCCAGAAAGGCGATTCCCAGCAGGAGAAAGCTGTATAAGGATTCGGTAAAGAGTCGCGTAGAATAATTGAGTAAACCTAAATTCGCTGTCAACAATAAGGCCGTATAATAGGCCACCCGCTCATTGAATAACCTTCTTGCAAAAATAAAGGCGGGGATAATCAGGATGACTCCAAAAAATATGCTGAGAAAATAGCCGCTTGATTCAACATTGCCAAAGACAAAACTGAAGAGAGAAATGAGGCTGACCCAGAGGGGAGACCAGTAAGTCCCGATGGTCGAAAAATCACCTCGTCGGAAATCTTTGGCAAAGCTAAGATAATGACAGCAGTCTCCTTCAGGGACCAAGCGAAAGCGGAGTAGATAAATCCTCAAGAGGGTGGCCGCTAAGATGAGCAAAAAGAGGGGTGCGTATTTTTTCAATCGCGTCAGAGTAGAATTTTTTTCTTTTGTGTCCATCGACTTCGTATTGTCTGGCACGTCGTTACTTTTACAGCATGTCACCTGTGGATATTAGAGAAAATTGCAATAGTATTTTACACGAAAGCTATTGCCAGTCAAGGAAAAAGCGGATTTTGGACATTTCTTAAAATACTTGCAGAGGGTTTTTCTTTAAGGTAGAATAAAAACCATGGGTAAAAACAGAAAGATAGTTTTATTTACCTTCATACTCTTGGCTTTAGCCGGATTCCTGTTCCTTGTTTGCCGTTTTTGGGAAGCGGGAAGGCAGGGTTTTGCTCTTCAGAAGAGAAAACATGCCTGGAGTAAGCTTAGTCAGGAGATAAGTCAGGAAATCAGTCAATTCAAGGGAAAGGTTGGTATTGTCATCAAGGATTTGGATAAAGATTGGGAGCTTTTTTATAACAAACAAATGCTATTTCCTTCAGCAAGCCTGGCCAAGGTTCCGCTCATGGCAGCTAGTTTTCTGGCAGCTCAGGAGGGCAGGCTCAAATTGGAGCGTAACGTAAAGCTTAAGTCTAGTGATAAATTTTCCGGTTCCGGTATATTAAAAGATATGCATCCAGGTGTCGAATTCAGCGTAGAAGAGCTTATCGGCCTTATGATTTACGATAGTGACAATACGGCAACCAATATGGTTACAGGTATGGTCGGAATCAATTATCTCAATAATTTTTTTAAGAATATCGGGCTAAAAAATACAAATCTTGCGCGTAGAATTGCCGATTATTCATCAAGGAAACGGGGCATTGAGAATTACACCACGGCAGAAGACATGGCATGGATTTTAGAAAAAATCTACCGCAAGACCCTCATCAATAAAGATATTTCTGAAAGATGCCTTAAATTATTGAAGCTGCAGCGTTATAACGACCGGATTCCTAAATATTTGCCCGTTGAACTAACTATCGCCCACAAGACCGGCCTTGAGCGGGGAATCTGCCATGACACAGGCATCGTATATACGCCTAAAGGTGATTTTTTAATTTGCGTTCTCACAAAGCACGAGAATGCCAATAGCGTTCCTTCCAAGGAGTTCATCGCCAAGATTTCTCTGTATGTTTATCATTATTTTGAGCAACTATAGAATAGATTGATTCTGTGGGGTTCCATGATAAAATAGGGAAAAGAAGGAGGGCATATGAAAAAGGTATTTTGCCTATTATGCGCAGTTCTCTGGATAAGCTTTTTTGGTCTGGCTCAGGCACCAGGTGAGCCGGCAGAAGAAGGCGAGATACAGCCACTTGAGGTTAAGACTTTTGTTGGAAAAGTCGGTCTGGTGTATTTAGGCGATTCCTATGAGGATGAATTAAGAAGAATCGAGGTTGTAGATGAGATAGGCCAGAGGTTATCGTTCAATGTGGAAAAGGACAAAACAAAGATAACTGGCAAGGATGGCAAAAAACTTTCTTTGGGCGAGATAAATAAAGAAGATAAGGTTATCATAGAGTACACGCAGGACAAAAAGAACCGTAAAGCGGCGTTGTCAATCAAGGTTTCAGAGTAAGAAAAGGGGATCAACAGCCTGAAAAGAAAAAAACAGGGCAAAAGATTATATTGACAAATCCAAAAAAGCTGGTATACTTCCCTTGTAGTAATAAGGGACGAGAAGACGCAGACCGAAGGGTTTTGAGATCTCTAACCCGTCGGTTTTTTTGTAACCGTCCTGTTTCCTATAATTTTAGAAAGAGAGGAGGTAGTAAGCAAATGGCAAGAGGTAAAGTAAAATGGTTCAGTAATCAAAAAGGTTACGGATTCATTACTCCTGAAAACGGTAGCGACGTGTTCGTGCATCATAGCGCGATTCAGGGTGAAGGTTATAAATCTTTACAGGAGGGCCAGGAAGTCGAGTTCGAAATCGAAAAAGGCCCCAAAGGCGAACAGGCCGTTAACGTGATTAAGTTATAACCTAAAGAAAGAAAAAACCCTCTGTAACAATATTTGTTGCAGAGGGTTTTTATTTTGAGTAAAATGGATTGACAAAGAATAAGAAGACAAATGAAAAGACACGGACTCCTTTTGTTACTCCTTTTGGCTACCGTCCTGACCTTTCTGCCTTCCCTGCGCAACGCCTTTATAAATTGGGACGACGATTTGTACGTGACAGAGAACCCGCATATCCGCGCATTATCCTTAGAATCACTGACCAGGGTTTTCAGTAACTTTTACGCTGCCAATTATCAGCCTGTCACCATGCTTTCCTACGCACTTGACTATCATTTTGCTGGTCTTAATCCCACGGCCTTTCACCGGACTAACCTTTTGATACACCTTTTAAACTGTATGCTGCTGTACGGATTTGTTTGGCTATTAAGTCGTAGCGTCTTTGTTTCTCTTTTCACCGCTCTTATGTTTGGTATCCATCCCTTGCACGTGGAATCCGTGGCCTGGGTATCTGCAAGGAAAGATTTGGTTTCCTGCTTTTTTTTCTTAGGCGCTCTTATTGTTTATGTTCTTTATCTTAAACGAAAGATTCACTTTCTTTACTTTTTTTCCATTTTATTTTTTATTTTATCCCTGCTGGCAAAAGCCATGACCATGATACTTCCCTTTCTCTTGCTACTTTGTGATTATTTCGAGAATAAGAAAATCACCAAAAGAGATGTTTTTGATAAATGGCCTCATTTTTTGATAGCCGCTTTCTTCGGCATGCTGGCCCTGTATGGCCAGCATGCATCAGGAGCTATCGGGTACAGGTATCTTTTTACATTCCTGCGTAATATCGGTTTTGCCAGCGCTGCGATCATGTTTTATCTTGCGAAGGCTTTAGCTCCTGTGCAACTGTCCTGCTTTTATACCTACCCACGGATGTTTCCTGTTTCGTATCTTGTCTTAAGTTTCATCATTGTCATCTGCCTGGGAGGTGCGGTCATTTATTCTTTGCGTTTCACCAGAAAGCTTTTTTTTGGGGCTGCGTTCTTCCTCGTCTCCATTTTTCCTGTTCTGCAATTCATACCCCTGGGCCAAACCACTGTTGCCGACCGTTACACGTACATATCGCTCATCGGCCTATTTTACGTAATGGCCGAAGCCTTTTATTGGTTGTATAAGAAAGGTAAGATTTTTATTGCCACTGTCTTCATTGCCTTAATAGGGATATTTTCTTTTCTTTCCTGGAACAGATGCAGCGTTTGGGCAGATAGCGTAACCTTATGGAACGATGCTGTCATGAAGTCTCCAGGCCAGATTATTCCTCTTAATAACAGGGGAGAGGCCTATTATGAACAGGGTGAGTTTGACAGGGCCCTTACCGATTATAACCATGTCATAAGAATCAATCCCCGCTTAGCAAAGACGTATTATAATCGGGCCAATGTGTTCCGGGCCCAAGGCAGATTCTCTGAGGCCGTTGCCCAATACACGCGTGCCATAGAATTAGACACGCGGAGTTTTGATTGCTATAATGAGAGAGGCATTACCTATCAGCTGCAGGGCGATTTTTCAAAAGCCCTGAGCGATTATAACGAGGCACTGCGTCTCAACCCGCGTTATTTTCAAGCGTACATCAACCGGGGAATTCTGTTTCGCGGACAAGGAAAACTAGATAAAGCCATTGCAGATTATAACCAGGCCATCAGGCTTGAGCCATTTTTGGGACTTGCCTATCAGAACAGAGCTGTTGCCTACGCAGACTTGCAGGAGTATTCAAAAGCATGGGCAGATATCCAGCAGGCTCTGCGATTGGGAGCCAGGGTCCCAGAGAAATTTATAGATGATGTCAGAAAAGGAGCGCAATATGATTAAGTACTTTTTACTCCAGGTTATTTTAGGTTTCTGTTTACCTGCCCTATTATTTGCCGAAAGCGTGACTTTGAAATCAGGCAAAAGAATGGAAGGCAAGATTCTCGAGGAAACAGACCAGTATATAAAAATAGAGGTAGATGGCCGCGCCGTTTATTATGAGCGAAGACACATCGCTAACATAGAGGCAATACCTCAAGAGACAGTTACGGTGCCTCAGGATGAAGCATTGCTTACGGATACAGACTATCTTAAGGAAGGATTGAAATACGGCGCCGAGGCACGATTTGAGGAGGCAGAGGAGGCGCTTAAAAAAGGATTGGCTGTAAAAGCAGATGCCCATAATCTTAAGGAAGTATTAAAACTAATCAATCAGCTTAAAAGCGGCTCTGTCAAACAGGCGTATGCCCTGCACATGTTTAAAGGCTCAAACTACCTTATGAATCGTCAATTTGAAGAAGCTATACCGGAATTCCAGACAGCCTTAAAAATTGACCCTAACCCTGACCTTTACTATTATCTTGGGGTCTGCAGCTATTCTTTGGAACAATACAGACAGGCCATTGATTATCTGGAAAAGGCGGCTGCCGAAATAAAGGATGACAATGAGATTTATTATAACCTGGGAATCAGCCATTACGCGCTACGCCAATATCCGCAGGCCGTGGGATATTTGAAAAAGGCTTTGGAGATTGATCCGCAGGATGCTGATTCTTACGGAGTTCTGGGGACCTGTCACCTGATATTAGGAGAAAGAAAGTCGGCCAAGGAAGAGCTGTCTAAATCCATAGAATTGTTTCGCAAACAGGGAGATTATCTTAAGGCATCAGACGTAGAAACTTTTCTTAAGCAGATAAATTAGACGATGTCAAGTTCGCTCTTAAAGAGGGAATCATGGGACAAAAAATAGCTGTTGTGGGTGCAGGCGTGGGTGGCGTGGCTTCGGCAGCCAGGTTATCCTATAGAGGGTTTGATGTAGAGGTCTACGAAAGATTGCCACAATGCGGTGGCAGAAACCATCTGTTGGAAGACAAAGGTTTCAAATTTGATATGGGGCCTTCTTTTGTCCTGATGCCTGATTTCTTTGAAGAGGTCTTCTCTTACTGTGGAGAGGATTTAAAAGATTATCTGGATTTGAAGGCCCTGGATATCAGTTACAAGATTTTTTATCCTGACGGTGATGTGTTAACGGTTTACCGCGATAGCGAACTTACAAAGCAGGATCTGGAAAGGATAGAAAGGGGAAGTTCAAGACGCTACGGAGAATTCATAGCAGAAACAGCCAGAATCTATAAGGCGGTTAAGCCGCTCCTTTACCGATGTTTTACGCCAGATGACCTGAGGAATCCTTCCAACTGGTCCTTGATACCAAAGATAAGGGTTTTTGATTCTTACTGGACATTGGCCAGGAAGTTCTTTAAGAGCGAGAAACTCTGCTACGCCTTTACGTTTGAGGCGATGTTCATGGGCGTTTCTCCCTTTGATGCGCCGGCATTCTATAGCGTCATTACCTATGCCGATCATGTTCAGAAAATTTACCATCCTATGGGAGGGATGTATCAGATTCCGCTAGCCTTAGAAAGATTAGCGAAAAAATACGGAGCAAGATTCAATTACAACTCTGAAATTACTGCCATCGAAGGAAAAAACGGTTCCCTTGTTTTAAAAAAAGGAGCAACCGAAGTGCCGGCCGATAAGGTGGTGGTCAATGCGGATTACGCCGGTGCTCAAGAGCAATTGCTTAAAAGGTCCGTACCGAAGTTTAAATATTCCTGTTCAGTGTACCTGATGTACTTAGGTATAAACAGAAAACTAAAAGGCCTTTCGCACCATAATCTGTTTTTCGCTCAGGACTTGCGAAAGAACCTTATCCAGATATTTAAAACAAAAGAAATACCCGAAGACCCCTCTTTTTATATCCATGTGCCTACGGTGACTGATCCGGGCCTGGCACCTGCGGGCAAGGAGATCGTTTATGTCCTTGTTCCGGTACCTAATCTTGAAAATCCACGCATTTCCATGACTGAATATGACGGAAAGGTGAGAAATTTTGTGTTGGAAAAAATCAACAAGACCCTGGGGTTAAGAATTCAAGATTTTATTGAAGTGGAACACTCCTTTTATCCGGATGATTTTCTCAAAAGATACAATATCAAATTCGGCGCCACCTTTGGCCTGGCGCATAATCTTATGCAAAGTGCTTTTTTCAGGCCCCCTAACTTTGACCGCCGCCTGAATAATCTTTCCTATGTTGGAGCAAGCACCCAGCCAGGAGGGGGATTGCCTGTTGTTATCGCAAGTTCCCGGATTGTATCAGAGGGAATTGTTGCTTAGGCCATTTCTTTTAAATAACGCACGATTGATTGGGTGGTTGCTTCCGGAGTGGATGCGCCAGCTGTAATCCCTACGCTTTTTGCCTTCCTGAACCATCCTTGCCTTAATTCTCTCTTTGAATTCACCCAATACGTCCTGGGGTTGAGGGATTTGGAAATTTCGAAGAGACGCCTGGTATTGGCACTCGCCTTAGAGCCGATAATAATCATCACATCGTTCTCTAAAGGCATTCTTTTGATCTCCTGCTGCTTGACGCGGGTGGGGTGGCAGATGGTATTGAAGAATTTTAGATTTCTCGAGCAGGATTTTAAAATCTCGATGATTTCAAGGACTTTATCCAGATTCTGAGTGGATTGAACCACCGCGCACACCTTCTTTAATTTTCTGATTTTTTCTTTAGGGATACCCTGAAGGTGTTCGATAATGAAGGAACGGCGTTTCAACTGTCCCAGGATGCCGCGGACCTCGTCATGGTTCTTGTCTCCAATGATAAGAATGGTGTAGCCTTTATTCTCCATGTTCTTGGCAATCTTATGGATTTCTTTAACCATGGGACAGGTGGCATCAATAATCTTGAAGCCTGCCTGAAGCGCCCTTTTAATGGTCGCTCGGCTGGCTCCGTGCGCGCGAATCAGAAGCACTTTATCTTTGCCATGGATGAGTCTGCGGATTTTTTTTATTCCAATTCTGGCGACCTGTCTGGACACCTCTTCGTTATGCACGATATCACCCAGCATATATATTTTTTTATGTGAGGCCGCAGTCTTGTGCGCAATATGAAGGGCGCGCTTGACCCCAAAACAGAAACCCGCTGATCGGGCTAAGTTTATTTTCATAGGTATCGACCCTCTAGCAGTATTTTAAAAGCAATGCCGGCTTTAGTCCAGGAGGGGACGAAGCAGCGCTTTGAAAAGACATCATAGTTACTATGCTCTATGCAATTTAAGATACCCGCGTATATTTGCTTCATGCACAACACCACAAACCGGCAACGACTATCCGTCATAAGTCTGATTCCTGATTCACTGGTCGCATAGAACTGCCTGGCTCGTTCAATCTGGAATTTTAAAAGAGACTTAAAATTATCATCCAACTTTCCACCCGATAATTGCTCTTCAAAGACGCCAAACTTTTTTAGTTCTTCCTGAGGAAGATACACCCTACCTCTTAAGGAATCTTCTTTTATATCCCTTAAGATATTGGTCAGTTGCATGGCCACTCCCAGGTCCACAGCATGTTTTTCAGCTTCTTTCTGAAGATAACCAAAGATCTTTAGCGTAATCAGGCCCACCACTCCTGCCACCCTGTAACAATAACCGTAAAGTTCATCGAACGTCTCATAGCGTTTCTTTGTCAAATCCATATGCATTCCTTCCAGTAGCTCATCAAAGTAAGTCTTGGGTATATCGAAGCGCCTAACGGTTTGGCGAAAGGCAAGCAGGAGATCTTCCTGTAAGGGAGAATCGCTGTAAGCAAGCTCTATATTGTCTTTTGCGTGCGACAGGCTGCTAAGAGATACCTCTGAGTTTTTATCCACGGCCTCGTCGCTTATCCGGCAGACAGCATAGACAGCATAGGCAGGGTATTTTTTTTCTTTGGGCAGGAAACGGGAGGCAAAATAGTATGTTTTGGCATACTGTCGGGTCATTGCCTGAGCTAATCGTAAGCCTCTTTCCAACCGCGCATCTGCTTTCATGGTCCTATTTTACATCCTGCTTGAGGCAAATCAAGTCAAAAATAGAGCCTGACTCCATTTTTTGTTTGAAAATCAAGATCTTTCGCACTACAATAAGAGCGCTATGTCTGATTATATGCGCGTCCTTATTTTAGCCGGTTTTCTTCCTTTTGTCTTGAGTTTTTACCCGCCTCTTAAGATTTACCGGTATGGCCGCAGCCTCCTTTATTCCATTTTCCTTATAATAATCATTTTCGGGGTATGGGATATATTTGCGACCTGGCGAGGGCATTGGGCTTTTAATCCTGAAGGCGTAGGAGATTTTAAAATCATCAATTTACCGATGGAGGAGGTTTTATTTTTTGTGGTCATTCCGTTTTGTTGCATCTTCACCTGGGAAGTGGTTAAATATTTCAGAAAGAAGGTCTTTTCATGAAGGAATACACGATTTTAGCCTCTATTTCGGTTTTAGTGACACTTGTTTTAGATAGGGTCACAGGAATCCGGATACTTAAGAGAAAAGAGTTTTATGTGTTTCTTTTTATCATTTTTTTATTCAAGCTGCTGGTCAACGGGTTTTTGACGGGTAAAAATATCGTCATGTACAATCCCGCTTATTTTTTAGGTATCAGACTCACAAGTATCCCTCTGGAAGATTTTTTATTCGGTTTTAGTATGGTGACCATGACCATCATCTTCTGGGAGCATTTTAAAGAGAATTCATTATGATAAAAAGAATCACAATTTTTGTTTTTATGCTTCTGCAGACCCAACTGTGTTACGGCCTCAATTGGCAAACACTTCATGATGAGGCGGATAAGACAAGCCTGTCGGATGCCCAGGAAGCTGTTCAGGAAAAGCCTGATTCTGTCGATGATTTGTATGTACTGGGCCTGATTTTTCTTAATCTGCACAAGGACCAAGAAGCGGGGGAGACCTTTCGTAACATATTGTCTTTAAGTGCGGATTCTCTTGAGGCCAAGTGGGGCGTTGCCGAGGTCCTGCGCAGAAACCATGAACTTCAGAAGAGCGAGAGTCTGCTGAATGAAATTCTGAAAGTCAATCCTGATTTTTCTCCAGCCCTTATCAGTCTCGCTTACATCCGATACATACAGATGAAATTTGATGAGGCTGTAAAGTTGGCTTATAAGGTTGAGAAACAGGGCATGGATAATGTGGATTTAAGCAATTATGTCCGCGCTCTTTTGCTGGTCGCAGGCGCCAAAGGGATGATTGCCCATTATGGAGGGCCGCTCTCCAAAGTCATCAACGGCACAGCGGTCATGCCCAACCTTAAAAAAGCCGAAAAGCTGCAACCTGATTCAGCAGGAGTGACGTTTGGCCTGGGAAGTTTTTATTTTCTGGCTCCGGGGATTGTCGGCGGCTCCAAACAGAAGGCTGAGGAGTACTTGAAGAAAACGATTGAACTGGACCCCTATTTTGTGGATGCTTATGTGCGTATTGCCCAGCTCTACAGCATCAAAGGGGACAGTGCTCAATATAAGGAGTACCTCAGGAAAGCCCAAGAGATAGACCCTAAAAATGAAATCCTCTTAGATTTTAAGAGCGGGGCATGTAAGTTTATATGCGTGGGTGGGGAAGAAGAGTAGGTCTCTATTGCAGCTTAAGGATTTCCTGGGCATATTGAGTGAGTGCGGATTTATAATCGGTGCGCATCTTTGAGTTGCGAATCAGCGCCTGGGCCTGTTTAAGGCATTGGATGATTTGCTTTCTGGCATAATCGAGGGCACCGCTTGACCTGATGATTTTACGAATCTTCAAAAGGTCGGATTTTGTTACGTTCTTTTTGGATAAAATATGGCTTATTGCCAGACGATTCTTTTTATCGGAATGGTGATAGGCGTTGCGGATAAGAAGCGTAAGTTTTGCTTCCTGGAGATCCGTGAGAATGGATTTCCCTATTTCCTTTTCTTCACTGAATAACCCCAGGATATCGTCCTTAATCTGAAAGGCCCTGCCCAGATAAGTTCCGTATCGAAAGAGTCGCTGGACTTCGGCATCAGGAGCTCCTCCCAGGATCGCGCCAATGCCTAAGGGAGAGGCAAAGGTGTAATTTGCGGTTTTAAAATCATAGATCTTATAAATATCACTCTCGCTTATTTTATCTATACCCTTTAGCCCGAACATTAGCTCTATGAATTCCCCGCATCCCGTATACATGGCTGCATCCATAAGTTTTCTGAACGCCTTTTCTTTGCGCACCTTATCCTCTTTGATAGAAAGAAACGCCTGGAGGCTCATGGCATAGAGAATATCTCCCAGGATAATAGCCAGGTCTTCACCCTTGAATTTAAGGTTTTGTCTGCCTGCCAGATGGTTGTTAAACACCGTGTGCATGGAGGGTCTGCCTCGTCGAGTAGCGGATTTATCGATGATATCGTCGTGAATGAGCATAAAATCATGCATGAGTTCTATGGAAAGCGCACTTCGGTAAAGACCGGGTGCCTCTTTTTTGGCAAAACCCAGGTATCCTGCAACAAACAGGATGGGCCTTATGCGTTTTCCTTCCCTGGAAATGAAGTCTTTGATGGCCTGAAACAAGAATGGTGAGGTTCTGTTTAAGGTGTAAGCCTTATCTACGTGCCGGATGTAACTTTTGAGCTCAGATTCAATCTTCTTTTTTATTTTCAAAAACATGGACTTATGTTAACATAGGGAAAGTCCCAATGCAAATAAAAATATCCCAGATAAAAAATATCGTCCGTGCCCTGAGAATGCCCTTTCTTTCCGCAAGCCTATTACCTTTCATCTTCGGCTCTCTCATTGAAAGGCACTCCTTTAATGTTAAGGGATTTATCCTGGGGTTGTGCGCAGCCATTGCCACGCACCTGAGCGCCAACCTCATCAATGATTACGCGGACTCCAAAAGTGGGGCTGATTGGCAGGATCAGCGGTTTTACGGTCTTTTTGGCGGTTCCAAGCTCATCCAGGAAAAAGTATTTTCCGAAGGATTTTACTTGAGGCTCGCCATGTCTTTTGCCCTTCTTTCGGCTATTTCGGTTGTTCTTCTTGCGCTTGTATTAAAGACGCTCTCTGTCGTGGGTTTTTATCTGGTTATTATCTTCTTAAGTTGGTCTTACTCCTTTGGTCCTTTAAGATTTTCTTATCGTAGGTTGGGAGAGGTTTTTATCTTTCTGCTTTTTGGGCCGTGCCTAGTGATGGGAGGGTATTTTATCCAGACAAGGATTTTTCCTGACGCAAAAAGTTTTATCCTTTCGCTTCCCCTAGGGCTCTTGACCACAGCTATCCTTTTTTCTAATGAAGTCCCTGATTTTGAGGATGACAGGAAAGCAGGTAAGCAGACCTGGGTAAGTTTATCAGGAACACACCAGGCGTATAAGTTGTATTTTCTGCTTGTGTTTTTGGCGTTTGGGGCGATCGCGGCAAGTGTTCTTCTCGGGTTTATAAAAACTATCGCCCTACTAAGTTTCATTTTTCTTATCCCGGCCTTTAAGGCGATGAAGACCTTGAAGATGTTTCATGCGCAAAAAGACAAATTATTGGAATCATCGAGGCTGACCATTGTCTTGCAGGCCATGGTCGGGATTGTCCTGATAGGGAGTGTATTGTTATGAAAAAAATCCTTATCATTGGGTGTGGCTATGGAGGGGTTGTGGCTGCTTGGAGATTGTCCAGTCACAGAAAGACTGTCTCTGTTACGGTCATTGACAAATCCCGGAATTTTAATTTTTTGCCGCTTTTGCCAGATTGTATCGGAAGAAGAATTTCTCCGCGGCATCTTGTCTATCCCATCGATAAATTAAGCTCCATCTACGGTTTTAATTTCGTGAATGAAGAGGTCAAATACCTTGATTTAGACAAGAGCCTGGTTATGACCTCCCAGAGAAACATTTCTTACGATTATTTGATTATTGCCAGCGGCTCAGAGACGAACTTTTACAATAACGAGCAGATCAAAAGGTTTGCCTATAAACTCGACGGTGCTGTCGATGCCTCAAAAATAGCGGCGGACATAAAGGTTCGGGAGTTTGATGCATTCGTTATCGCAGGAGGAGGATACACGGGGATTGAAATAGCCACGAACCTCAGGGTTTATTTAGAGTGGGCGGGTGAGAAAAAAAGAATCGTTATCGTGGAGCGCGCTCCCTCGATTTTAGGACCTTTGCCAGAATGGATGAAGGGTTATGTACGGGAGAATCTAGTTCGGCTTAATATCGAGATCCTCGCGAACACAGTTATAGAGAAAATAGAAGAAGGGAGCCTTGCGGTTTCCGGAGGTCAGCAGTTTAATAACGCCATGCTCATCTGGGCAGCGGGAGTGAAGACAGCCGATTTCCTGCAAAATTTAAATTGTGAGAAGAATCCCCAAGGCAGAATAAAGGTGGACGCGAATTTAAAATTGAAGGATAATTGTTTTGTGATAGGAGACGCCTCATATTTCCAGCACCAAAATATTTACCTGCGTATGGCTGTGCAATTTGCCATTGCCCAGGCTACCACCGCTGCTTCCAATGTCATCCGTCAAATTCGGGGTCTTCCTTTACGTCCTTTTATCCCTAAGGATCTTGGCTACCTGATTCCTATGGCGAACAATAGCTGCTGCGGGAATGTTCTCGGGAGGGATATGAAGGGGAAAACATCAATAGCCCTGCATTATCTTATGTCCGTTTATCGCGCTTACGGTTTCAGAAATAAATGGGGAATTTTGAAAACTCTAATAACAGGAGTGGGAAAATGATAGATTTGGCCAGTTTGATCTTAAGAGTTGGTTTAGGGGTGATGTTTATGGCCCATGGTTTACAAAAGGCCTTTGGCTTATTCGGAGGCGTCGGCATGGAAGAATTTTCCAAGAGGGTGGCTGGTTTAGGGTTTAGCCCGGCTGCATTCTGGGCGTATGTAGCCGCCTACGTTGAATTGCTGGGAGGTCTGGCTTTGATCACAGGATTATCCACTCGCATATCTTCTTTGCTTTTGTTGATATTGATGGCGGTTGCGGTTGTAAAGGTGCATCTGACCAGAGGATTTTTTATATCCAACGGAGGCTTTGAATATAATTTTATCATTTTCTGTGTTTGCCTCACCCTGCTCCTCATAGGCACGGGAAAATACGGTCTGAACAAAAAATTCTGATTAAAAATTTTAAAAAATTTTTGACTTGACATTTTAAGGATACGTGTTATTATTTTTTGAAACGTAATAAAAATGTCAGGACTGATCAGGTTCGGTATATCTTTGGATAGTAATCTGTCGAAAAAATTCGACAGTCGGATTCAAAAAAAAGGTTATTCCAACCGCTCTGAAGCCATAAGAGATTTGATACGGCAGGAACTTGTGCAGAAAGAGTGGGAGGGAGCAGGGGAAGTGGCGGGCGCCATCACCCTTATTTACGACCACCATAAAAGAGAATTGCTCAATAAAATAACCGATATCCAACACAGTTTTCAGGACATGATTATTTCGGCACAGCACGTTCACCTGGACCATCACAACTGTCTTGAGATTATCGCGGTCAAAGGCCAAAGTTACAAGGTGCAAAAACTGGCGGATACCCTCAAATCTGTTAAAGGAATAAGACATGCAACCCTGAGCATGGCGACAACCGGGAAAGAATTGGCCTAGCAGCCGTATTATTTTTTTAACCAATAGTAACACGAATATTATATTCGTAATAAAGAAAGGAGGGGGAAAAGTTGAAAAGAGTCATCGTTGTTTGTATCATGTTTATGTTGAGCTGCCTCGGCAAGGGGTTGGCTGATGAGGAAAATGTCCAGGAAAGGCTCAAGCAGCTAGAGGCACGGGTCGCTGTACTTGAAGAAAAAATCAGCCAACAGGATAAATGTATAGTTGAGCAGAAGCAATGCATTCTAGAGCAGGATAGAAAAATAGTTGAATACGAATCAAGGTTGAGTCAGTTTGGCAAGGACTTACATCGTCAGGAGGGTGTTCCCCTGCAGCTTATCGAAGGGCTTGAAATCGGCGTAGGAGGCACCATAATCGTTCAAGGCACTCCTAACGTTAACAATGCGACTCAAGGCGTACAGAAAAAGGTGTGCAGGACAGACGCCTCTTATTCAGCTGACGTTACTCTAGGCAAAGAGTTTGAAGAGATCGGCGGTAAGGCATTCTTGCATCTTGAAGCAGGCAGGGGCTCAGGGCTTGAAGATGATCTTACGTTTTACAGCAATGTTAACCGTGATGCCGGCGACAGCCAAGATAATGTCCAACTTACAGAGCTTTGGTATGAGCAGGTTTTGTGTACGGATAAAGCAGCTTTGACTTTCGGCAAGCTTGATCCCACCGCCTATTTTGATAACAATGAGGTTGCCAATGATGAGACAACTCAATTTCTGGGTAGGATTTTTCGTAACTCACCCACTATTGAGTTTCCCGATAATACCGCAGGCATCCGCTTGGTTTATTTACCGACAGAATGGCTGGAATTAGGACTCGGTTGTTTTGACGGAGACAGCGACTGGGAGAAAATCGCAGATAGCTTCTTTAATATCGGTCAGGTGACCTTTAAAACCAGCTTCTTTGATCTTCCCGGCAACTATCATATTCTTGGTTGGCACAACAATGCGTACCACACCAAATGGATGGATTTGTCAAAAGAAAAAGAGGCTGCTTACGGGTTTGGTTTAAGTTTTGACCAGAAACTGAGTAAGCTCGTTACCGCCTTCTTACGTTACGGGTGGCAGAATCCCAAAGTCTACAACCCTAACATCATGGCAACCGGTGACCTCAATTTCTCACTTGAGCATTCCTGGAGCGCAGGGTTACAGTTAGAAGGACATCCTTGGGGCAGAGAAAAAGACGTGCTTGCTTTTGCCATTGGCCAGGTGATACCTTCGGATGATTACAAGGACGCAAACCCAACGCGTAGCGCAAAGTTCGAAGGGCATCTCGAGGCTTATTACAGGATATTCGTAAATGACCATTTGTCTCTCAGCCCTGATTTTCAGTATATCTGGAATCCCTTCGGTAAAGATGTTGCGGATGATACAAGCGGTATCTTTGTAGGAGGCATGAGAGCCCAGGTGGATTTTTAACAAAGGAGGAAAAATATGCATATTCCCGACGGATATTTAGGGCCGCCGACCAGTGTTCTTTTTTATGTCGCAATGCTGCCCCTCTGGAGCCAAGCCTCCAGGATTGTAAAAAGAATGTTTAAGGCCAGACAGGTGCCGTTATTAGCGATTGCAGCAGCTTTCAGTTTTGTGATCATGATGTTTAATGTACCCATTCCAGCCGGCTCCACAGGCCATGCCACAGGAGCGGTTTTAGCGGCCATTCTTCTTGGGCCCTGGGCAGCCTGTATTGCGGTGACTGTGGCTTTAGTGGTTCAGGCCTTGCTTTTTGGAGACGGAGGGATCACAGCCATAGGCGCCAATTGTTTTAACATGGCATTTGTCCAGGTGTTTGCAGGGTATTACCTGTATAAGGTCATCAGCGGCTCATCACCCGTTACTTCAAATAGGCGGGTCATTGCAGCGGCTGTATCCGGATATGTAGCCCTGAATATCGCTGCCCTATCAACTGCAATCATGTTTGGTATCCAGCCAGTATTGCATAAAGCAGCAAGCGGGCAGTCGCTGTATTGTCCTTATGGTTTGAATGTGGCGATTCCTGCCATGCTGGGAGAGCATTTGTTGATATTCGGATGGGTGGAAGCCATTGTTACAGCCCTGGTCATCAAATATCTGCAAAAACAAGATCCTTCTCTTTTAGAAATAGGAGAGGAGGTGGTCGTATGAAGACAACAACCAAATTATGGATAGGTATAGGCATCCTTATCCTTCTTTCTCCCCTGGGGCTTTTTCTTCCAGAACGTTTCAAGGCGCAAGATGCTTGGGGAGAGTGGGGAGCAGAGGCTATTCAGGAGTTAGCAGGATACATACCACAGGGCTTAGAAAAACTTTCCAGCCTTTGGAACGCTCCTATGCCCGATTATGCCTTTCGCGGCTGGGAAGAAAAAGGTTTGCCGTCTTTAAGCTTTGCCTATATAATATCCGCGATACTAGGAATTGCCGTTGTTATGATTGTAACAGGATTCATAGGTAAAGCGCTTAGCCGCAAGAAAGGCAAATCAATTTGAACCTACGTCGCAATTTCATTGAGCGCTCACTTGTGAGCGCTCTTTCATTTATTAAAGAGTCTATTTTCGCCGAGGAATATGCCTCAAGGTGCGGCTTTCTGCAGGCCAGGGATGCGCGTCTCAAGACGATTTCCGTCCTTCTGTTCCTATTAAGTGCGCTTTTGACCAGAGAGATTGTTGTCCTGTCCCTCTTGTATTCATTGTGCCTGGGCCTGGTTATCCTTTCCAGGGTGCCTTTAGGTTTTTTTCTCAAGCGCACGTGGATCTTCATCCCCTTATTTTCTCTTTTCATTGCCCTGCCTGCGCTGTTTCAATTCTTTTCCCCGGGTGAGCCCTTGTGGTGGATGATCAGTAAGCCCGGACTCTTAAGCGCCGTTTTGTTAGTCTTACGCGTTGTCACCTGCGTTTCTTTCGTCATACTTTTGGGTTTGACGACCCGCCACACAGAATTATTACGGGTGTTACGTATCTTTGGGATACCCCAAATTTTTGTCATGACCATCGGGATGTGTTACAGGTACATCTACCTGTTTATAGAAATCATTGAAAACACGTTTCGGGCGATGGAAAGCAGGGCTGGTCGATACGTCTCTGCCAAAAAAGGACAGGAGATGGTTACCTGGAGCATGGCCAGTCTCTGGCAGAGGTCGTATCAACTCAACAATGAAATTTATCTTGCCATGCTTTCTCGCGGGTTTAGGGGAGAGCCAAAGGTCCTGGATGAGTTTAAAACCTCAGCTGCCGATTGGTTCTGGCTCACGGGAGTCCTGCTGTTATGCCTGATGTTATTTTTGAGCTAAAAGACATTACCTTTTCGTATCTGGGAAAATTTCTTGCCTTGAGCGGAATCGAGATGAACATCGCTTTGGCAGAGAAGATTTCTATCCTGGGTGCCAATGGCACAGGCAAATCAACGCTTCTGCAATTGCTTGACGGGCTCATATTTCCTGACGCAGGAAATATCAAAGCCTTTGGCAGGGAATTGAACGAGAAGGCTTTTGATGATGAGGCCTTTTCGCGATTCTTCCGCAGCAAGGTGGGGTTCATTTTTCAAAACTCCGATGCCCAGTTGTTCTGCCCTACGGTTAAAGAGGATATCATCTTCGGACCCTTGCAACTGGGTATCGCCAAAGATGAAATCAAAAGGCGTTTTGATAAACTCGTAGAACTATTCCATATCAAAGACCTCATTTTCAGGTCTCCTCATCAACTAAGTATAGGGGAGAAACGTAAAGTGGCCATTGCCTCGACCCTGATCATGGAGCCTGAGGTCATTATCCTGGATGAGCCTACTGCTGGACTTGACCCTTTTACATCCCGGCAGATTATTGATATTGTCCTGGAGGCGCATCAGGAAGGTAAGACCATTATTACTGCGACACACGATCTGCATATTGTTGAAGAAATTTCAGATACCGTCTACGTGTTAGGCCCTCTGAAGAAAATCATCCGAAAGGGGCCAGCAGGCGACTTGCTTAAAGACACCTCCTTCCTAAAAGAAAACAACCTGATGCACATCCATAAGCACAGGCACAAGGACAAAATCCATATTCATCCCCACTTCCATCATCACGAACTGGACCATCATTCGAATTCTCTGACTTAGTCACCTGCTGCCCAAAGCCTCAGTTTTTGATATTGACTTAATTTTGTACCTATAAGATAATATATGGTTATGAAGTTAAGGCAAAGTCATCTTATTTTTATCCTCATTCTGGGGCTGAACCTTGTTTCTGAACTTGCTTTGGCCCAGTCTAAACCCCCGAAACTTCCCAAACTGACTGTTTTCTATTCACCCTCCTGCCACAGATGCACCCAGATTAAAGAGACGGTGATGCCCGGCATCGTAAAGGAGTTTAAGGATTCCATCATAATCGAGTACCGGGATATCAGCGATATCGAGAACTACAAAATCTTATTGAGCCTCAAGGAAAGATTCAATCCCAAAATGGCGTTAAGGATTCCGGTATTTTTCTTCAAAGGTAGACTCTTCAGCTATGAGGGGCTCAGCCGTAAACCCAGATTCGTTCAGCAGGATTTCGCCAGGGATCTTAAAAGACTCATTGCCCTTTCATTAGAGAAACCCTATCGGGAAATCGGGACTCTGGATATCGATCTTTTGCTGCACTTTCGGAATTTTACACCCCTGGCCATTATCAGCGCCGGCCTGATAGACGGGGTGAACCCTTGTGCCTTTACCGTAATCGTTTTCTTTATTTCGTTTCTCACCCTGCAGGGGTACAGGAAAAAAGAATTAATCGTCATCGGGATTAGTTTTATTGCTTCAGTATTCCTGACGTACCTTCTCATCGGTCTGGGGTTATTTAATTTTCTTTACCAGCTTAAAGGTTTCTGGGTCGTCACCAGGGCCTTTAACATCTCTATCGGTGCCTTCAGTATTATTCTGGGATGTTTGGCCCTCTATGATTTTTTCAAATACAGAAAGACTAGGGAGACTGAGGGGTTAGTGCTGCAGTTGCCGGTTGCCGTGAAAAGACGCATCCAATATATTATTGGTTTGCATTACCGCAAAACTACCCCCTTTTCTTCGAGTCTGTCCGGGGGGCACAGACACATCTTTCGGTTGACCCATATAGCCTTTGTTACGGGGTTTCTCGTTTCTATTTTAGAGGCGGTTTGTACAGGCCAGACGTATCTTCCTACCATCAGCTTTATCCTGAAGACGACTACACTTAAATTTCAGGCCCTCTTTTATCTAGTAGTTTATAATTTTATGTTTATCGTACCCCTGGTAATCATATTTGTCTTCGCCTTGTTGGGTGTCGCCTCGCAGCAGTTCGCCACATTCCTGAAGAAACACCTTTTAACCATAAAGCTCCTGATGGCACTCCTCTTTTTCGGCTTCGGGACCTTTTTAATCTGGAGGGCCTGATGAAAAGTGTGTTTCTATTTGGACTTGCTCTTGGTTTTTCCTTTATTTTCTTAGCGTGCGGTCAAAAGCAAAACGCGCAAGGCCAACTCGCTCCCATCAGATCAGATCAAGCTCTGCCGGATGATGAGGTCTGGGATTTTCAAGACGTTACCCAGGGAGAAGTCGTAATGCATGAATTTGTCTTGAAGAATGAATCCCAGGATATGCTGCATATCAAAGAGGTTTCCACTTCCTGCGGGTGTACGGTTTCTGAGGTTAAAAACAGGACCCTTTTCCCAAATGAAGAGACTGTTATCGAAGTGAAATTCAACAGCAAGGGTTACTTCGGTGAGGTGCGGCAGTTCATCTATGTGTACACCGACAGCCTTGACAGGCCCATCATCAGGTATATAATAAAAGCGAACGTGGTGGCTCATTGAAATCCCAATTTCCAAATCCCAAATCCCAAATAAATCCCAAATCCCAATGACCGAAACTTGTAAGTTTGGAATTTTGAAGATTGGAATTTGGAGATTATTTGGAATTTGGTGCTTGATATTTGGGATTTGAAAGATTCTATAAGGAGGGTTAAACATGTTCTGGCTTCGATTGCGTATGATGCTCCTATTGGTCATCCTTTTTGCCATCCTCTATGCGGCCGCAACCATGATCGGTTATGCCATGGGGATAACCAATTTCTATTTTTATCTGGGGCTGTCCCTGGTGATGATGTTTATTCAGTATATGATCGGCCCCAAGATGGTTGAATGGATGATGCGCGTTAAATACATCAAGCGGCAGGAGAATCCCCGTTTGTTTCAAATGGTGGAAGATTTAAGCATAAGGGCTGGTATCCCTATGCCTAAGGTGGGTGTTGCTAGAATAGCCTTGCCGAACGCTTTTGCCTTTGGCCGTAGCATAAGAGACGGTCGGGTGTGTGTGACCGAAGGAATCCTGAGGCTGCTTAATGAGGATGAATTAAAGGCTGTACTTGGCCATGAGTTAAGCCACCTGAAGAACCGGGATATGCTCACTATTACACTTCTTTCCGTCATCCCCATGATCATGTACCGCATTGCCTGGCATTTTTTGTTCTTTGGCCGCAGGCGCGACAGCCGGGGAAGTGGTAATGTTGCCCTCATCGGCTTTGTGGCTTTTTTGTTTTATTTTTTGACGAACCTGCTGGTGCTTTATGCCTCGCGCATCAGAGAGTATTTTGCGGACAGGGGATCTATCCTTTTGGGAAACCAGCCTTCTAGTTTGGCCTCGAGCCTTTATAAGCTGGTGTACGGGTCAGCCCGGATGCATAAAGAATCGTTGAAAGAGGTAGAAGGATTAAAGGCCTTTTTTGTGAATGACCCATCTGTCGCGCGTAATGAAATCAACGAACTGAGCCAGCTTGACCTGGATAAAAGCGGGACTATCGATTCTTCGGAACTGGAACTCTTAAGAAGCAAAGAATTACATTTGAACTTTCAAGATAGATTGATGGAACTCCTAAGCACTCACCCCAATATGCTCAAGCGCATCAAGAGTCTCTCCGATTACAGGCCTTAAACTCCACGAATTTTGCTGTTTCCTTTTTCTTTAATTTATTGACAGAAGGATAGTTATAGTCTATAATTAAAATTCTATGGAGCTTAATGAAATCATAGAACAGAGAAGGACCAAGTTAGCCACGTTAAAAGAAAAAGGCTTGGTCGGTTACTCCAGCCCGAGGCTTAATCTTTCAGAAATTGGCAGTCTTTTGGTCAATTTTCAGGAGGGCAAAAAAGCAGCTATAGCCGGTCGGCTCACAGCCATGCGTTCACACGGAAAAGCGGTTTTCGCCGACTTAAGGGATAGCACGGGCAGGATCCAGCTTTATTTCAAGGCCGATTCTTTAGAGAAGGAAACATTTGCATTGCTTAAGGATGTGGATATCGCCGATATCATCGAAGTCGAAGGAGAGCTTTTTAAGACGCACACAGGCGAGCTGACCATAAAAGTAGAAAGCCTGTTTATACTGGCCAAGGCCTTAAGGCCCCTTCCGGAGAAGTGGCACGGGTTAAAAGATGTGGAGGCGCGCTATCGTCAGCGTTATCTGGATCTCCTCTCCAATGAAAAAGTAAGAGAGGTGTTTGAGATGCGCTCTCGAATTATCAAGGCCATCCGTAACTTCCTGGACCAAGCCGGATTCTTAGAGGTAGAGACGCCGATGATGCATCCTATCGCCGGAGGAGCGGCAGGACGGCCGTTTAAGACATTTCATAACGAATACTCACTCGACCTTTATTTAAGGATTGCGCCAGAACTTTACCTGAAGCGGCTTCTTGTAGGTGGTTTGGATAAGGTTTATGAGATAAACCGCTCTTTTCGCAACGAAGGCGTTTCCACCCGGCACAACCCTGAATTCACCATGCTTGAGGTTTACCGTGCTTACGCTGATTACGAGGATATGATGAAGCTCACTCAAGACCTCATCATTTGCGTTACCAGGGAGGTGAAGGGTAGCGAAAGGTTCGTTTATCAGGGTAAGTCCGTGGAACTCACTCTTCCCTGGCAAAAGCGTTCTTTTGCGCAAATGGTCAAGGAGAAATTTGATATCGAACCTCAGGATGAGGCCTCAAAGATGTTTGAGAAAATCAAGGCCAAGGGGTTTGCGACGGATAAGGAGCGTCTGAGCCGCTCGCAGACCAACAAAATTATCGAGGAGATACTGGAGCAGGACATGGAGGCCAACCCTGTTTTTGTCACGGATTATTTCGCGCACCTTTGCCCCCTTGCCCAGCGTAAGAAAGATAACCCTTTGCTTTCAGAGCGGTTTGAGTTGTATGTCGCCGGTATCGAAATAGCCAATGCCTATACGGAGCTGAATGACCCGGCGGAACAGAGGAAACGTTTTGAAGAAGAGATTGCGGAATTGAATCTTGGGGAAAAAAAGAACGTGGATGAAGATTATCTCCTGGCGCTGGAACACGGCATGCCTGCGGCAGGTGGCTTAGGGGTGGGCATTGACCGGCTGTGTATGCTGTTGGCGGATGCGCCCTCGATACGGGATGTGATTTTATTCCCTTTGTTGCGGCCACAACAATAAGTCCTATGAGAACAGAATTTATGATCAGCTGGCGGTACCTGGCCACCAGGAGAAAAGAAAAATTCATATCGCTCATCAGCGTCATCTCTGTGCTGGGGGTGGCTATCGGCGTTATGGCCCTGATTGTGGTCATCGGCGTGATGTCAGGTTTTGACCAGGATCTGCGCGATAAGATAGTGGGAAATTATTCTCACATCACCTTATCAAGCTTTGCTCCCATTGAGCAGGAGGGGTACCAGGATTTAGTCAAGGAGATTTCTGGTCATCCGCATGTCATAGGTATCAGTCCCTCGATTCAGGGCCAGGTATTGATGAACGCTGGGGAGAGGTATTTTGCCGTGGGTCTAAGAGGGATTGAACCCAAGACAGAAACACAGGTGACCAGGTTAAAACAGTATATCATTTTGGGAGATATGGATAGCTTGAGTGAGGGTGGCGTGATCATCGGAAAAGAATTAGCCGCCTATTTGGCCTTAAGCCTCCATTCCTCATTTTTGATTTATTCTCCCTTGGGCAAGAAGCATGTCTTGAGCGTGACCGGGATTTTTAATTCCGGCATGTACGATTACGATATGAACCTGGTGTTTGTGAATCTGGCTTCGGCGCAGCAAATCTTAGGTCTAGACAACCAAATCAGTTCGCTCTCCATCAAGCTTGATAATCTTTATTTAGCGGATAAGGTCCGAAAGGAGCTCGGGGAGATTGTCGGGTCCAATTATATTTTAAAAACCTGGACAGAAGCGAACCAGACTTTCTTCGCGGCACTGAAGCTGGAAAAACTGACCATGTTCATTATTTTGACATTGATCATACTGGTTGCCTCTTTCAATATTGCCAGCACCCTGATCGTGATGGTTATGGAAAAGACCAAGGATATCGGGATCTTAAGATCCTTAGGCATGGCCTCTTCCAACATAAGAAAGATTTTCACTTATGAGGGCCTGTTGATCGGAAGCCTGGGAATCTTTCTGGGAGGCGCAGGCGGCATCACCCTTTGCAGCCTGCTTAAGAAGTACCAGTTCATTAAATTGCCTCAGGACATTTATTATATCGATCGGCTGCCGGTCTCTATAGAGCTCTGGCCGGATATCGCTCTTATCCTGTTAGCAGCCCTGGTCATTGTTTTGATATCAACGGTTTATCCGGCGTCTAAAGCTGCGCAGCTTAAGCCCGT
>Ga0111184_1027_pt1 | contig 32247 bp, 39 predicted proteins | sample DeeMarSWOR324_28_FD_80241 | JGI IMG/M metagenome (GOLD analysis project Ga0111184, IMG submission 80241) | Omnitrophica WOR_2 bacterium SM23_72 | reverse complement strand
TTCAGTTTCCTCTGGAGGCTACCACTTTTTAACTCCATAGAAGCCCCGACTCGATATTTTGTCTCCTATGTGACTTTCATTCTGGCCCTTAGCTCAGGTAGTTTTTTTCTTATTCAGCAAAGGCTCAAGATTCCGTATCTTGCGAGCGCCCTGATTTTATGCGTTGGTTTTGTAGGAACAGACCTGTTTTTCACGAACACCGCAAAGGAGATCTCTTTTCCCGCAGAGATTCCAAAATATGTCCGCCAAAAAGACTTTTTTTCGGTGAGGAATCTGTCATCTTATCCCTTCGAAGATGTACCAGACACGCTCCTGGGAATGGACGCTTCCCTCGCAATACGAGTTGATGCTGCAGAATATCGGCAAAATCAATGCCTATGTCAATATCCACCTCAGAGAGGCAAGCGTCCCCAAATACCTTGTTGGCTGGAAAGGCGTGCGCTCTCTGGAATCTAAGAATTTTACGTGGCATTTAAATCCGGATTATAGGGGTGAGATTTACTTCCTGAATAATCCAGGCAATCAAGCGGCATTCCATATCTTTAGCGCCAATAGATTGGTGGTGAAGGTTTCCGTAGCAGAGCCGGATACGCTCATCATTAATCAGAATTACGATAAATCCTGGAGATCAAACCAGGGGAGGCCTAAGAATCACTTGGGATTATTAGCCATGGACTTGGATCAGAAAGGAGTTTATCTTGCTTCCTTCACTTATGTTCCTGCCAGTTTTATCCTAGGCTTGGCCGTTAGCCTGGCTACGTTAACAGGGATGTTTTTATATCTTATCAGAGGACATTCCCGACATGAAAAGGATTAATATATTATTTCTGATTTCAGCCATCGTTCTGGTTATCTTTTTGCACGTTCACTATATGTCTGGGCTTTACTATGACCAGGATGTGGCTTCTTACGTCAATGGTACATTAGAGATCGCCAGAGGCAAGATCCCATATAGCGGCTTTCGCAGCTGGGGGAATAAGACACCAGGTATTTATTACATTTTTCTAATGGCCTTATCCTTATTCGGTAAGTCTTTTATCAGCATACAGATATTTTCTTTGATCATGAAGATCATAACAGTCATCCTATTCTATCTTTTGGCAAAATACGTATTAGCCAAGGAAATCAGATTTTATTACTTGTTACCTTTATTTTATGCGCTTTTTTCCAGTTGTGAACCCATCCAGACTCATACCTCCAACCTTGAGACATTCTTAATCCCTTTCGAAATAGCAGGAGTTCTTTTCTTGGGGTTAGCTTTCCAGAACAATAAAAACGTCTTTTATTTTCTTTCCGCTTTAAGCCTGGGATTAGGTTTTCTCATCAAGCAGTCTGCGTTAGCCGTCTGTTTAGCAGGATTAGCTTTTATCTGTATCGTAACCATAATTTATCGTGAAACCTTGCGCACTTTTTTGAAAAAAACATTTCTCTTTTTGTCTGTATTCTTGATTCCTTTCTTCTTCCTTTACGCCTGTCTGTTCTATCGAGGTAGATGGTGGAGATTCATAAACAGTGTATTTATAACCAATATAGCCTATGTTAAGAATATCAATCGTATCAGGGACATTTATATGCCCTGGTCCCTGCAGCAGATTTCAAACGGCCTTAGAATCGAAATCATCATTTTTGGCCTGCTGATGCTAATAGGCCTATTGAGTTGCCTCCTTCGTTTAAAAAATAAACCGAGGCTACTTGCGCTTTCCTGGTTTGCGATGACACTTTTTGTCATTTCCAGGGCCGGATTCCATCTGAGACACCATTTTATAGAAATTTTGCCTCCGCTTTTGACTCTTGGCGTTATAGGAATTTCCGATATCCACCTTGCAGCTGAGCGCTTCTTTAAACAAAAGAGGTTCTTTTTGAAGATATTGACTACCCTGGGCGTCTTGATTCTTATTTTTCCCTATGTCCATATCATCAGGTTTGTGGTTAAAAAACGAGCCTTAAAAAATTCGTTCTTTGCTACCAAAAATTATTTCAAAAGTGCTGATAAGGAAAAATATGCTAAAAGGCTGATGGAAGAATCTTTTGATGCAGGAAGGAGGTTCTTGATTTCTCAGTACGTTAAAGAGCGAACTACTAAAGAGGATAGAATTTTCGTCTGGGATGGTATGGCCGCCGGCTCGATATATCTGTGGACGCAAAGAATCAGCGTCACAAACATGTCAAAGTTCATTTTTTTGCCGGAGGAGTTAATCGGTCCGATAGGCGCCTTTACATACCAGGATATCAGCCGCCGAGATTATAAAGGTTTTCAGCAGAGATTGTTAAGGGCATTAATTATCTTGCGGCCTGTTTATATCGTCGTCATCCAAAGCGTACTGCCTATGCCTCACGCTCCGCACTCTTACCAGGAGGTCCTGTTCTTAGAAAGACATGCATTTAAGGGTTTTTTTGATTTATTAGATTCAGATTACGTTCTAGAAAAGGAGATGTGGGGATGTTTTGCCTACAGGCTCAAGGTCAAAGATGTTAAATAATAGCCTATCTGTGGTTCTGCCTGCCTATAACGAAGAAGGGAATATCCTCGAGATTATTAACAAAATATTAAAAATTTTACCTTCCGTAACTTACGATTTTGAGATCATCGCCGTAGATGACGGGTCTACAGATAAGACGGCTAACATTCTAGAAAAACTGAAAGCTTCTGATGCGCGCTTGAAGGTCGTTCGGCATCCAAGAAATCTGGGATATGGGGCGTCCTTACGTTCGGGATTCAAGAAAGTCGAAAAAGAGCTCATTTTCTATATGGACGCAGATCAGCAGTTTGATATTGCTGATATCACCAGGCTTACGGCTTACATCGAGGATTACGATATTGTCATAGGTTTCCGAAAGAATAGAAGGGATCCCTTTTATAGGTCTTTTTTCTCATATTGTTTTAATCTCATCGTAAAGTCTTTATTTGGGATACTGACTAAGGCCAGGATTCATCAATTAAGAATAAAACAGGTAGCTGTTAATCATTATCCCAGAATCTATGGTCGGCAAACCGGCTCAAGCCTTAAAGTTATTCTCACCATCCTTTGGGAGATGGGCAAACTCAAGATGCAGTTGGCGAAGCCTGCCTCCCAGTAAAAAAAACAGGTTTAAGATTATATGAAAACACGCGTCCTTGTAGCTATGAGCGGCGGGGTGGATTCTTCTGTGGCAGCTGCCTTGTTGAAAGAGAAAGGTTTCGAAGTGATTGGGATAACCATGTGTTTTGATCTGCCCCAAGGCCATAGTAAAAAACCCACCTGCTGTGGAACTTTGGCCACAGAAGACGCCAGAAAAGTTGCCAGTCAATTAGGCATCCGGCATTATGTGCTCTCTATGCAAAAGGCCTTGCAGGATGAGGTGATTAAAGATTTTTGCAAAGAATATCTTCAAGGGAGAACCCCGAACCCTTGCGTTCGCTGCAATCAGTATATAAAATTCGGCGCTTTATTGAAAAGGGCGCTTGCTTTGGATGCAGCATTTCTGGCTACGGGCCATTATGCCAGAATTATAAAGACAAAAGACGGTTTACAGCTTAAAAAAGCCAGAGATGCCCGCAAAGACCAATCCTACTTTTTGTATCGCCTGCGTCAGTCGCAACTAAAACATATTGTTTTTCCTCTGGGTGATTATACAAAGGAGAGGGCGCGCTGTTTAGCCAGAAAATTTCATTTATCTGTGGCGGATAAGGCAGGCAGTCAGGAGATCTGTTTTTTGCCGGATAACGATTATCGCAAATTCCTGCAAGAGCATGTTGCTGGAGATATTCAGCCAGGACTTATTCAGGATGAACAAGGAGAGATTTTGGGCATCCACCAGGGAATCGCCTATTATACCGTAGGGCAGCGAGAGGGATTGGGTATTGCCCGAGGCCACCCCTTGTATATAACCAGGATAGACACATCTTCAAACAGAATTATTGTGGGAGATAAAAGTAAGGCCTTTAAACGTGAATTTCTGGTTAAAAATGTGCATTTTGTCCTTTCGCCCATACAAAAGAAAGTTGCGGTGCGTGTCAGGATAAGGTATAATCACAAGGAAGCCCAAGCAGTAGTTGTCCCTTTTGGCAAAAAAATAAAGGTTAGATTTTTCAAACCCCAGTTTGCGATTACGCCAGGCCAATCTGCAGTGTTTTATGACCAGGACTTAATACTCGGGGGCGGGATCATCGAAAGGGTATTGGGGTGAGAATGGCAGAAAAAGAGTTTAATGAGTTAGAAGATAAGATCAGGGAACTTAAAAAGAAACGTAATGCCGTAATTCTGTCGCATAACTATCAGCTTCCTGAGGTTCAGGATGTGGCAGATTATCGGGGGGATTCTTTAGAGTTGAGCCGTATCGCCTCTAATACCAATGCAGAAGTGATTGTTTTCTGCGGTGTTCATTTCATGGCTGAGACAGCATCTATCCTTTGCCCCCATAAAAAGGTCATTATGCCTGATGTGAATTCAGGCTGTCCCATGGCCGACATGATTACCGCTGAAGATTTAAGGAAATTAAAAAGAGAGCATCCGCAGGCTGTGACAGTCGGCTACGTCAACACCTCCGCTGAGGTGAAAGCTGAATTAGATTTTTGCTGCACCTCCACCAATGCCGTAAATGTGGTGAACGCACTAAAAGAAGAAAAAGAGATCATTTTTGTGCCGGACAAATATTTGGCGGATTTTGTGCAAAGGCAAACCGGTAAAGAACTTATCGCCTGGAACGGTTATTGTCCGACGCACGTCAAGATACTGCCCGAAGATATAAAGCGCGAGAAAGAATTCCATCCCCATGCCAAAGTTATCGTTCATCCCGAATGCCTTCCCCAGGTCGTGGCCATGGCAGATGCGGCGCTTTCCACAAGCCGTATGGTCAAGTTTGCCCAGGAAACCGAAGCCAGGGAGGTGATCGTAGGAACAGAGGTGGGTCTTATCTATCGGCTCAAAGTGGATAACCCCACAAAGGAATTCTATCCTGCTTCCGAAAGAGCCATCTGTCCTAATATGAAGCGCACGAACCAGGAAAAAATACTTTGGTCTTTAGAGGAACTCAAGGAGGAAGTCAGGGTGTCGGATGAGATAAGGCTGTGAATATCCCTATAGTCTATGAGGATGATTGGTTGTTGGTAGTGGATAAGCCCTCAGGTTTACTCGTCATCCCTACGCCAAAAAAGGAATCCAGGACCTTGACCAGTATCTTGAATACGCATATGAAGGAAAAGCATGAGTCTTTACGTCTGCACCCTTGTCATCGCTTGGATCGGGAGACATCGGGTCTTGTGATTTACGCCAAAGGCAAATCCATCCAGAAAAAGATGATGGATGCCTTCAGGTTCCAAAGGGTCAAAAAGACGTATATCGCCTTTGCGCAGGGGGTTCTGCTTCAAGATAAGGGACGCATCAGGCGTGCCATCGAAAGGATGCCTTCGGTTACCTCTTATCAGGTCGTGGAAAGAAGAAAAAATTTTACCATTGTCAGAGTCTGGCCCCTCACAGGCCGCACGAACCAGATTAGGATTCACTTTAAAAGTATCGGCCACCCTCTGGTGGGCGAATCAAGATTTGCCTTCCGGCGCGATTATGAACTGAAATTTAAAAGGGTATGTCTTCACGCAGCTGTACTTGAATTCATCCATCCTGTAACAGGAAAAGAGATCAAAATCAGTGCAGAGTTGTCCCGGGACCTAAAGGATTTTTTAAAGCGTCCTCCTGCCTAAGGCCATATGAAGATTTCTTTCAAAGAGTGGTGTCTATTTGTTGTCATAGCGCTGCTGTGTCTTTGCGCCTGGCTGAATCTTGGCTATCCGCAGTTCTCCTTTATCCATTTGTCCCTGAACAGGACCCAGGCCCTTACGAAAGCTAAAGAATATCTTGCTTCCCGCTCAATTGATACGCAAAATTATTCAAGGATTGTCGCTTTTTCCATGGATGAATGGCAGGACAGGTATCTACAAAGGACACTTGGTTTTAGACAGGAGGAAGCTTTTTTAAACAGGCATGGCTATGAGTTATTCCATTGGAAGGTGAGGTTCTTCAGAGAATTTGAAAAAGAAGAATTTATTTTGACCATCAGCCCGAGGTCTGGAGAGGTCTTAAGTTTCAAGCATCTTATAGAAGATATCGAGCTACGTGAAACGTTCAAGAAAGCAATAGCCAAAACCCAGGCAGAAGAATTTTTAAAGGATTTCTACAGGGTGGATTGGCGCGATTACGATTTTCATGAAGAGAAGGCCAAGCGCCTGGAAAACAGGGTGGATTACAGTTTTTCCTGGGAAAGGAAGGACGTGTATGTTCCCTGGCAAAAAGAGCAGGGAGGGGCAAAGCTTCTCATTGGGGCTACGGTTTCGGGAAACGAGGTCAGGGAATTCTTCAAGTTTAATCTCGATGTTCCAGAGAAGTTCAGGCGCGAAATTGAGAACCAGCTGGCTCTGGGAGAATATCTTTACGGTTTTTATCTGATCCTGTATATTTTCTTGTTGGGCTGCTCTATTTATTTAGTCATTAAGAAAGGTCAGGACCTGGCCAGTCGCCTGTCTAAACGCTTTTTTTTATCTTTAGCTCTATTCCTGCTAACCTTCAATTTATTGTCTATTCTTAACAACACTCCTTATATGGCCATCCATTACCGGACCAGCGTTTCCTTTATGTCTTTTATGGGCATCTTTACCATCAGAAAAGTTATGGATGCTTTGCTTTTGAGTTTTGCCTTTGTGCTCCCTGGTATCGCTGGAGAATCCCTGCGCCTGAGGGTTTTCCCGGACTCACCTTACAGTGCCTTTACCCATTACCTGCGGACAACTTTTTTCAGTCGCAGTGTCAGCCATTGCCTCCTGTTTGGATACGTTTTATTTTTTATTCTTCTTGGCGTGCAATCCAGTCTTTTTTTCATCGGACAGAAGACGCTGGGCGTATGGAAGGAGTGGATCTGGTTAAACCAGATCTCTTCGGCCTACGTACCTTTTTTAAGCGCCTTTGTTTTAGCCATCACCGCCAGTATTAATGAAGAAGTGACATTCAGGCTTTTTGGCATAAGTCTTGGGAAAAAATATCTGAAGAATACGGCATTGGCCATTTTTCTGACTTCATGTCTCTGGGGCATAGGCCACTCCACCTATGCGATATTTCCTGTTTGGTTTCGTAGCATTGAAGTCGGCATCCTGGGTCTTATTTACGGTTTTATATTCGTTAGATACGGCCTGCTTACTCTGATTGTGGCCCATTATCTGTTCGACGTATTTTGGGGAGTCGCCGGATACATTTTTGGGGAAACGAGCGCACTTTTATTCGTTACTGGAGCATTTGTTTTATCCATTCCTTTGCTGTTGGCCGTCGTTTGTTATTTTATGAATCAAAAAGAAGATTATAAAAAAAGCCAAAAGTCCATAAGAGGCAAGTTGACTCCTATCCAGCAGTACAACTTAGGCGTCTTAACTGCTTATATGTACGCAAAGAAATCTCAAGGACAAAGCCAGCAAGCCATCCGGGAAGAGCTTATTGCCCACGAATGGGATGCGGAGCTTGTTGATTTGGCCTTGGTCGAACTTTTTGGGAGCCAGACATGAATATTCTGCATGCCTGTGTTCTTGGGCTCATAGAGGGCTTAACGGAGTTCCTGCCGATTTCTTCAACTGGACATTTGATACTCGCTGTCCGGTCGCTGGGTATTGCCCAGACAGAATTCGTGAAGAGTTTTGAGATTGCGATTCAATCCGGAGCTATCCTGGCTGTAGCAGTTATGTATTGGGGAACTTTGCTTAAGAGTTGGGAAATAGGAAAAAGGATTCTCGTGGCATTTGTTCCCACAGCTGTTATCGGTGTCATATTCTATAAATTTATCAAGAGTTTTATGTTCAATAATGTTTTAGTTGTGCTTTGGGCTCTTTTTGTGGGCGGGATAATGCTTATTGCATTCGAACGCTTCCATCGCGAAAAAGAATCTGATACGCAGGATCTTGCGGCGATAACGTATCCTAAGGCCTTAGCTATTGGTTTATTTCAAACCATAGCTGTGATACCGGGGGTTTCGCGTTCAGCTGCAACTATTCTGGGGGGCCTTGCCCTTGGTCTTAAGCGTAGAACCATCGTCGAATTCTCCTTCCTTCTAGCCCTGCCTACCTTGATTTCAGCAACGGCATGGGATATGTTCAAGTGCGCTCCATCATTTAAAGAAAGCGATTTTTTACTGCTTTCTACAGGATTTATCATATCAGGGGTGGTGAGTTTTCTATCTATGCGCTTTTTGCTCACTTTTGTAAAAAAACACTCCTTTATAGTGTTTGGTATCTATAGGATAGTGCTTGCGATAATATTTTGGTTAGGAATGAAATAAGAAATGAGCATAGTGGTGCTGGGGACAGTAGCCCTGGATACGGTCAAGACCCCTTTTGGAGAAAGGAAGCAGATGTTAGGGGGATCAGCCGTTCATTTTGCCATGGCAGCGCGGCTTTTCTGTAAAGTCAACCTTGTGGCAGTGGTGGGACGCGATTTCCCCAGGAGATACGTCACCTTCTTAAAACAAAAGGGAATTATCCTGACGTCCCTTATCTTTAGTGAAGGAAAAACCTTTCAATGGGAAGGAGAATACAAGGGTGATTTAAATACGGCGTTGACTTTAAGCACAGAACTGGGCGTCCTCTCGACGTTTAAGCCCGCTGTTTCTGACGAACAGCGTAAAATCAGATACGTGTTTCTGGCCAACATCGACCCATGTATTCAAAGAGTTCTTTTAAGTCACATGCATACTCCCAAACTGGTGGCCCTGGACAGCATGAATTATTGGATTAGGCATAAGCGTAAATCCCTTTTAAGTTTGTTAAAAAAAGTGGATATTTACGTAGCCAATGACCAGGAGGCCAGGGATCTTTCACAAGAAGAGAATCTGGTTAAGGCCGCTAAAACACTGCGGCAGTTTGGTCCCTCGATGATTCTGATTAAAAAGGGTGAGCATGGTGTTTTATTCTATTGCGATAAATTCATTTTTTGTTTGCCGGCCTACCCCGTGGATAAAATCATTGACCCTACGGGCGCAGGAGATACCTTTGCAGGTGGCTTTATGGGATATTTGACCAGCGCCAAGAAAGTCAGTGTCACTCACATAAAAAAAGCGCTTGCCTATGCAACGGTGGCTGCGTCTTTTAATATTGAAGGTTTTGGTGTCAGTAAGACATCCGGCCTGACGATGAGAGATTTACAGAAAAGACTCTCCAGATTAAAGAAACAGGTGTTGTTTTGATAGGGAGGCTATCATGTTAGAAGAAAAAATAATGAATGATTATAAGGAGGCCATGAAGGCCAAGGATACACTTAAGGCTTCGACATTGAATTTCTTAAGGGCAGAAATGCTGAATGTGGCCATCGCCAAAAAGAAACAAAAGTTGGAAGATCCAGATGTGTTGGCGGTGATAAGAAAGCAGGTCAAGGAGCGCCTGGATTCGATTGAGCAGTTCCAAAAGGGCAGCCGAATGGATTTGGCGGATAAAGAATCAAAGGAGCTGGAAATCCTGAAGTCTTATCTACCGCCATCCTTGCCGAAAGAGCAGATCCAGAAGATTATTGAAGAGGTCTCATCCGAGCTCGGGGCCAAGGACATGAGGGATATGGGGCGCGTGATGAAAGAAGTCAGCGCCAAATGTGCAGGGAAAGCGGATGGGAAAACAATCAGCGAACTGGTGAGAGAACGGTTATCTAAGCCCCCTGAAGCCCCAGGTTAATTTTTTATAGACAGCCTTCATGAATTATGTTATTATAAATTCTAAATTTTTTAGGGCTGCTTTGTGAAGATTTCCCGCCAGAAAGGATTACGGGATTCACGCACACTTGCCCCAGCTGCAAAATCTTTAATAGTCTAAATGGAATCCTTTTTTTTAAAGGCAGACAATCTCCACCGTTTTTACCAACGCATTGCCGAGACATTTGAGCTGTACGTGCCTGTCAGAATCCAGACCCCCCTTAAGGTGAAGTGCGACTATGGGTTGCAACTAGCCACCGATGATTATCTTTTAGTGCCTTATTCCTCTACGGAAAAAGAAAAAGTCGTCTTTAACGATTATCGTAGCATTGAACCTGCTGCACGCGCCTTTTTCACTTATTTCAAAGAAGAGGTTTGCAGCTATTTTGTTGATAAAGAGACTTCCCATCAGGAACAGGAAAAGCCTCTGGCCTTGGCCGGAATAAAGAATTGCGACCTGTTTTCTCTTAAAATCCAAGACTTTGTTTTCTTAGGAGGCAACGAGATAGATCCTACCTTTGAATCAAGAAGAAAAAATGCGCTGATAATCTCCGGCGACTGCCCGAATTTCAAAGAGGTCTGTTTCTGCCGGGCGTTCGACATCAATCCTTATGCAACAGAAGGTTTTGATTTTAATTTTTCTCCCCTGAATGACGGTTACCTGGTAGATGTGGCAACTGAGAAAGCCAGCAAGATCCTTGCATCCATCAAAGAGATGTTCACGCCAGCCTCATCTGGCCAATTATCCGGCAGGCAGGCCAAAAGAGATGTCGTCATCAAAAAAATGGAAAAACACCTCTCCTATCATAAGATACCCAAAAAAGAATCGTTGCAGGAGATTGTTCTGGCTGGTTACAATTCAGGAGTTTGGCAGGAGCAAATGCTGACATGCGTTGAGTGCGGCGGCTGTATTTTTATGTGCGATACCTGTCATTGCTTCTTGTTAATGGATGAAACGCCGGAAGAGAACGCAAAGAGATTGCGGTTGTGGGACGGCTGCCTTCTGAAGAACTTCTCAAAAGTTGCAGGCGGAGCCAACCCCTTGAAGATGCGCTATATGAGATTGCGTAACCGCTTTATGAAGAAATTCGACTTCTTTATCAGCAATATTGGATTTCAGGCCTGCTGCGGCTGCGGCAGGTGTGTGGAAGTCTGCCCTGGACGCATAGACATTCGTTATATCTTAAGAAGACTCTATGAAGAAAAACATCTACCAGCCCGTTGAGGCAATATTAGAAGACGTTATCGAAGAGAGTCCTACGATTAAGACATTTGTGTTAAGGCCAAAGGTACCTTTTTCTTTTCGTACTGGGGAATTTATTGAGTTGACAGTGCCGGGTTTAGGAGAGGCGCCCTTCACTCCATCTTCTGACCCGCAGGTTAAGGAAAAGATAGATGTGACCATCATGAGCGTCGGCACCGTGACTTCCAAGCTGCATACGATGGGTAAGGGAGAAGTGTTGGGTCTACGCGGACCTTATGGAAAAGGCTATCCTTTGCAAGAATTCAAGGGGAAAGATGTTTTGATCGTAGGAGGGGGGGTTGGCCTGGCACCCTTACGGTCGCTCTTGTTTGCTCTCTTTGCCGAAATTGAAGATTACAACAAGGTCGTGTTACGATACGGAGCTCGAACCTCTACGGATATCATTTACAAAAGTTCTCTTCCTGAATGGGCCAAGATGAAGAAGGTCAATGTTGTGACCACAGTTGATGTAGGAGACCCCAAATGGAAAGGGCATGTCGGTTTGGTTACCACGATATTGAAAGACCTGCCTGTTAGCCTTAAAAGAGCTGTCTCTGTGGTTTGCGGGCCGCCTATTATGATGAAATTTGTGACCTTAAAATTGTTAGAGATAGGATTTAAGCCTCAGGATATTTACCTGTCTATGGAAAAAAATATGTCCTGCGGTCTGGGTAAATGCGGCCACTGTCGCTTGGGCAAATTCTATGTGTGTAAAGATGGCCCGGTGTTTACGTATGAAGAATTGAAGTATTTACATGATATCTGGGATTGAAATATGAAGCGGTTATTCGTCGATTTGGAGATATGCAGTCAGTGCAAAGAATGCAAGGTCTGTTGCGACTATTTTTATCATCCGCAGAATAACGGTGTCGCCAATTTACGCGAATATGCCACCTTTGCCACTATCTGCCGTCATTGCGAAGAAGCGCCTTGCGTGAATTCCTGTTATCATAATGCCTTGGAGAAGGCTGCGGACGGCCACATCAAGCGTTATAAGATGCGCTGCACCAGCTGTAAGTCCTGTACGGTGGCATGTCCTTTTGGCGTCATCTTCCAGGATTTTATCCCTTATCTGGATTCGCATTGTGATTACTGCGTAGGACTTTCTAAAGAACTTCCCCGGTGTGTTTCCAGCTGTCCTGAGAAGGCTATTGAGGTCAAAGAGATAGAAGAGGATCCAGAGAAAGATATTTATTTTGTGGGAGAGCATCTGGCTGTGCATACACTGAGATGGTCGCGAGAGGACATACAGCCTAAAAAGAAATGAAATCCTTGATGATTTTATTGAATTATCTTATTTTCCCAGGTTTTTTATTTAGCGCCTGCATAGGGCTTTTAGCCGGTGGCATAGACAGGATCGTCACAGCGCGCGTGCAGTGGCGCAAAGGCCCACCCTTGATTCAGAACTTCTGGGATATTCTGAAACTGTTAGGTAAGGAAACGATTGTGCCGCAGGGCTCAAAAGTCACCTTTTTATTGTCTCCCTATCTTGGACTTCTGACCTCAGGCCTAGTGGCGACAATATTGGGTCAAAGCCTCATGGGTCTTTCCGAAGGCTTTGCCGGAGACCTTATCGTTATTTTATACCTTATGATTATTCCGGCCATTGCCTTGATTCTGGGTGCTTCTTCATCGAAAAATCCCCTGGCTTCCATCGGAGCCTCTCGGGAGATGAAAATGGTTTTGGCTTATGAGCTCCCCTTTATCTTGACCATTGTTGTCATTATTATCAAGAGTGGGGGCACGATTCAGTTAAGCCAGATATTGAGTCATCAGGCCCAAGTAGGTTCCCATGTGGCTTCCTGGTCCGGAGCTTTGGCCTTTATCGTTGCGCTCCTGTGCATGCAGGCCAAATTAGGGTTTGTGCCTTTTGATGCTTCAGAGGCAGAACAAGAGATTATGGCAGGTGTCTTGATTGAATATTCGGGTACTGCCCTTGCGCTGTTTAAGTTGATGAAAGCCATCCTTCTTTATTGTGTTCCGCTTTTTTTAATCGTTTTATTCTGGGGCAAAGACATAAGTGCAATGGCTTTAATCGGCAAATACGTCACGTTACTGGTGGTCATTGTACTCATCAAGAATACGAATCCGCGGCTGCGTATTGACCAGACTGTACGGTTTTTCTGGCGGATTCCGACAGTGATAGCTATTATTGCCATTGCGTTGGCGCTATTGGGACTTTAAAATGTTATCTGAAGTTAAATGAGGTTAATGGAGGTTAAATGAGGTTGCATTTTGAAAAGCAACCTTAGATAACCTCATACAACATTAGATAACCTCAATTAACCTATATATAATATATGAATCTTAAATTAAAAGCACTGACAAAATCCATTTGGGTTTTTCATGTTAGCACAGGTTCCTGCAACAACTGCGATATCGAAATATTAGACTGCCTGACTCCCAGATTCGATGTAGAAAGGTTTGGAATTCAACTTGTCGGTTCTGCAAGGCATGCAGATGCGCTTTTGGTCACAGGTATTGTAAACAAGAAGTCTCTGCCGCGGTTGAGAAGAATTTACGAACAGTTGCCTAAGCCTTGCGTAGTAGTTGCGGTTGGGCAGTGCGCGATTTCACAACATATGTTCAGATTCGGTTATAACGCACCACAGACGTTAGATAAAGTTTTGCCTGTTGATCTTTACATCCCAGGCTGTCCGCCAAAACCAGAGGCCATGATTGACGGTATCGTGAAGCTGGTCAATAAATTAAAAGGGGTTAAGTAGCTTATGGATATTAGGGAGAGGATTAAGGAAGGCTTAGGGAAAAAGATTCTGGAATGGAAGGAGCACTCCGCCAGAAGAATATATTTTACCGTAGACAGCAAAGATATCGTAAACACAGCCGAGTTCTTATTTAAAAAATTGGGTTTAAGGTTCGCTACGGCTTCGGGGATGGAAACCCTTTCGGGTTTTGAGATTCTCTACCACTTCACGCTTGATAAAACCGGAGAATACTTCACGGCGCGTATCTTCATCAAAGGTAAAGAAAATCCTGAGGTAGATTCCCTTGCCTGCCTTTTCCCTGCCGCCGAATGGATTGAACGGGAGATGTGGGAGTTGCTGGGGATTCGTTTTTTGGGGCATCCGAATCTTAAGCACCTTATTTTGACTGAAGAGTGGCCGGAAGGCGATTATCCATTGAGACATAAAAATGAGTCATAGAGTTATCGTACCCATAGGTCCTTATCATCCTTTACAGGACGAGCCGGAGTTTTTCCAGCTTTATGTGGAAGGGGAAAGGGTAGTCGATATAGATATCCATATTGGCTATAATCACAGGGGCATTGAGAAACTGGCTGAACTCAACCACTATGACCAGGTCGCCTACTTAGTAGAGCGCATTTGTGGCATCTGTTCTTCGAGTCATCCTTATGCTTATGTTTTAGCGGTCGAGGATATTTTAGGGGGAGAAAAAAACATTGTCCCTGAGCGCGCCCTTTATATCCGCACCATCGTTGATGAATTGCAGAGAATCCACAGCCATCTCTTGTGGTTGGGGTTAGCCGGTCACTTTATCGGTTATAATACGGTGTGGATGTGGGCGTGGAGATACCGTGAGCCAGTTCTCGATTGTTTCGAAATAATGACAGGCAACCGCAATAATTATGCGATGTTTAAAGTAGGAGGTGTGCGTCGGGATATAAAGGATGAAGACATCCCTGTTTTGAAAAAGACGTTGGATGAGGTTGCTCCGGCCCTGGAGATGTTCCGGGGCGCGGTTATGGATGATCCTGTTATCCAGGCCAGGCTTAAGGGAATCGGGATTTTAACCAAGCAGCAGTCCATTGACTGGGGCGTGCTAGGCCCGACAGCCAGAGCCTCAGGACTAAACATAGATGTCAGAAAGGATGAGCCTTACGGCGCCTGCGACCGCATCAAGTGGAATGTAATAGTTGAAAATGCAGGAGACGTATTCGCTAAGACCGTGTTAAGGGTCTTAGAGATGCAGGAATCTGTCAGCATGATCAGGCAGTGCATAGACAAGATACCCAAAGGTCCTGTTGACGCCGATGTCAAAGATATTCCTCCAGGAGATGGGCTCGGTAGGGTGGAGGCGCCCCGGGGCGAATGCCTCCATTATATCCTAAGCGATGGCACGAATAGGCCTGTTCGGCATAAGATACGCGCGCCCAGTTTCATGAATGTGGCCTCGAATAAGGTGGCTTGTGTGGGCGGCACTATCTCAGATGCAGCCATAACTTTGGCTGCCGTGGATCCCTGTTACTGTTGCACCGAGAGATTGGCCGTTATCAATAAATCAGATAATAAGAAAATAATGAGCGGCTGGGATTTAATAAAACTATCACAGGAAAAAACCAATAAAATAAAGGAAGAGTTGAAAAGTGCATAATCTAAAAGATATAAAGAGCTCGATTGCAGATATGTCTAAGCTTGCTTTTTCCATGTGGCAGCTTACCTTTAAGACATTTATGGAGCACGACTTGGATATACTGTCTAAGGTATTAAGGGAAGAGCTCAGGCTGAATGATTTAGAAAAGGAAATTACTTCAGATTTAATTGAATTAAACCGCATAACTCAAGAAGAGCAAGAAAAATCTAAAGTCATGATTTATATGGATATAGCGGGAGATTTAGAGCTCATTGGGGATTATTGCAAGGATATCTTGGAACGGGTTCAGATAAAGATCGAAGAGAAATTGCTTTTTAGTGATGAGGCGGTTAAGGAATACAGCGAATTATATCGTAAGATCGAGGAAGTGCTGGATGGTATAGTGTGCGCGCTGGAGAAAGATAAATTGACTTTAGTAAAAGAGGTTGTAAAAAATGATAAGGACTTCGATAACCTCGTGGAAGAATATCGCAGAAGGCACGATCAAAGATTAATAGATGGTATTTGTAGCCCCCTGGCGTGTAATATGTTTTTGAATATGCTGGACTTTACGGCGCAAGTTTTTCACCATACAAAAGCCATTGCTAAGAATATCTTAAAGCTGAAATGAATATAGATTATCTTTATCCTTGGTTTAAATTAGACAGTCTGAATAGCTTTGTGGTTCTGGCTATAGGGATGTTCTTCGTATTAACAGTCATCTATTCGCTCAGGATGATGAGAGAAGAGTCATTCCTGGTTCAATATTACGCCTATATTATTTTGACGGCTGCTGCTTCTGTCCTTGCCGTGCTCGCTAATCATCTTATCCTGCTTTTAGTCTGTTGGGGTTTCTTAGGGTTGACGCTATATCTTCTCATCAATCAGGGAGGCCAAGAGGCTAGCGCTGCAGCCAAGAAGACCTTTATTATTGTCGGCGGCTCGGATGCCCTGATGCTTTTGGGAATAGGTATCGTGTATTATCTGACCAAGGAATTTCAGATGGATAAAATACACCTGGAATTAAACAGCGGCCTGGTGTGGGTAGCTTATTTGAGTATAGCCATCGGTTGTTTTGCTAAGGCTGGCGCCATGCCGTTTCACTCCTGGATTCCGGACTCTGCTCAAGCAGCACCTGTGCCTGTTGTTGCCTACCTGCCAGCTTCCTTAGATAAGCTGCTGGGAATCTATCTTTTAACCAGGATCTCCCTGGATTTATTCTTAATGAATCAGGCCGTGAGTATGCTTTTAATGATCATCGGCGCCTTTACCATAGTCGCTGCCGTTATGATGGCTTTAATTCAGCATAATATGAAGAGGCTCTTGGGTTATCATGCTGTATCTCAGGTAGGATACATGGTCTTAGGAATTGGGACAGGCCTGCCCATCGGAGTAGCCGGTGGGCTTTTCCACATGCTGAATCATGCAATATATAAATCCTGTTTGTTCCTGACAGCCGGAAATGTGGAGTACAGCACAAAAACTTCTGAGCTTGATGAGTTGGGTGGATTAGCTAAGTTTATGCCTATAACTTACGTTTCGGCGTTGATAGCCAGTCTCTCCATATCCGGAGTTCCGCCTTTTAATGGATTCTTTTCCAAATGGATGATCTATCAGGGTTTAGTAGAGCGATTATCATTTGGAGGAAGGTCTTTGGTGATTGTGTGCCTAGCAGCAGCAATGTTTGGTTCAGGCCTGACCCTGGCCAGCTTCATGAAATTGCTCCATGCGACTTTTTTGGGCCAGCCATCCCCCAAATTACGAAAAGACATCACGGAAGTTTCCTGGACCATGTGGTTGCCGTGTCTCTTATTGGCCTTTCTCTGCGTGATATTCGGCGTTTTTGCAAATCTGATACCGATGAAATATTTTATTCTTCCAGCGGTAGGAGGGGGAGTGGGTTTTATCGGAAACTGGTACGCAGGCCTCTCCACTTTACTTATTCTATTCGGTTTTTTCCTGGGCCTGCTTATTTTTAGTTTTAAGGCCTTTAAGCCCATTGTGCGTGAGGATGTTGCCTATGTGGGGGGTGAAAATTTAGATTTGCAGGAGACCCGGGTCAGCGGCACCGAATTCTATAATACTCTTAAGGAACTCAAGACTCTGAGGATTATCTATAAACAGGCGCAGGCCGGCGCCTTTGATATTTACGAGCAGGGTAAGACACTTGTCTTTGGCATTGGCAGGTTTCTCCAATTTTTACATAATGGTGTTTTGCCTACCTATTTAGTCTGGACCTTGCTGGGTATGATTGCCTTATTCTTTGCGCTGGTAAGATAAATGGAGCTATACCTTCTTTTAATATTTATGATCCTTGCCGCCATAGTAGCCATTGAGGTGAAGGACCTTCTCTCAAGCGTGGTGGCTGTGGGTGCAGTAGGTTTTGCCTTGTGTTTAGCCTTCCTTATCTTAAAGGCCCCTGACCTGGCTATCACCCAGTTGGTGGTGGAAATCCTTTGCCTTATAATCCTCATACGGGCAACCATCAGCAGGGACCTGCCTTTAGCGATTGAAGGCCGCTGGGTGTTTAATACCGTCTCGACCCTTTTCTTTATCGCCATATTTCTCTTCACCGCCTACATCGCCTTAAGAGAGCTGCCGCTATTTGGTTATCCTCTTATGGAGGTAGCGAAGAAGTACCTGGAAGAAGGGACAAGTAAAACCGGGGCAGTGAACTTGGTTACCTCTGTGATCTTAGATTTCAGGGCCTATGATACGCTGGGGGAAGCCACTGTTTTATTTACCTCGGTGATTGGCGTCATGGCGATTCTGCGCCGACCAGGAAGGAAAAAAATAGAGGAGAAGGACGATTGAACGATACCCCTAAAACAGGCATGTCTCTTATCGTCAAGACCATCACCCGTCTGACCGTGGGCCTTATCCTACTTTATGGCATCTATATCGTTTTACACGGACATCTTTCTCCTGGCGGTGGTTTTGCCGGTGGGGTCATTATTGCCCTGTCTTTTGTTCATCTCATGCTTGCCTTTGGCAAGGATGCGGTAACCGAAAGGATCTCTAAGCAAACGGCCAGTAAACTGGAGAGTGTCGGGGCGCTACTGTTTTTATCCATTGCCCTGATAGGATTTTTTGGCGGTTATTTTTTCTTGAATATATTAAAGAAGGGTGAACCTTTTAAATTATTTAGCGCAGGCACCATACCTTTAAGCAATATTGCCATCAGCCTGAAGGTCGGGATAGGATTGCTTGCGATATTTCTGGCACTGGTTATATTAGAGGAAGTCAAGAGGGAGAAATGATCCTTTATTTATTGTGCCTTGCCTTATTTTGCGTCGGTCTTTATGGGGTTTTACGTAAACGCAATCTCATCAAGATCATCATCGGTCTGGGGATTATCGAATATGCCATGAACCTGTTTTTTGTTTTATTGGGTTATCGCTATCACGGCCGCGCTCCCCTCCAGGCCCAGGATCAGCAAGTCCTGAATATGGTGGATCCCCTTCCGCAGGCGCTGGTGCTGACTTCCATTGTTATCGGTTTAGGAGTTATGGCGCTGGTTATTTCGATTGCCGTGAGACTCTATGAAAAATACGGCACCTTCGATATTACAAAAATAAAGAGGCTTAAGGGTTAAATGAACCAGATTAGCATTATTCCTTTTTTTGTGATCATTCCGCTTTTTACGGCGTTCCTTCTGTCCCTTATTGGTAGATTCATCAAGCGCCTATTTGTCGATGTCCTTTCAGAGACTTCTTGTTTTTTACTTCTTGTTGCCTCAATGTACAGTTTAAATATGCTGCGTGAGTCTGCGGCCCCGGCTTTAATCTATAAAGTCGGAAGCTGGATGCCTCCTTTTGGCATCTGTATGGTGTTAGACGGACTGACGAGCTTTATGTTGATTACCGTTAATCTGGTGGCTTTCCTCGTTTGCCTCTATTCGCATAACTACATGGAAAAATATACGGACAAGCCAAAATTCTACACCCTCTTTTTCCTGATGCTTGCTGGGATGAACGGTGTTGTTGTTACCGGAGACTTATTTAATCTGTACATTTTTTTAGAGATTGCCTCTATCGCCAGTTATGCGCTGGTGGCTTTTGGCACGGAGGCTGAAGAATTAGAGGCTTCTTTTAAATATGCAATCATGGGATCTGTGGCCTCAAGTTTTATATTCATAGGGATCGCTTTTCTCTACGGCTTTACCTCTACCTTGAATATGGCGGATATGGCGCGGGTTCTAAGCGCCAAACCCAATCAGTGGCTTATCCCTTTTGTTTCTGTATTGTTCTTGATGGGGTTCGGTTTAAAGGCAGCCCTGGTTCCTTTTCACGCTTGGCTGCCGGATGCGCACCCTTCAGCTCCCGCCTCCATCTCCGCTATGTTGTCCGGCGTGTTAATCAAAGCCTTAGGGGTATATGCGATGATAAGGATTTTCTTTAATATTATCGGTACAAGCCAAGCCTTTTTATCCGTGTTGATGTTTTTGGGTGTGCTTTCGATGCTTGCCGCTGTGATCCTGGCGCTCTCTCAATGGGATTTAAAAAGGTTACTAGCATATCATTCCATCAGCCAGATCGGTTATGTGGTTTTAGGCATTGGGTTAGGTACACCGTTGGGGATATTGGGAGGTCTGTTTCATCTTTTTAACCACTCCATGTTCAAATCTTTGCTTTTTTTAAACTCCGGCTCCATCGATTATGCTGTCGGGACACGCGACTTAAAAGAGATGTCGGGCTTAAGAGAGAAGATGCCTGTCACTGCACATACAAACCTGATTGCCTCTATGTCTATTGCGGGCATTCCGCCCTTTAACGGTTTTTTCAGTAAATTAATTATCATCTTTGCCTGCGTTCAGGCAGGTCATCTCGGCTATGCCCTGGCAGCAGTGGTCGGCTCTGTCTTGACATTAGCCAGTTTCATGAAGGTCCAGAAATACGCTTTTTCCGGAGAACTGAAAGAAAAAAATCAGAATGTCTTAGAGGTTCCTGGAATGATGAAATTGGCCATTGTGAGTCTTGCCCTTATATGTGTTTTGGCCGGCCTTTTATTGTTGCCCTCTTTCAGATTCTTTCTTAATGATGCGGTGAACGTGCTCCTGGAGGGCAGAAAATACGCAGCCGTGGTTCTCGAGGGAGTCCTCAAGTGAAAAGCAAGTTTATCTTATTTCTGATTGGGTTTGTGGTGTGGATGCTTTTAACTTGGCCTTTTGACCTGCAGCATGTCATCATAGGTGTTTTTGTATCGGCACTGGCCGCTTTTTTGGCCGGAGATTTATTTACCCGCAGACCGCATCATTTCGCGCACCTCCACAGATACCTGTGGTTCGGCTATTATGTCATTTTATTTTTCTGGGAATGTTTTAAGGCCAATATTGACGTTGCCTTAAGAGTGCTCAATCCGAAATTACCCATCAACCCAGGTATCGTTAAGGTGAAGACGAAACTCAAGTCCGATACGGCCCTGACTTTTCTGGCTAATTCCATCACCCTTACCCCTGGAACCTTTTGCGTGGATATAAAGCCAGAAGAAGGGATTCTCTATATTCATTGGATAGACGTTAAATCCACGGATATGGAAAAAGCAACACAGCTCATTGTGGATAGATTTGAACATATTTTAAAGAGGATTTTTGAATAATGCAGAACCGTTCTAAATATTTACGCTGGTGCTTAGGGCTTTTGGGTGTATCGTCCGCTCTGTTTTTTATCAGCACGTTTACCATACCGTCTTTATCCGAGTGGCAATCACCCTTTTTATCGCGTTGTTTCTTCATCCTGATGCTGTGTTTCGCTTTTTGTCTCTGGAGAATATTCCGGGGTCCTACCCCTGCGGACAGAGCGGTTGCGGTGGATACCCTGGGTATTTTGATTGTAGGGTTTTGCGCGGTTTTAAGTATTTCTACAGGAAGGTCTTGGTACATCGATATCGCTATTGCCTGGGCCTTGCAGAGTTTTATCGGCGCCCTGGCATTAGCCAAATATTTAGAGGGAAGAGGTTTTGATGAATGAGATTATAGGATATGCCTTTATCATTATAGGATTGGTTTTTGACATGTTCGGTTGCCTCGGCTTGATTCGGCTTCCTGATGTCTACAACCGACTTCAGGCCACGACCAAATGCGTGACTTTAGGCACATGCAGCATTCTTTTTGGGACGCTCGCGATCAAGGGTTTTGACGCGATAGGCATCAAGGCTTCAATGTGCATTGTATTTTTGATTTTGACGGCTCCGGTGGCTGCCCACGCGCTTTCGCGGGGCGCGCATATTTCTGGCGTCAAACTCTGGGACAAGTCGGTCTGTGATAAATACGAAGAAGATAAGAAGGTTAATCGTTAGGATTTGAGAATGAAGTATCCAAAATTAAGAGAATTAAAAGAGGCGATCCGGGCGCTGGTCCGGGGTCCTTATACAAGCAAATTTCCATTTAAGCCACATGTGCCTTCTGATAATTTTCGCGGCAGGCCTTATTTTTTTGAGGAGGAGTGTGTTGGCTGCGGGGCCTGTGCCGAGGTATGTCCAGCCAAGGCCATAGATGTGGAGGATGAGGTGAAAAACGGGGTGGCTATAAGGAAATTAACCATCCACTGGGATATATGCATTTGCTGCGGCAACTGCCAGGCCAATTGCCTTACCGGTAAGGGGATACAGCTCTCAAAAGAATTCGATTATGCTGTCTGCCAGCAGAGAGAAGAGCTGAAGCATTCTGTAGAAAAGGAACTCATCCTTTGCGAGTGCTGCCAGGATATCATCGTGCCTTATGACCAGTACACCTGGCTGTTCCAGAGATTAGGGCCATTTGTTTTTTCCAATACGTCCTTATCACTTTTTTATTTAAAAACTTTGAACCTTGCCTTTAAAGAAAAATCCTCACCAAAAAAGGCTTCTGACATGAAACGTTCAGACCGCATGAAGATTCTCTGTCCCCGCTGCCGTCGCGAAGCTGTCATCAAATCGTAAAAAATTTTTGTTCAAAATCTATTAATGGCAAACTAGAGAAATAATGTTACTGATATCATGCATGTGTAATTTTTATTTGATTTCTGGGGGCATTTTGTTACAATGTTAAGTGCAGGAGGAAGAGAAATATATTTATCTATTTAAAGAGGAGTGCGGGATGAAAAAGATTGAAGTTGTTATTTTTACAGTCGTTTTTGGCTTGGTTATGAACGGTTGCGGTAAAAAACAGGTTTCTTTGGAAGAACAGGAGCCCCTTTCGATGGAGACTTTGAGTGCCTTGAGTACGAATCAGACTGTCTCCGAGATCAAGGTGAGCGAAGTGCCGGGTTCATCCCTTCCTTTGCCTCCTGCAGGTCCCTATAAGCCTGGGGCTATCGAGATTCAGACCGCCCTTAAGAACGCGGGCCTTTACACGGGAGCCATTGATGGCAAGATTGGTCCCTTGAGCCGGAAGGCAATCATAGAATTTCAGAAGGCAAACGGCCTGCAGGCCGATGGCAAGGTCGGACCCAAGACATGGGCGGTTCTGGAAAAGTATTTGACAGGTTCTCCCGATGATGCTTCATCGCCATCACAAAAATCGCCCTAAGTTTCCTTTTGTTGGATGGAAAGCCCTGAATGCAAACAGCGCCCCTCCTTAAAATTTCAAGTTTTTAACTCTCCCCTTTATATCCTGTGGATTATTGTGCTGGCTGTCTTTTTTTCAGAATTAGCGGTAATATTCGTTGTCAATTTGTTAACACCGTACCTGAGGCCTGACCCTTTTTTACATTCCATTCTATTGCTCGTATTTTTATTCCCCGCTTTATATTTTTTTATTTATCAGCCGCTTAAATTTTACCATTCCCAACTCAAAGAGGCGCAAAATCCAAGTGAAAATGATGCCGAACTTCAAAAGACGCTACAGGAGCAAAAGATGAAGGAAATAGAAGTCCTTGCCAATAGCGTGGCGCATGAGGTCAGGAATCCCCTGGCCATTATTCTCCAGGGTATTGAATACCTAAAGGAAAAGCTTAAGCCAGAGGACAAAAATGTAGGCTTGATATTGGAGTATATTGTGGATGCCATCCGCAGGGCAGACAATGTCATTGTAGGGCTGCTGGAGTTTGCGCATTTTTCAAAATTTGATATGGCGCCTAGCGATTTGAATTCTCTCATGGAAAAAACACTTTCTTTCATGCAAATTGATTTTGACCGACATCGTATCAGAGTCACGAGGGATCTTAAAGGAGATTTACCTTTGGTTAAAATGGACAAAAAAAAGATGGAACAGGTTTTTGTGAATATCCTGCTGAACGCTGTCCAGGCCATGCCGGATGGCGGCACCCTTAACGTAAAGACCAGGCTCAAGGATTCTAGAGAGGGCAAAAGAGCTGTGATTATTCAGATAGAGGATACGGGCATCGGGATCCCTAAGGAATCGCTGGATAGAATATTTAAGCTCTTTTTTACAACCAAGCGCGAGAGAGGATCAAGCGGCCTGGGACTGGCTATTTCCAGCCAAATCATGCGCACACACGGTGGCGGAATCGCCATTGAAAACAGGGTGGGTTTACCTGGCGTAAGGGTGACTTTGACACTACCGATATGAAACTATTAAAAAATAAAGTTTTAAGACGCTAAGAGAAGGGGGTTCCAATGGATAAAAAAAAGATTCTCATTATCGACGACGAAGAGGCATTTACGCGTATGATCAAATTAAACCTTGAGGCAACAGGCCTCTACGAGGTGTCAGAAGAGAACAGAGGTACGCAAGGAGTGGCTGCGGCCAAAGCGGTCTGTCCGGATTTGATACTGCTGGATATCATCATGCCGGACCTGGATGGAATGATGGTAGCCAGGAATCTTAAAGATGATCCGGCCACCAAGGATATTCCCGTTGTTTTCTTAACGGTGGTGGTACAGAAGAAAGAGACGGAGGGTAGCAGCAGCATCATCGGTGGTTACCCCTTTATAGCTAAGCCAGTTAATACGCAAGAGCTTATCGATTGCCTCGGCAAATATATCAAATAAGTTCAATCCAAATGCCTGAATTTCCTAAAGATTTCTTTTGGGGAGCCGTCACCTCCAGTCATCAGATAGAAGGACAAAATCTGTATAACGACTGGTGGGAGTGGGAGCAAAGGACAGCGCGAAAAGAGCTTTCAGGAGAGGCCTGCCGCAGCTACGAGTTGTTCAGAGAGGATTTTGATTTAGCGAGGGACCTTCATCATAATGCCCATCGTCTTTCCATCGAGTGGAGCCGTATCGAACCGCAGGAGGGCGCATTTTCGTCGCAAGAGTTAGACCATTATAAAGAAGTGATAGGTGCCTTGAGGGAGCGTCAACTAGAACCTGTAGTAACGCTGCATCATTTTACCAATCCTGCCTGGTTCGCCCGGTCAGGCGGTTGGCTTAACAAAAAATCCACCTTTTATTTCTTACGTTACTGCGAACGGATTGTGGAGGCACTCAGAGACGAGGTGCATTACTGGGTCACCATAAACGAACCCCTTGTCTATGCCTACCATGCCTATATCCTGGGCATTTGGCCTCCGCAGGAGAAATCCTTTCTGAAAGCCAGGTCTGTCGTCGGTAATATGGCGTCAGCCCATATCGAGACCTATAAGCTGATCCACCGTATTTATAAAGAAAGGAATTTATCCTCTCCCAGGGTAGGCTTCGCCAAGAACATGCAGGCCTTTGAGACGTGTCGACCTACCTGGAAAAATAAGCTGGGCGTTTTTTTAAGACATCAATTATACAATCTTACCCTCATCAAGAGGTTTATTAAACACCGCGCGCTCGATTATATAGGGGTCAATTATTACAGCCGCAGCCTCGTGGATACGCGAAGCTGGCGCTTCTCGCATTTACTCATCGATGTCTGTAACGATAACTGCAGCCGTCTCAAAAAGAATTCCTTAGGTTGGGACGTGTATCCGCAGGGGCTCTATGATTTGCTTTTGGTTTTACGGACGTTTAATCTACCTGTCTTTATTCTGGAAAATGGTATCTGTACGGATGACGATAACTTGCGCTGGGAATTTATTCAGCAGCACCTATTGGCGTATGCCCAGGCCATGGAAAAAGGAATCCAGGGCCTGGGTTACCTTTATTGGTCTCTGATCGATAACTATGAATGGGATAAAGGTTTTGGTCCTCGCTTCGGCTTAATCGATATCGACTACCGTTCGTTCAGGCGCACTGTCAGAGAAAGCGCCAGGAAGTTTTCTGGGGTTTGTGAAACAGGTAGATTGTAAGTCATGAAGGAAATCAGTAAGATTTTGATATCACAGGAGATTCCCCTTTTTGCAAATCTCACGCGGGCTGAGCGCAGTTTCGTCAGTGAAAGGTCAGGCCTTGAAGAATTCAAGAAGGGTGAAACCATCTATAAAGAAGGTTCGGGCCCGAGCGCCTTTTACTGCGTTGTCTTGGGCAGGGTGGTTATCTACACACAAGACCTGCAAGGGTCTAAAACAGTCTTGGAATATCTGCACCGCGGTAAATATTTCGGGATTATTTCCCTTTTGACCGATGAACCGCATTCCGTGACTGCGCAGGCTTTGAATGACTGCCTGCTCCTGGTCATTAAAAAGGATAACTTCGACGTTATTCTGAAAAAAATCCCTCGCCTGGCTATTGACCTAAGCCGTATGCTTTCCCGTAGGCTGAAACGCAAAGACATCCATCAAAAGACCATATTTGAAAGCAACATCATCTCCGTATTCAGTTCACATTCCCGCTCCGGAAAAACCGTGTATGCCCTTAACCTGGGCTTAAGCCTTTCCAAAGAGACTCGTAAATCCGTCATCATTCTGGATATCCTCCCTCTTGATTATACCCACAGCCTCCCCCGCAGGCTGGATATTCAGGAGGCACCTGTTTTAGAGCTTTTTGGCAACAGGATTGATTACAAAAGATTGCGGGAGGATATTATTATAAAAACAGCCGCCGGGATTGACCTTGCCTGTTTTTATTACAAGGAAGAAGATGAAGGCTCCATGAAAAATCTGATGGAACTCTTGAGTTTATTGGTCAACGATTATCACTACATCCTTTTGGACCTTCCCGCTCTTATGGACCGTTTCATATTCGGCCTGTTGAATCAGTCTGATCTGATTCACATCTTAACGGGAAGTGCGGCAGTTGACTTAAAAGAGACCTACCTTCTTATCGAACGGCTCAAGGAGGAATTTAATTTTAAAGAAGAAAAGATCAAGGTCGTGATTAATGAATACAGGCTTTCAGAGCTGACGCATGAGGAGCAGGCCCAGATTCTGGGTAAGGATGTGTTTGCGACTTTGCCCAGAATAGATGATCAGTCCTGTGGCCGATTGATTATTGAGAGGCCTGATTGCGAATACGCCAAGGCCGTTCGTAGAATTTCCCGGCAACTCTCCGAATGCCTGGTTGGCCTGGTCCTGGGGGTGGGGGTGGGGTATGGCTTCTGCCATATCGGAGTCCTGAAGGTCATTGAAGAGGAGAAGATCCCTATTGATATCATCACAGGATCTAGCGTAGGTGCCATTATTGCCAGCCTCTGGTCTTTGGGTAAGTCAAGCGATGAAATACTTGAAATTGCAAAGGAATTTAGGGAGCCTAAAAATATCTGGGGACTGGTGGATTTGACATTTCCCCTCATCGGATTTATCAAGGGGAATAAGCTTCTCAATTTTTTTAAGAAGCACGTAGGCCAAAAGACTTTCTATGATGCCAAGGTCCCCTTAAAGATCATTGCCAGTGACGTGAAAAGAAAGGAACCGCGGGTGTTTGATAAGGGTCTTCTCATTGACGCCCTGATGGCCAGCTGCGCCATGCCAGGGGTATTTGCACCCTTTCGGTTCAAGGAGGAGATGCTTTTTGACGGCGGGGTCATCCACCCTTTGCCGACCGAACCCCTGTTTGAAATGGGCGTCAGGAAAATTATTGCAGTTAATGTGACTCCTTCCAGGGAAGACATCCTTAAACAGTATGAGAGATTGAAGAAACAGGTGGTCGAAACAGGTGAGGTTTTGAAGAAAAAAAACTGGTTTAGGCTCAGGCAGCATTTCAAGGGCCTGTTTCACACTAATATCCTTGATATTATCTTTAGCAGTGTCGAGATTCTCCAATCTGAAGTCGCGCAAAAAGAAGCGACGCTAGCGGATATCGTGCTTCATCCTGATACATCAGGTCTCTATTGGCTTGAGCTTCATCGTGCCAGTGAGTTTGCCAAAAGAGGTGAAGAAGAGACGCGCAGGAATCTGGATAAGATATGGAAGGTTATCAATGAATAGACAAGGAGGAAACATGACAAATCCCAAATCCCGAATCCCAAATCCCAAACAAATCCCAAATCCCAAATCCCAAAACTCCAAACAAAAAAGTTTCTTGTTTGGAGTTTGGAACATTGGAATTTGGTGCTTATTTGGAATTTGGTGCTTGGAATTTGTAATTTTATCAGGTTGCGCTTCCCTAAAAGAGGCTGCAAAAGGTTTTGCAGGGGTATCGACCAAAGTCCTGGAAGAAGGCCGCAAGGACGCTATCATGGAAACTGTTCCTCTTGATTATACCACCTGTTATGCCAAGGCGCTAGAGACCTTGAAGAGTCATGGCGCTTATGTCTATTCGGGAGATATCAAGAATCATATGATTGCTTTTTATGTATCGGATGAGGACACGACTCCCGTGGGTGTATTCTTTGAAGAGAGAGACGCGCGAAATACGCAATGGGAGGTATCTTCACCGAGTAACCATGCCAAGGAGCTTTTTGCAAAACATTTGTCGAGCGCATTTAATCCTAAAGAAGAAAAGGGAAAGGATGTCTATGAAGGAAAATAAACGGGGAATCCACGAATTTATCGAAATCTGTCATACGATAGCCAAAGAAAAAGGGTGGTGGGACGAAGAGCGTAACGAAGGAGAGCTGATTGCGCTGATGCATTCCGAATTATCCGAAGCGTTAGAAGCCATGCGGCAGCATGCCAGTAATGAAGCCATTGCCGAAGAATTAGCCGATTGCTGTATCCGCATCTTCGATTATTGCGGAGCCAGAGGAATCGACCTGGAAAAGACCCTCCTGAAGAAAATAGAATACAACAAGACCCGGCCATACCGTCATGGTAAGAAATTCTAAAATCCTCACTGTTCAAGAAGCCAAAGCCATTGATAGAGAGGCTCAAGGATTAGGCCTTTTGACGCTGGTTTTGATGGAGAATGCGGGAAGGGCTGTGGCGAAAGAGGCTTTAAAGGTCCTGAAGGGACGTAAGGCCGTCGTCATATTTTGCGGGAAAGGTAATAACGGAGGAGACGGCTTTGCGGCAGCGCGGCATCTTTTGATAAAGGGGATAAAACCTGAGATTTTTTTAGCAGGAAAACCCCTTGATGTAAAAAACGAAGCCGGCGTTAATCTCCAGGTCCTTTTAAAACTCAGACAGAAGGTGCAGTCCATCCGAGAAGATAATTTACATCTGGTACGAAAAAAGATTCAAAAGAACAGTTTATTGATAGATGCCCTTTTGGGTGTAGGATTGCAGGGTGAGGTACGGGGCATTTTTCGTCCTCTTATTGAGATGATAAACGCTTCTAGAGGGTATGTCTTGTCCGTGGACATTCCTTCGGGCCTAGATGCCGATACAGGAAAGGTCCTCGGTTGTTGCATCAAGGCTAATAAAACCGTTACTTTTGTCGCCAAGAAAAAGGGTATGACCATAGGTGATGGGCCGAAGCATTGCGGAAAGATTATTATAGCAGATTTAGGGCTACCTTTTAATGAAAATAGATTTTAACATGTCCCACAATTTGCTCTTATGGATCTTTTTAGCTTTTGCTTTTTTAAGTGCCACAATATTAATTATTAAACGATGGACTATCCCTGCCCGGGGTTTTACGCAATTAGCTTTATTTACGTTAAGCGAGTTCGCTTTTGTATGCAATAAGGGCGTTCCGTGTTCAAATTGTCCACTTTCCTTTGGGATTTGTCCGATAGGCACTACACAGAGAATCGCCTTCATTCCATACTTTCCCATATTTATAACATTAGCATTTATAATGGGTACGGGCTTAGTCTTGGGAACTTTGGTTTGCGGTTGGGCTTGTCCAGTAGGCTTTATTCAGGATATATTTCATACCCTACGCTTTAAAGAAATAAAGATTACAAATAAATGGAAGGAGACCAGATATTTCACTCTATTTTTAAGCGTATTATTGATATTTCTTGAATTGCGATTTGGTTTCTTCAGTAAAAGAGGTATGGGTGTATTTCATGAGGTAACAATTATTGGCGGAGGGCTATTGCTTTTTAGCACATTTTTCATTAAAAGGTCGTTTTGCCGCTTTCTATGCCCCTTAGGGCTTATTTATGGAAAATTAAACAAATTTAGTCCTGTTAAAGTTGCTTTGGATAAGAATAAATGCTCATCCTGTGGAGAGTGCCATAAGGTATGCGTATCAGATTTAAAACCCATCAAAGAAGTTAACAGGGATCTTTGTGTGAAATGTTATAATTGCTCAAGAATTTGCCGCCAAAGATGCACCACTAAAAATTTGACATGTTAGAACATCTTAAATTGCACTTAGAGGGTAAGGTCGTAATTATAGGCATTGGCAATACCTTGCATAATGATGACGGCATCGGCAGTCTCCTGGCCAGTCGCATCAAGGGCAAGGTGCCTTACATCGTTTATGATGTTGGCCCTAATCCGGAAAACTACCTGGGCAAGGTCATCAAGGATAAACCGGACAATGTCGTGATTATCGATGCCGTTGATTTTGGAGGAAGGCCGGGAGAATTCAGGGAGATGGAAGGAGAGGGCCTTGAGACAGTTAATTTGTTTTCGACCCATAATGCCTCACTCTCGTTGACAATTAACTACTTGAAAAACAATTTGAAGCTCGATATAATAATTTTAATTATTCAACCACAAGATATAGGATTCGGAGAGAAATTAAGTCCCGCAGTCCAGGAAGCGCTCGATACGTTGGAGCGATGGTTCCATGAAGCCACAGAAAAAGAGGGATAGCTGGGGTTCGCGCTTAGGGATTATTATGGCTGTGGCAGGTTCTGCCATAGGCCTGGGAAACTTCTTACGTTTTCCGGCGAAGGTCGCCTCCAACGGAGGCGGTGCCTTCATGATCCCGTATTTTGTGTCTTTGCTTTTACTGGGGATGCCTTTGATGTGGATTGAATGGACTCTGGGACGTTTTGGCGGCGGGTTTGAACATGGGACAGCGCCGGGAATATTTCATAGCATCTGGCAGAAGAACCGTTTCGTCAAATATTTCGGCGCTATTGGTATCTTCGGACCCCTCATCATCTTCATCTATTATACTTACATAGAATCATGGACGCTGGCTTACAGCGCTTTTGCGCTTATGGGAAAATACACTCGGATAACGGACCAGGCGGCCATGAAGAGTTTTTTAAGCGGGTTTCAGGGTTTGGAGAAAAATGAGTATTTTAGCGGTTTGGGGCCAGCCTACCTGTTTTTTCTTCTCACCTTTGCATTGAATATAAGCGTTATCTATTATGGAATTAAAGGTGGGATAGAAAAACTTTGTAAATGGGCGATGCCGCTTTTGTTCGCCTGCGGCCTGCTGCTATTACTACGGGTGATAACCCTGGGTGCGCCGGATGCCACAAAGCCCACGTGGAATATTTCTAATGGTTTCGGCTTTCTCTGGAATCCGGATTTTTCCGCTTTGAAATCAGCCAAGGTCTGGCTTGAAGCAGCCGGACAGATATTTTTTACCTTAAGCGTCGGTATCGGCGTGATATTGACTTATGCCAGTTATTTATCCAAAGGGGATGACGTGGTTTTATCGGGCCTCACTGCTGCCAGCACGAATGAGTTGACAGAGGTCATTTTAGGAGGCAGTATCATTATCCCGGCGGCATTTGTTTTCTTTGGTCCTGTGGATATTCAGGCAGTTGCGCGCTCAGGCGTTTTCAATCTGGGGTTTGTCACCATGCCCCTGGTTCTGAATCAGCTGCCTCTGGCAGCATTTTTTAGTTTCATCTGGTTCTTTTTGTTATTTCTGGCTGGGATGACGAGTTCGGTCTCTCTGGCCCAGCCAGCAGTGGCGTTCCTGGAAGATGAATTCGATATCGACAGAAAAAAGGCTGTTATGATATTCGGGATCGTGGCGTTTGTATTATGCCAACCTGCTATATTTTTCTTGAAAAACGGAGTGGTGGATGAGCTGGATTTCTGGGGAGGGACTTTTTTCCTGGTCCTGTTTGCCACCATAGAAACGATATTGTTTGCCTGGGTCTTTGGCATGGAGAAAGCCTGGGATGAGATCCATAGGGGCGCGGATATGCGTGTCCCGAGAATTTATAAGTTTATTATTAAATACATAACGCCTTTATTTTTGTTTACTATTCTAGGGATGTGGTTATGGCAGGAGTGGCTGCCCATCATTTTCATGAAAAATGTCTCTTCAGACAACCGTCCCTTTATCCTGGGAACACGGCTGGGGCTGCTGGCTATATTTATCACGTTGGGAGTTTTGATTAGAATAGCTTGGCGCAAGAAGAGGCTCTTGAGCGAGCTAATAAGATAGCGTTTTAAAAAAGGAGATTTGATGAGAAAAACAGTTTTCTTTTTATTTTTTATCTCTTTAGCGCTTGTTCAGATGACAGGGTGTGTTTTTGTTTTGGGAGGCGCTGCAGGCGCCTTAGGCGCGTACAGTCTTAGTAAAGACAGCATGGAGGGAGATACGGATACTCCCTATGAAAACCTGTGGAGCGCAGCCATCTTGATCAGCCGGGCGCGCGGCACAGTTAAAAAAGAAGATAAGCTCCAGGGGCTTATCGAGTTAGAGACGGATTCGAGCCGCGTGTGGATTCAATTGATGCGTGTTACCCAGTATACCACCCGATTAAAGGTCGCTGCTCGCAAATACCGCTTTCCGAATCTGGCCCTTGCCCAGGATTTGTATGCCAAAATCATTGAGCAGGTCAAGCGAAAGTAATTTGATATATCCTTTTTTTGTGGTAAAATTGTTCAAAATATAAGCCAACACCTTCATGCCGAGGTAGCTCAGTGGTAGAGCGCGGCCCTGAAAAGGCCGGCGTGGGAAGTTCGATTCTTCTCCTCGGCATT
>Ga0111184_1058_pt1 | contig 32488 bp, 33 predicted proteins | sample DeeMarSWOR324_28_FD_80241 | JGI IMG/M metagenome (GOLD analysis project Ga0111184, IMG submission 80241) | Omnitrophica WOR_2 bacterium SM23_72 | reverse complement strand
TATCGCGCTTACGCTGATTACGAGGACATGATGAAGCTTGTTCAAGACCTCATCATTTGCGTTACCAGGGAGGTTTTAGGAAGCGATAAGTTCGTTTATCAGGGTAAGTCCGTGGAACTCGCTCTTCCCTGGCAGAAGCGCTCTTTTGCGCAAATGGTCAAGGAGAAATTCGATATCGAACCCCAGGATGAGGCCTCAAAGATGCTTGAGAAAATCAAGGCCAAGGGGTTTGCGACGGATAAGGAGCGCCTGAGCCGCTCGCAGGTCAACAAGGTTATCGAGGAGATGCTGGAGCAGGAAATGGAGGCCAACCCTGTTTTTGTTACGGATTATTTTACGCATTTGTGCCCCCTGGCCCAGAGGAAGAAAGAGAACCCTTTGCTTTCAGAGCGGTTCGAATTGTATGTCGCGGGAATAGAGATAGCCAATGCCTATACGGAGCTGAATGACCCGGTGGAACAGAGGAAACGTTTTGAAGAAGAGATTGCGGAATTGAATCCCGGAGAAAAAAAGAAAATGGATGAGGATTATCTCCTGGCGCTGGAACACGGTATGCCTGCGGCAGGAGGCTTAGGGGTGGGCATTGACCGGTTGTGCATGCTGTTGGCGGATGCGCCCTCGATACGGGATGTGATTTTATTTCCTTTGCTTAGGCCACAACAATAGTGCTATGAAAACAGAATTTATGATCAGCTGGCGGTATCTGGTCACCAGGAGAAAAGAAAAATTCATATCGCTCATCAGCGTCATCTCTGTGTTGGGGGTGGCTATCGGCGTTATGGCCCTGATCGTGGTCATTGGGGTGATGTCAGGTTTTGACCAGGACCTGCGCGATAAGATAGTGGGTAATTATTCTCACATCACCTTATCAAGCTTTGCGCCCATTGAGCAGGAGGAGTATCAGGACTTAGTCAAAAAGATTTCCGGCCATCCGCATGTCATAGGCATCAGTCCCTCGATTCAGGGCCAGGTGTTGATGAGCGCAGGCAAGAGGTACTTTGCCGTGGGTTTAAGAGGGATTGACCCCAAGACGGAAACTCAGGTGACCAAACTAAAACAGTATATCATTTCAGGAGATATGGATGGTTTGAGTGAGGAGGGCGTGATCATTGGTAAAGAATTAGCCAATTATTTAGGCTTGAATCTCCATTCCTCATTTTTGATTTATTCTCCCCTGGGTGAAAAGCATCATTTGACCGTGACTGGGATTTTTAATTCCGGTATGTACGATTACGATATGAACCTGGTGTTTGTTAATCTGGCTTCGGCGCAGAAAATCTTAGGTTTAGACAACCAAATCAGTTCGCTCTCCATCAAGCTCGATAATCTTTATTTAGCGGATAAGGTCCGAAATGAGCTGAGTAATCGTGTTGGCTTCAATTATATTTTAAAGACCTGGACGGAAGCGAACCAGACTTTCTTCGCGGCCCTGAAGCTGGAAAAACTGACCATGTTCATCATCCTGACATTGATCATATTGGTCGCCTCTTTCAATATTGCCAGCACACTGATCGTGATGGTCATGGAGAAAACCAAGGACATCGGGATCTTAAAATCCTTAGGTATGGCCTCTTCCAACATAAGAAAGATTTTCACCTATGAGGGCCTGTTAATCGGAAGCCTGGGTATCTTCATTGGGGGTGCAGGCGGCATCACCCTTTGCAGCCTGCTTAAGAAATACCAGTTTATTAAATTGCCTCAGGACATTTATTATATCGATCGGCTGCCGGTGTCTATTGAGTTCTGGCCGGATATCGCTCTTATCCTGTTGGCGGCCCTGGTCATTGTTTTGATATCGACGGTTTATCCGGCGGCTAAAGCCGCACAGCTTAAGCCGGTGGAAGCGCTGAGGTACGAATAGTAGGTTATCTGAGGTTAAATGATGTTATCTGAGGTTAAATGAGGTTGCATTAAAAAAAGCAACATCAATTAACATCCATTAACCTCAATTAACCTCAATTAACCTTAGATGATTTTAGAAGCAAAAAATATCCATAAAATATACACCAACGGCAAGAGAAATCTTACCGTGCTTAATGGTGTGAACCTGGATATAGATAAGGGAAGTTTCATCGCCATCGTGGGGCCCTCTGGCGCCGGTAAGTCTACACTCTTGCATATCCTCGGCGGACTTGACCTGCCGACCAGGGGTAAGGTGATTTTCGAAGGCCAGGATATCTATGGATTGAGTGATCCGTTTCTTTCTCAAATCAGAAACAAAAAAATCGGTTTCGTTTTCCAGTTTTACCATTTGCTATCGGAATTCACGGTTCAGGAAAATGTGATGATGCCTGTTTTCATTAGTGCGAAGTGCGAAGTGCGAAGTGCGAAGTTAAAAGAAAAGGCTGAAAGGTTATTCCACCAGGTGGGGTTGAGCGAGAGGACGGAGTATTTTCCCACTCAGCTTTCGGGAGGTGAGAAGCAGAGGGTGGCAATCGTGCGGGCCCTGATGAATGACCCAAGCCTGCTTCTTTGCGACGAACCGACAGGAAATTTGGATTCAGCATCCGGTGAAGAGATCATCTCTCTCGTCAAGAATATAAACAGAGAGAATCAGATGACCACGGTCCTCGTCACGCATAACCTGGAGCTGGCTCATCGCGCGGATGAAGTGTATCATTTGAAGGACGGCATACTTGTTAATTAGAAAATGAAATGAAAAATCCCAAATCCAAATACTACCAAATTCAAAATAAATCCCTGCCTGTCGGCAGGCAGGCAAAATCCCAAATCCAAAACTGTTTTGGATTTTGAAATTTGGATTTGTTTTGTAGTATTTGTAGTATTTGAAATTTGGATTTATCTTTATATCAAGGAGGCAAAATGAAGGTTTATATCAACGGTAGATTTTACGACAGGAAAGACGCCAAGATTTCTGTGTTTGACCACGGTCTTCTTTACGGAGACGGGGTGTTCGAGGGAATCCGTTCTTACAACCGCCTGGTCTTTAAACTCAAAGAGCATGTGGAGAGGCTTTTTGAATCGGCGCAGAGCATCATTTTAAAGGTCCCTTTGACCAAAGAACAGATGGTCAAAGCGGTCATCGCCACTTTAAGGGAAAACAAGCTTAAGGATGCCTATATCCGGCTGGTGGTGACCCGCGGGGAAGGGGACCTGGGTCTGGATCCGCGCAAGTGCATTGGTGCCGCCAACGTTATTGTTATCGCAGATAAAATCACCCTCTACCCTGAGAAATTTTACAGACAAGGATTGAAGATTATCACAGTTCCCACAATCAGGAACCTTCCGGAGGCCTTGAATCCACAGATTAAATCCTTAAACTACCTGAATAACATCCTGGCGAAGATTGAGGCAGTCAATGCCGGCTTTGACGAGGCGATCATGCTGGATTCATTAGGTTATGTGGCTGAATGTACCGGAGATAACCTGTTTATTGTCAAGCGTAACCACCTTTATACACCTCCCCAGTGCATGGGAACCCTAAGAGGTATTACCCGGGACACTGTTTTAGAGATTGCGCGTAAGAGCAACATCCCCGTGCATGAACACGTGATTACGCGCCATGAAGTTTTTATCTCGGATGAATGTTTCTTGACGGGTACTGCTGCGGAGATCATCCCTGTGGTAGAAGTGGATGGTCGGATTATCGGTACGGGTAAACCCGGCAAGATCACCCTGAAATTGATGAAGAAGTTCAGGGAACTGACCAAAAAGGAAGGGATAAAATATTAATGATAAATCCAAAATCTAAATACTACAAAATCCAAAATAAATCCCTGCCTGTCGGCAGACAGGCAAAATCCCAAATCCAAATGTCAAGTTTTGGATTTTGAAATTTGGATTTGTTTTGTAGTATTTGTAGTATTTGAAATTTGGATTTGTCAGAGATACGAAAGGATATTTTATGCTGTGTGACGTTTGTTCCAAGAACCCTGCTACCGTCCACCTTACGGAGATCATCGATGATCAGATCACCGAACTGCATCTGTGCGAAGAGTGCGCGCGCCAGAAAAGCGCGGCCATGGAGCAGCAGTTCGGATTGAGTTCGCTTCTGGCTGGAATGGCCGAAGCAGAGAAACCTGCTGCCAAAGAAACAGAGAGTTCAGGTATCAAATGCCCGAACTGCCAACTGACGTACGCGGATTTCAAGAGGATCGGCCGTCTGGGCTGCGGGGAGTGTTATTCTGTTTTTAAGAGGCTTCTGGCACCTCTGTTAAAGAGGATTCACGGTTCCAGCCAGCACTTCGGGAAGTCTCCGTCGAAAATGGCCAGGGCGAGGGTCAGGAAAAAGCTAGACTTAGGCGAACTACGCGATAAGCTGCAAAGGGCTATTGAAATGGAAGCCTTCGAAGAAGCAGCCCGGATTCGCGACCAGATCAGGGAATTGGAGAAAAAAGCAGCACAGCCGAACTCTGAAAATAAGGAAAAGAATGAATCTAAGTGACCTTTTGAATCATACGAGCGAGTGGCTCAGGGGTACCGGCCCTCATGCGGATGTGGTCATCTCAAGCCGGATACGTTTGGCCAGAAACCTGGATAAGTTTCCTTTTCCGCATTGGGGCAGTGCCCAGCAGGGCGAAAAGGCCTTGGCGATGATAAGGGAGGCCATCTCCAAAGTCGATTATCTTAAAAAGACAACATTCTTTAAGTTGACGGATCTGGACAGCGTGGATAAACAGTTTCTGGTGGAAAGGCACTTGATGTCTCTTGAGCATGCCCAGAAGACCAACCACAAGGCGCTGGTTATCGATGACGACGAGATCATCTCGATCATGATCAATGAAGAAGACCATATCCGGGTACAGGTGATGCAATCCGGTTTTAACCTTTTTGAGTCCTGGAATATCATCAACAGGATAGATGACTGCTTGAGTGTGGAATTGTCTTTTGCCTTTAGTCCTGATTGGGGTTATTTGACTGCCTGCCCGACAAACACAGGTACTGGGATGCGCGGGTCGGTGATGTTACACCTGCCGGCGCTGGTGATGACCCGTCAGATAGACCGCGTGTTGGCGGCGATTGCCAAATTAAGCTTTGCCACTCGGGGTCTCTACGGAGAGGGGACGCAGGCCGCCGGTAATTTCTTTCAGATCTCCAATCAGGTGGCGCTGGGCCATAGTGAAGAGGACGTGATCGAAAACATCAACGGCATCATCCGCCAGATTATTGAACAGGAGAATCAGGCCAGGGAGGTGATTCTTTCAAAAAATAAGAAAGTATTAGAGGATAGGATCAACCGAAGCCTGGGAATTCTCAAGAGCGCGCATATTATCTCAAGCCAGGAGACGATCGAGCTGCTGTCGATGGTGAGGCTCGGCAATGACCTGGGGATGCTCAAGGAGCTTGACCGGCGCCGGATCAATGAGCTTTTTATCATTACCCAGCCGGCCCATTTGCAAAAAATAGAGAAGAAGAAACTGACCGCCTCCGAAAGGGACGTCAAACGGGCGGAGATTATTAGGGACAGGTTAAAAATACTATAAAGTAATTTTTCGGATAAATGGTAGATTGTTGTCCGTCATCACTTTTAAAAGCTATTTTTGTCACTAAGATAAATCATCTGCATCATGCAAACAAAGGTTACTCCAGGCTTTATTATGGCAATGAATTTTGCGAACACCTTCTCCCGAGCCTTGAGGAATTGAAGCAAGCGCTCGATTTTGCCTTAGCAAGAAAAATACAGTTTACATTAGTGACTCCGTTTCTTACGGATGGGGGGTTAGCCAAGCTCGAACCTTTGCTGTCTTATTTGAAAAAAAATCACCCCATGAGCGAAATCGTTGCTAATGACTGGGGCTTGTTGCATAAGTTAAGCAGCCAGTTCCGTTTTGGAGGTCTTATTCTAGGAAGAATTCTGGTTAAGCAATACAGGGATCCTTGCTTCAAAAAATTACGCTACAGGATTAAAAAAAGAGCTTCCAATTTCTTTAAGACAAGCAATATTGATTTTTCCTACGACAGGATGGTGTCTTTTCTCTCTGCAAAGGGCATTTCAAGGATAGAGCTCGATAATCTGATGCAGGGCATTATCAGAAAGACATCTTTAAAAGCCTCGTTATATTTCCCTTATGGGTATGTGGCTCCTACGAGATATTGCCCTACGGCTTTAATTGCACAAAAGATAAAATCGGTAAGAGTCATACCAATTTGCTCCAAAGAGTGCCAAGGGCACACTTTCCGGCTCATCCACCCGTTTGTGCCGAAGGATTTATTGTTGAAAGGCAATACAATATTCTTTAAGAATGAAGCCTTGCCGCGGTCTTTAGAAAAAATGTCCATAGACCGTCTCGTATTTGAACCAGAAATACCAATCTAAATGATGTAAGGCAATGAAAATAATAGCGCCGGTAAATAATTTACAGGAAATTGAGCAACTTGCCCATGCCGGAGCTGATGAGTTCTATTGCGGAGTCATAGATAAGGACTGGAGGAAAAAAAATGTGTTTTCTCCTAATCTCCGCGCCAATATTGATGCAAGTTTGAAGGATTTTTGTGAATTGAGGCAGGTGGCTGAACGTGCCCACGCCTTAGGAAGAAAAGTGTCATTTTGTCTTAATGAGCGTTATATGCCTGAAATGAAAATACATGCCTTAAAAGCTATCGAGGCTAATGTGGATGGGATTATTGCTGGCGATATTGCCACTGTGCTTATGTTAAATGAGTTGGGTGTTCAAAAACAGATTCTCGCCAGCACGGTATTGAATACCTTAAATTCACTTGATCTACATTTCCTTAGAGAATTTGGTATAAGCAGGGTGATCTTGCCACGTGACTTATCCATCAGAGAAATTATTGATTTAGTAAAGGTGAATCAAAATTTTACTTTTGAAGTCTTTATAATGAATGCAGGCTGTCTCTATGTCGATGGTATTTGCTCATTTTTACACCCGAGTCGTAGGAAGACTATTTTCGTTAAAAAATTAAATAGTCAATCTTTGTCTTTTAAGGAGATTCTAAACAATAAAATACGCAGATTTAGAACTAAATTTTCTGGAACTCCGACAGATGGAGGGTGTAAGTTAGAGTATCGTATGTTTGAAATTAATGGAAATGGCAAAGACCAGAGAACAGATTATGTCTTGCGAATGGAATCGTAAATTGAAAGATGTAGAGTTTATCAAAGAGGCACGGGGTATCGCCTGCAATGCAAAAGAAGAGGGACAAAACAGGTATAAAGAAATAAGAAATATATACAACAAAATTTATGGCTATTCGTGCAATAATTATTGTTATTATGCTATAATGGAATAAACTGCATCTTCTGATGTTGTGGGAGATTTTGCAGAATCTTTAAAATTAGGTCTTGCCACTTCGGTAGGGTGATTTATTGATGACCACTTCATAATGAAGAATGGAGGCTGTATAAATGTTTAACAGGTTCACGGAGCGGGCGAGGAAAGTCATCATTCTGGCCAAGGAAGAAGCACGCCGGTTTAATCACGATTATATCGGAACAGAGCATATTCTGTTGGGGCTCGTGCGTGAAGGAGAAGGCGTGGCAGCAGCGGTTCTACAAAAAATGGGTGTTTCTTTAGAGAACATCCGTCTGGAAATAGAGAAATTAGTCCAACCAGGCCCCACTACCCAGATCATCGGTGACATCCCGTTTACTCCGCGCGCCAAAAAAGCCCTGGAGTTAGCAGCAGAAGAGGCACGCGCCTTAGGCCATAATTATATCGGCACAGAGCATCTTCTGCTGGGTTTGATTCGTGAGGGTGAGGGGATCGCCAGTCAAGTCTTATTGAATTTAGGCATGGATTTGAATACGGTCAGGAATGAAGTGATGGAGCTTCTGGGTTCGGCTTTGCCTGGCTTTGGCCAGAGTCAACAGACCAAAACAAAAACCCCTGCGCTGGATGCCTTTGGCAGAGACCTGACATCCTTGGCTAAAGAGAACAAGCTAGATCCCGTTATTGACAGGCTCCAGGAGATTGAACGCGTGATCCAGATATTGAGCCGGCGCACCAAAAATAATCCTGTGCTCCTGGGAGAGGCGGGCGTAGGAAAGACCGCTATCGTCGAAGGTCTGGCCCAGGCGATTGTGGCAGGAAATGTTCCCGAGGTGCTTAGGAACAAGCGCCTCATTGTCCTGGACCTGGCTCTCATGGTAGCAGGAACAAAATACCGCGGGCAATTCGAAGAGAGGATCAAGGCGGTGATGGAGGAGATCAAGCGTTCGCAGGACGTCATTATTTTTATCGATGAGTTGCATACACTGGTGGGCGCAGGAGCGGCAGAAGGAGCGATTGACGCCTCGAATATCTTAAAACCGTCTCTTTCGCGCGGAGAGATGCAGTGTATAGGTGCCACCACCATGGATGAGTATAGAAAATATGTTGAAAAAGATGCAGCCCTGGAAAGGCGCTTTCAGACCATCATAGTCGAGCCTCCTAGTGTGGCCCAGACCATCGAGATACTTAAGGGCCTGCGTGAGCGGTACGAAGCGCATCATAAGGTGACTTTCCGGGATGATGCGCTGGAAGCTGCAGCCAAGTTATCCGACCGCTATATCTCAGGCCGCTTCCTGCCGGATAAGGCAATTGACATTATTGATGAAGCAGGCTCCCGGGCGCGGTTAAATGTTTTGATTGTCCCTCCTGATATCAAGGAGTTGGAACGTAAGGTTGAGGACTTGAGAAAAGAGAAAGAGGCTTTTATCAAGTCTCAGGATTTTGAAAAAGCCGCTTCTTTGAGAGACCAGGAACGCATCGCCCGTCAGGAATTAGAGGAAAAAAACCGCGAATGGTCTCAGGCCAAAGACAAGATGCGGCCTGAGGTAGTCGAAGAGGACATTGCCAAGATTGTGGCGCAGTGGACGGGAATCCCCATATTCAGACTGGAGGAGAAAGAAAGCGAAAAGCTCTTGAAGATTGAGGAGGAATTGCATGAGCGCATAGTCGGTCAGAATGAACCGATTCAGGCTATTGCCAATGCCATCCGGCGTTCGCGCGCCGGCATCAAGGATCCCCGCAGGCCTATTGGCTCTTTTATATTTTTGGGGCCTACCGGCGTGGGTAAGACGCTTCTGGCCAGAGCCCTGGCTGAGTTTCTGTTCGGGGATGAGGATGCCCTTATACAGCTGGATATGTCAGAATATATGGAGAAGTTCAATGTCTCGCGCCTGGTGGGTGCGCCTCCTGGTTATGTCGGTTACGAAGAGGGCGGCCAGTTGACGGAAAGAGTCAGGCGCAGGCCCTATGCGGTCATTCTGCTGGATGAGATCGAGAAGGCCCATCCTGACGTATTTAACCTTCTCCTGCAGATGTTCGAAGATGGCAGGCTCACCGACAGTTTCGGAAGGAAAGTGGATTTTAAGAACACGGTTATCATCATGACGTCGAACGTGGGCGCTGAGTTGATCCGAAAAACCGGATCCCTGGGGTTTAAGGCGCAGAAGGAAGAGATCTCCTACCAGGAGATGAAGGAGAAGCTCCTGGAGGAAGTTAAGCGTACCTTCAAGCCGGAGTTTTTAAACAGAATCGACGACACCATCGTCTTCAGGCAGTTGGTGAGAGAAGACCTGCAGAAGATCATTGACATTGAGATCGGCTACGTAGCCGAGCGGTTGCGCGAACAGAACGTTACCTTAGAGGTCTCTGCAGAAGCCAAGGACTTTCTGATTGATAAAGGTTTTGACCCTATATTCGGGGCCAGGCCCCTGAAGAGGACGATCCAGAGGTTTCTGGAGGACCCTTTAGCGCAGGATATCATCTCGAAGAGATTCAAAGAAGGTTCTGTGGTCAAGGTCCAGCGTAAAAATGAGGAATTGGTGTTCGCATGATGCTTTTTAACTTTTTCGTCAGTGTCGGCCGCAAAATACTTTCTTTTCTGTATTTTCTGGGAGGACTGACCAATTTAGCAGGACAATCCCTGTATCACGCCGTAACACCCCCCTTTAATAAAGATCGCATTTTTGAACAGGCCAAGAAAGCCGGTTACGACAGCCTGCCTATTGTCTCGCTGGTGTCGCTCTTTATCGGTTTTATCTTTGCCCTGCAGATAGCTTATTTCATGCAGCGTATCGGCTCCGAGATCTATATCGCCAGCCTTGTGGCGCTGGCTCTGGTCAGGGAATTGGGTCCGGTAATCACTGCCCTTATCGTTGCCGGCAGGGTGGGCGCGGCCATCACCGCAGAGCTGGGGACTATGCAGGTCACCGAACAGATCGATGCGCTGGAGACGCTGGCAACAAACCCCATTAAATATCTGGTGGCACCCCGGCTTATAGCCCTTGCGATCGTAGTGCCGCTCTTGACGCTCTATGCCGATTTCGTCGGCATCTTCGGAAGCTATCTCATCTGCGTCAATAAACTGGGGATATCCTCCAGCATGTATATTAACGTGACGCAGGAAGCCTTGAAGTATAAAGATTTATTCACAGGCATGTTTAAGACTGTTTTCTTCGGCATGATCATCGCCTTTGTCAGCTGTTATGAGGCCTTTAATGTAGAAGGGGGTGCTGAAGGCGTAGGAAGGGCCACCACCCGGTCGGTGGTGACCTCCTTCATTCTGATCATTGCGGCGGATTGCTTCTTTACCGCACTGTTTTACTTTATCTTCCCTTAAAGACATGATACACATTTCCAATCTCGTCAAAAGTTTCAATAACCGCAGGGTCCTGGATGAGCTGAGCCTGACCATACAGACGGGTTCGACTTGCGTGATCATCGGTCGTTCTGGTTGCGGTAAATCCGTGCTCCTGAAACATATCGTCAGAATCCTTAGACCTGAACAGGGCCAGATCTTTATCGACGATAAGGAAGTGAATAAATTGAGCGAAGAGGAGATGAACGCCCTGCGCCTTAAAATCGGCATGGTCTTTCAGGGAGGAGCCCTTTTTGATTCCATGACCGTGGCGGAAAACGTAGGGTTCGGCCTTATCGAACACAATGGCGTCGGGCGCAAGGAGTTATTGGAGAGAGTCGAGGAGTCGTTGTGTCTGGTGGGTCTGTCCGGTATCCAGAACCTTATGCCCTCGGAGCTTTCTGGAGGAATGAAGAAACGCGTGGCCCTGGCGCGGGCCCTGTGCATCAAACCCCAGATCATCCTTTATGATGAACCTACGACGGGCGTCGACCCGATCACCGCGGATGCCATCAACGAACTGATCAAAAGTCTTCATGATAAATTGAATGTTACATCCATCGTGGTGACGCACGATATGAAAAGCGCTTATAAGGTGGCAGACAGGATCGCGATGTTGTATCAGGGCAAGATCATTGCCGAGGGCACACCCGAGCAGATCCAGAATACGGACCATGCGGTGGTGCACCAGTTTATCAATGGCCTGGCCCACGGTCCCATTACAGAGACGATCGAACAGTTTAAGTGATTTTATAGTTCTTTTAAATCCTAAATCCTAAACTCTAAACAAACTCAAAACTTTAAACTCAAAACTGATTTTTGTTTGTACATTTGAGTTTTGGATTTTGCCTGCCTGCCGGTGAGGCAGGGATCTGTTTAGGATTTAGAGTTTAGTGTTTAGAGTTTAATTCAGTTTTATTCTTGTTATTTAATAAGTTATATTTATTATAAATACGGAGGATAAACATGATATTCGGCAAAACAAAATTAGAGATGAAGGTCGGCGTCTTTGTTTTCATCGGTCTTATACTTCTTGCCATATTTATCTTATCCATTGGAGGTTTTAAAACCTGGACTTCTGGCTACCGCATCCACTTCATCTTTAATTTTGTTAACGGGGTTAAGCTGGGTGCACCTGTGCGGTTTGCCGGAGTTGACGTGGGTGTGGTCAAGGATATCAAATTCATCCTTCCGGCCGAGGAGCCCGTAACCAAGGTGGATATTGACTGTTGGGTGAAAAGGGAAGTAATGATTCCCGTTGATTCCACGGTCTGGGTCAACACCCTGGGACTGCTGGGTGAGAAATATGTCGAGGTGATGCCTGGTGAGGATTATAGTAATGTGCTTTCGGATAATCAGCAGCTGATCGGTGAGGATCCCGTTCCCATGCAGGAAGTGACGGAACTGGCTCGAAACATCGGTAATAACATCGACGTCATCATTGAGAAGATAAAAAACAAGGAAGGGACCCTTGGGATGCTGCTTTATGACGACGCGATTTACAAGGAGCTGGAGGGTCTGGTCAGCGATTTAAGAAGGAACCCCTGGAAGCTATTCTTCAAGGGAAAAGAGAAGAAATAATGAAGACCAAGACGGTGTTTAGCTGTCAGAACTGCGGCTACCAGTCCCCGAAATGGCTGGGGAAATGCCCGGATTGCAACAGCTGGAATTCTTTTGTGGAAGAGGATTATAGCGCGTCTGTCTCTTCTAAAACCAAAGAGAGATTCGCCCTCTATAAGGACGAACCTATTTTATTGAGAGATGTCGAGGTCCAGGAAGAGAGTCGTCTCAAGACAAATCTTGCGGAAATGGACAGGGTTTTGGGAGGCGGGATCGTGCCTGGCTCCGTTATTTTGATCGGTGGGGACCCGGGCGTGGGAAAATCCACGATATCCCTGCAGGTCTCTAATCAACTCACCCAACAGGATGTAACGGTGTTGTATGTCAGCGGCGAGGAATCCGTCACCCAGACTAAGCTTCGGGCCAGGCGCCTTGGTCCACAGGAATCCGATAACCTTTACATCGTCAATCAGACGGACCTCTCTCTTATCGTGGAATATGTGAAAAAGATCAAACCCCAGGTAGTCATCATTGATTCCATCCAGGTGCTATTTGAGCCCGGGATCAGTTCCTCTCCCGGAAGCGTCAGCCAGGTGAGGGAGTGTGCCGGAGTTCTGACGCAGTTAGCTAAAACAAGCGGTATTTCCATGTTTATCATCGGACATGTGACCAAAGAAGGTACGCTGGCCGGGCCAAGGGTCCTGGAGCATATCGTGGATACCGTGCTTTATTTTGAGGGAGACCGGTTTTCGATATACAGGATCCTGCGCGCCGTAAAAAATAGGTTTGGCTCTACCAACGAAATAGGCGTGTTTGAAATGAGCGCACATGGCCTCGCTCAAGTCACCAATCCTTCGGAGATATTTCTCTCGGAAAGGCCCAAGGACGTCTCCGGATCTGTGGTGGTGTCTATTTTGGAAGGGACGCGGCCGTTATTGGTTGAGATTCAGTCTCTGGTCAGTAAATCCAGTTTCGGTTATGCCCGCCGCAGGTCCCAGGGTTTTGATTACAATCGGTTGAGCCTGTTAGTGGCGGTCCTGGAAAAACGTTTGGGGCTGGCTTTAGAGGCAGAGGACATCTTTGTTAATGTAGCCGGCGGCATCAAGGTAGAGGATCCGGCAGCAGACCTGGCCGTGGCTGTGGCCGTGACAAGCGCTTTTCGCGAGCAGTTGATTGCTCCTGAGACAGTGGTGCTGGGAGAAGTAGGGTTGGCCGGTGAGATCCGTAGTATCTCACAGGCGCTGTTACGCATCCAGGAGGCTCAAAAGCTGGGATTTAAACACTGTGTGTTTCCCAGAAATAATTTTAAGTCTATGAATTTGGATAAACAGACGATTGAATTGATTCCGGTCTCCACACTCAAAGAGGCCTTGGATATTATAATCGCAAAAGCGCAAAAATAATTTGTGCTTAAAAAATCATCTTTGCGTTTTTGCGTTTGAAGGAGGATATATATGAATTTATTATTACTGCGCATCCTGTTTGTCATCAGCAGCATGGTTATGGGTTATTCCTTAATGAGTGTCAAGGCATCCGGCTTCCTGGGTATCTTGCTGGGCGGGGTCATTGCCCTGGTTTTGGTCTTTATAGAGATTGGCTTGCGTAAGATCTCCGTGACAGGTCTCTCAAGCGTTGTTTTCGGCCTGATTTTCGGTTTGATCATGGCTAAGCTCGTCGGTGATGCCATAAGCCTGGCCCAGGTGGAAAAGGAAACCCTTGGCATTATCAGGAGTATTGCCACTTTGGTTTTTTGTTACCTGGGTATGGTGATGGCGCTGCGGGGAAAAGATGAGTTCAATGTCATTATTCCTTACGTGCGCCTGCGCCGGCAGGACCAGTTGGAGGCCATGACCCTTCTTGACACAAGCGTGGTCATTGACGGCCGCATTGTGGATATCTGCAAATCAAAGTTTTTAGCGGGCAAAATCGTCATCCCCAAGTTTGTCTTAAAAGAGCTCCAGCAGATTGCGGATTCTACGGACCCCATCAAACGGCAAAGAGGTAGGCGTGGTCTTGAGATGTTGCATACGATTCAGAAGGAGGCCGGGGTGGACGTGGCGATACACGACGAAGACTTCCCTGAGATTTCCGAAGTGGATGCCAAGCTCATCCGATTGGCCAAATTGCTGGAGGCCAAGGTCCTGACCGTGGATTTTAACCTTAACCGCGTGGCCAGTATTCAGGGAATTAAGGTCCTTAACATCAATGAGCTGGCCAATGCCCTTAAGCCCGTGGTGTTTCCAGGCGAACAGATGAAGATCAAGTTAATCAAGGAGGGCAAGGAGCGTAATCAGGCAGTAGGATACCTGGATGACGGCACGATGGTCGTGGTGGAAGAGGCGCGCCGGCTGATCGGACAGGACGTCAAAGTGACGGTGACCAGCGTTTTGCAGACCCAGGCAGGCAGAATGATTTTTACGAAACTGGAGCGATGAAGCACGTCAGTGCCATAGTCCTTGCCGCAGGCAAAGGTTTACGTTTCAAATCGAGAATCCCTAAGGCCCTTGCCAGGATCAACTCAAAACCCGTTATCTTGTACTCACTGCATACCCTCAGCAAACATCCCTCGGTTAAAGACATCATTGTGGTGGCCAACGACAGAATTGCGCGAAAGGTCACTGAAGTGGTTAGGCGTTTTAACATAAAAAAGGTAAGGCGTATTGTCAGAGGTGGAGGCCGCAGGCAGGATTCGGTATCCCATGCCTTGTGTGTTTTAGATAATAATACCGGATGGGTCCTGATTCATGACGCGGCCAGGCCCTTTATCGAGAGTGCTTGCGTGACCGCTTTGATCAAGCAGGCCACTAAAACGGGTGCTGCGATCGTCGGCGTGCCGGTCAAAGCGACCATCAAGCAAGTTCGGAGTTCGGAGTTCGAAGTTCGAAGTAAAAGCAAAAAGCAAAAACCGAAAACGATAGTTGTGGAAAGGACGTTAAACCGGGAAGGGCTCTGGGAGATACAGACACCACAGGTATTCAAAAGGAATCTGATTTTTAAGGCCTATAGAAAATTCGGCAGGCTGGATGTTACCGACGATGCCATACTGGTGGAAAAGCTGGGTGTCCCGGTGAGTGTCGTGCCTGGCTCCTATCGCAATATTAAGATAACGACTCCTGAGGATTTAGTTATAGCAGAGGCAATAGCAAAGAAGTTTAAAGTTTAAAGTATAAAGTATAAAGGAAAATCAAAGATTAAAGGTCAAAGATCAAAACTTGCTGGCTTTAAACTTTAACCTTTGACCTTTAAACTTCCTTTAACTTTTAATCTTTAGCCTTTAAACTTAATGTGTGGTTTCTATGAATTTACGAGTAGGTATTGGTTACGATATCCACCGACTCGTTGAGGAAAGAAGACTGATCCTCGGCGGAATAGAGATTCCGTATAAGAAGGGCCTGCTGGGGCACTCCGATGCGGATGTGTTGATTCACGCTGTCTGCGATGCCTTATTGGGTGGCATGGGGGATAAGGATATTGGAGAGCATTTTCCTGAAACAGACCCGAAGTACCATAATATCTCCAGCGTTGAATTGTTAAAGAGCGTAGTCGGACTCATTCAGGCAAAAAATTATCGGATTGGTAATATTGATACGGTGGTTGTGGCTCAGGAGCCGGCTTTGTCACCTTTTAAGAATCAGATAAAGAAAAATCTGGCACAGATTTGTGGGATAGGTATGGATGAGGTGAATGTCAAAGCCAAAACTAACGAAGGCTTAGGCGAGATCGGCAGAGTGGAAGCTATTGCCTGTTTTGCCGTCGCCAGTTTGATAAGGGAGGAATAAAGATGACCTGCCTTATACAGGTATTACTCATCATTCTGGCTCTCTTTTTCATAAAGACAGCGTTGATTTCCATTTTCTTCTTTCAGGAGATCAGGGCCGCGCAAAAAAGGGATCCTGCGGCCAAGAGCTTCTTGGAGGTCTTGCTGCTTTATCAAGGATTACACGCACTGATCGGCCACCGCATTGCTCATGTCCTTTATAAAATGCACCTGTTTTTCTGCGCGCGTTATCTTTCGCAGCTGATGAGATGGGCCACCGGTATCGAGATCCACCCCGGAGCTCAGATAGGCAGGAGATTTTTTATTGACCACGGGATGGGGGTGGTCATCGGAGAGACTGCCGTTATCGGCGATGATGTGCTGCTGTATCAGGGGGTGACCCTGGGAGGGACAGGTCTTGAAAAAGGCAAGCGTCATCCGACCATTGGCAATAACGTGGTGATCGGCGGGGGTGCTAAGGTGCTGGGCAACATTACGGTCGGCGACAATTCTTACATAGGCGCCAATGCCGTGGTGATCAAGGATGTACCGCCCAACTCCACGGTGGTGGGTGTGCCAGGACGTATCACCAAGCAGGACGGAAGAAAGATAGACATCAGTTTGGACCATATCCATGTGCTGGACCCCATCATGCAGCAAATGGAGGAGCTTGAGAAGAGGATCGAAAAGTTAGAAAATAAATAGCAATGATAAATCCCAATTTCCAAATCTCAAATCCCAAACAAATCCCAAATCCAAAATTCCAATGTCCGAAACTTATAAGTTTGTAATTTGGAATTTGAATATTGGAATTTATTTGGAACTTGGTGCTTGGAATTTGGAAATTCAATAGTAATGCCCATTCACATCTACAACTCTCTCACCCGCAAGAAGGAAGAGTTCAAACCCTTAAACCCTCCGAAAGTCACTATGTATGTGTGTGGACCGACGGTATATGATGAGCCGCACATTGGTCACGCCAGAAGTGCATATGTCTTTGATGTGATGAGGCGGTATTTGATTTATAGAGGATACAAAGTTAAATTTGTCAGAAATGTGACTGATGTCGATGATAAGATTATTGAAAAGGCCAGAAAGGAATATCCAGATGAAGAGTTAAATAGCGCTGTCAAGAAAGTAGCTGAAAAATATCTTAAAGCTTACCATGAAGCCATGGCTGCCTTGAATATAAGCAGTAGGGAACCGGAAGTTATTGAGCCAAAGGCAACCGACTATATAGATAAGATGAAAGGGTTTATACAAAATCTTATAAATAAAGGCGTTGCCTACGAGTCAGGTGGTGATGTTTACTTTGACATTAAAAAAGCTAAGGAATATGGAAAGTTATCTAATCAGTCCATTGATCAAATGGAAGTCGGAGCAAGAGTATTACCCGGAGAAAACAAGAGAGACCCACTTGATTTTGCTTTATGGAAAGCAGCAAAGGAGGGCGAGCCGTCCTGGCCTAGCCCCTGGGGAAAAGGAAGACCGGGTTGGCATATAGAATGTTCGGTGATGAGTTCGGATATTCTGGGAGATAAGTTTGATATCCACGGCGGGGGAATAGATTTAATATTCCCGCATCATGAAAACGAAATCGCGCAGTCCGAAGGCGCAGGCAAACCCTTTGCCGAAAACTGGATTCACCATGGCCTGCTTACCATTAACGGTCAAAAGATGGCCAAGTCACTAGGAAATTTTATGACAGTTCATGATTTCATGGAGAAATATAAAGAGGCAGACATTCTCAAATTGTTTTTTTTATCAGCGCATTATTCACATCCGATAGATTATACCGATGACAAGATAGAAGAAGCGAAACAGGCCTTAGAGAGGATTTTAATCCTGTTAGATAAGAGCGCAAAAGCTCAAAGGGAAGAGGTTAAAGGAAAAGGATTTGCAGAAATAGAGGAGTTTAGAAATAAATTTATAGAAGCCATGGATGATGATTTCAATACGCCCCAAGGATTGGCTGTTCTGTTTGAATTAGTGAACGCCTCCAACAAAAATATGGAAAATACGCAATTTGTATCTAGCGCCAGGGATCTTTTATTTGAGTTAAAAGACATCCTGGGGCTTAGGCTTCAGAGAAAGTCGGAAGCAGCAGATTTGTCGTCGGATGAAGCGGCTTTGATTGAGAGGCGTAATGCTGCCAGGAAAAAAGGTGATTTCAAAGAAGCGGATGAGATACGCAAGGCATTAGAAGAAAAAGGCATTATTTTAGAAGATACCAAAGACGGGAAGTCAACCTGGCGCAGGAAGCTATAAGAGATTTTATGGTTTCGTTTCCGTCACGAAAATTTTTGCCGTGTACTTCGGTTTACGTCTCGATTTCGCTCGCAACTTACGCTGGGGAGCCAGGGTTACTCGGCTTCATCTCGACGTAATTCCTCGTGAACGCCAAAGTTACCCGCTGTGCCAAAAATTTTCTAATTGTTCCGGAAGCAAAACGCATAAAATCTTTAAAGACATAGCTATAAAATGAATAGCTTAGCGGGTGGCTTGGACTGATTTTGAGCGGGGCGTGGAGGCAAGGAGCGGGCACGGTTGCCCCGCTACAAATGCCCCGCGAAAAACAATCCAAGACAGGACCCGCGTAGAATAGATAAAGATTATGAAAGGCATATTCATTACATTTGAGGGGTCGGAGGGTTGCGGCAAGAGCACGCAGTCGCACCTCCTCTATCAGTATTTGAAGAGAAAAGGTTATAAGGCCATATATCTACGCGAGCCAGGGAGTACGGCCGTGGGTGAAAAAATCCGAAAAATATTGCTGGATGCCAAAAACCTTACCCTGACTCCTGTTTCCGAAATGCTCCTTTACATGGCCGCCCGCTCTCAGATCGTCGAGGAAATTATAAAACCAGCGCTTGACTCAGGCAAACTCGTCATCTGTGACCGGTTCCTGGATTCTACGCTTGCCTATCAGGGCTATGGCTTAGGATTGGATATCAGATTGATCGAAGAGATCGGTAAGCGGGTCACGCGCAAGATCAGTCCGGATCTCACCATCCTGCTGGATCTGGCCATCCAGAAAGGATTTAAATATCGTAATCGCCAAAAGGACCGTATTGAGCAAAGGTCACTCTCGTATCATGCACGGGTGAGAAGTGGCTACCTCCGATTAGCCAGGCGTTATGCCAAGCGGATTAAGATTGTCAAAGTTAAAGGGAACAAAAACCAGATACAGAAACAGATAAGAAAGCTGATAGACAGCTTTCTCGAGAGAAGATAAATTGTCCTTTCAAAACATCATAGGCCAGGAGTTTTCCATCCATATGCTGCAGAGTTACCTGGAGCAGGGTCGTCTGCAGGGAGGCCTGCTTTTTACAGGGCCGCAAGGCGTGGGTAAAAAACTTATAGCCCAGACACTGGCTAAGGCAGTCAATTGCGAACAGCTCCAGATGGATTCTTGCGATCGATGTGTTTCCTGCCTGAAGATTGACCGTAATGTGCATCCTGATGTCCGGCTGATCCAATCAGATGAGTCGGAGATAAAGATAGAGGATATCCGCCAGCTGCAAAGGGAAATTTTCTTGAGACCCTATGAGGCCAGGATGAAGGTGTTCATCATTAATGATGCGCACCGGCTTACGGCCGAAGCTTCTGGCGCGCTTTTAAAAACTTTAGAGGAGCCCCCTGCCAACAGCCTCCTTATCTTAATCAGTGATAAGCCCGCGCTTTTATTCAAGACGATCGTCAGCCGCTGTAAGAGGCTGAAGTTCAGGCCGCTTGAGCAGGAACGCCTTCAGGAAGTTTTAATCAAAGAGCACGGCCTGGATCTTCATCGGGCGCATTATCTGGCTTACGTCTCGGAAGGCCGATTGGGCAGGGCCTTGAGATTAAAAGAAACGGACGTCTTAAGGGAAAAGAATGCCGTGATCGATAATTTCCTGTTTAGGCGAAAGGCCCAATTTGACGATCTGTCAAAAGAGGACAGGGGCAGGATCAAGGAGGACCTGAACATTCTGGCGACGTGGTTCCGCGATATCTATCTGGTTAAGATCGGCATGCCGCAGGCGGCTGTCATCCATGAGGACCGTAAAAGCGATTTGTTAAAAGTGATGGGACGTTTTTCTTTCTTGGAACTTCATGAAATCATGAATGCGATTACGCGTTCGATTTTTTATCTAGAGCATAACATCAACATCAAATTATTACTCTACAATTTAAAGGCTCAAGTATGGAAGGGATCGTCTACGTCAGGTTAAGGGATTCGGGCCAGGTCTTTTTGTACCAGACTCAAGCCATAAACGTCAAGGAAGGGGATTACGTTATCGTTGAGCATGACCGTGGGCAGGATTACGGTCAGGTGGTTTCTCCCAAAGATAAGTTTGTGGCAGATGCCGCTTCCAGGGAGCCTCCCAAAAAAATGGTGCGCCTGGCCGGAGGAAATGACCTGAAGCAGATTGAAGAAAACAGGGGTAAGGCCAAGGATGCCTTCAGCGCCTGCATAAAGAAAATAGAAGAGCATAAGCTGGACATGAAGCTGGTGCAGGCGGAGTATTCCTTTGACCGCACGAAAATCATCTTTTATTTCACGGCCGAGGGCAGGATCGACTTCAGAAATCTGGTCAAGGACCTGGCTAAGATTTTCAAGGCCAGGATCGAATTGAGGCAGATCGGCGTGAGGGATGAGGCGAGGCTTTTCGGAGGGTTCGGTCCCTGCGGGAGAGAGTTGTGCTGCGCGCGCTTCTTAAAAGATTTTGAACCCGTAACCATCAAAATGGCCAAGGAAGAGGGCCTGCCTTTGAATCCGCCGAAGATATCAGGCCTCTGCGGCCGGTTGATGTGCTGCCTCTATTTTGAATACGAGACGTATAAGATTTTATCCAAAGGTCTACCACGCGAAGGAGAGCGCCTCCATTTGCCCCAGGGTAAGGGCAAGGTCATCAGTGTCAATGTCTTCAAGCGCTCTGCCATCGTGGAGCTCGAAGACGGCGCTCAGATTGTGGTAAGCTATAAAGAGAAGTCTTAAGTATGAAAAATCCAAAATCCAAATACTACCAAATCCAAAATAAATCCCTGCCTGTCGGCAGGCAGGCAAAATCCCAAATCCAAAACTATTTTGGATTTTGAAATTTGGATTTGTTTTGTAGTATTTGTAGTATTTGAAATTTGAAATTTAACTATGCCTAAGAAATTCTACATTACGACTCCGTTGTATTATGTCAATGCCTCTCCGCATATCGGGCATTCCTATACGACGATTGCCGCGGACGCGATGAGCCGCTTCATGCGCAAGGATTTAGGCGAAGAGAACGTCTGGTTTTTAACAGGCACAGACGAACACGGCCAGAAGATCCAGAAGGCGGCTGACGAACTGAAATTAAAAGTGGAGGAGTTTACTGACCGGATGTGCGTCAAATATAGGGACCTCTGGAAGTCTCTGGATATCTCTTACAACGATTTCATCCGCACCACCGAAAACAGACACCAGAAAATCGTACAGGATTTTTTGAGACTTCTTTATGAAAAGCAACAGATCTATTCGGCCCCTTATGAAGGTTGGTACTGTACGCCCTGCGAAACCTTCTGGTCCAAGACGCAGGCTCCCAACCAGATGTGCCCTGACTGCAAGAGGCCTGTGGAGAAGATCAGCGAGACCAATTATTTTTTCAAGTTGTCCGAACATCAGGATTGGTTGATTGAGCACATCCAGAACAACCCGGATTTCATAAAACCCAACAGCCGCTGGGCGGAAGTATTGAGTTTCTTAAAGCGCAATAAACTAAGCGACCTGTGCATCTCGCGGCCCAGAGAGCGCCTGAGTTGGGGGATTCCCATTCCTTTTAGCCGAGAGCACGTCACCTATGTCTGGTTTGACGCGCTGATTAATTACATCAGTGCCGTCGGTGAATTTGACGGGAAGGGGGTGTATCAATCAGAATGGTGGCCGGCGGATGTGCACCTTATCGGAAAGGATATCCTGAGGCAGCATGCGGTCTATTGGCCGATTATGCTGCATGCCTTAAATATAAAGCCGCCCAGGAGTATATTTGCCCATGGCTGGTGGCTCAGTGAGGAAGATAAGATGTCCAAGTCGCGCGGAAACGTGATTTACCCCCTGGATATGGTGCAAAAATACGGCTTGGATGTTTACCGGTATTTTCTCCTTAGGGATGTACCTTTTGGACTGGACGGGACTTTTTCAGAGCAGGCCCTTGTCAAGAGATTCAACGGAGATTTGGCCAATGACCTGGGCAATCTGGTGTACCGTACACTGACCATGGTTGAGAAATATTATCAGGGTTCAATCCCCACTCAGGCAAGCGTGCAAGATGATCAGGCTAGGCGGATAGAAGAGAAGCTGCGTGTTCTTAAAGGTCAAGTCAGAGATTCCCTGGTCAAGGACCTCACCCTTAATTTTTCCGCCAGCCTGGAAAATATCTGGGAATTGATTGGTATGGCCAATAAATACATAGAAGACAAGAAACCCTGGAGCATGTTTAAGGACAATAGGCAGGAGGAGCTTAAAGGTTTTATTCTTTTATTGGTGAAAGTGCTTCGGGAAGTCGCCATTCAAATTTATCCTTTCATGCCCAGGACCTCTGTTTCCATCACAGAGCAATTAGGCACGGATAAGATTAAGAAAGGCAAACCCTTATTTCCCCGCATCGATTATCATAAGACTGATAACCAATAACGATTAACCAATAACGATTAACGATGCTCATAGACACCCATTGTCATCTGGATTTCCCGGAATTCGATGCTGACAGGGAGGCGGTTATTACCCGCGCCCAGGAGCAGGGGATAGAGGCGATGGTGAATATCGGCTCAAGCCTTAAAGCAACCGAAAGGTCTTTGCAGTTAGCCCTACAGTATGATTTTATCTATGCTTCCGCCGGAATCCATCCTCATGAGGCGGATAAATTCAGCTCACAGGATGAACAAGCCTTTTTAGAATTTTTAAAACAGAAGAAGGTCGTAGCCGTTGGAGAGATTGGTCTGGATTATTTCAAGAATTATTCAAGGCCGCAGAACCAGAAGACTTTATTCAGGGCTTTATTGAAATTGGCCAAAGAGAGGAATCTGCCTTTGATCATACACTCCCGGCAGGCTGAACAGGACACCATAGAAATCCTGAAAGAATTCGAAGTCCTTGAAGCAGTGGTGCATTGTTTTTCTTATGGAGCTGATTTTCTAAAAGAATGTCTGGACTTGGGATTCTTTGTTTCCTTTACCTGTAATATCACTTATAAAAAAGCAGAGGCTCTAAGGGATCTTGTTAGAGTCGCGCCTTTGGAGAGATTATTGCTGGAAACAGACGCGCCCTTTCTGCCTCCGGAGGAATTTCGCGGCCAAAGGAATGAACCTCTCTATGTCAGGCATCTGGCCCGGGAGATTGCCAGGATCAAAGAGATCAGCCTGGATGAGGTGGCTAGAGTCACCACCCATAACGCGAAAAAATTTTTCAGGATTTCTTCTTAAATGAATTCCAGAGTTTGCGTTTTTCCCTGTTCGAGTTATGACACAGCTTTTGTTGAGGAGACAGTAAAAAAGGCCATTGAAGCGCTGGGTGGGATCAGCTGTTTTGTCAGGCCCAAAAGCAGGGTGTTGGTCAAACCCAATCTATATATGGCGGTTTCGCCGGAGAAACACGTGACCACGCATCCTGAAGTGGTGCGCGCGGTGGTCAGGATCCTGAAAGAAATGGAATGCCGAATTGTCTTAGGGGACGGGCCCGGTGTCTTGGGAGGTCAAGTAGATAATGTGGGAGAGGTTTATGAGCGCACTGGCATGAGAAAGGTTTGCGAAGAGGAGGAGGTTTCTCTGATTGAGTTTGATAAAAGGCACATGAGAGAGAAATTTCCTTTGGCCGCTATCCTGGATGAATGCGATCATGTGGTCAATGTGCCTAAGTTTAAGACGCACTGTTTTACGATCTTGACCGGAGCCATCAAGAATCTATTTGGGCTGGTTCCCGGGACATTTAAAACAGAATTACATAAAAGGTATTCTGACATGGAGGATTTTTCTAAAATACTGGTCGATATCTTTCAGGAAGTCAGGCCTGCCCTTACGGTCATCGACGGTATCGTGGCCATAGAAGGGGATGGGCCGGGCACAAGAGGCAGGCCGCGCGAGCTTAATCTTTTGTTGGCCGGTGCTGATAGTGTGGCGCTGGATAGCGTCATGGGTTGGATTATGGGAGTTGAACCTCTGGATGTGCCGACGACAAAAGAGGCTGCGCAAAGAGGGCTGGGGGTTGCCGATATCTCATCCATTGAAATTCTGGGTTCCTCCTGGCCTCAACCAGGGTTAGAGCCTTTTAAGCTGCCCTCTGCTTCGATTAAGAGAAGGATTCCCAAGCCTGTCCTTAAGTTGGCTGCAAAATTGATCAAGTATTATCCTTATGTGGAGCAAGACCGCTGTACGAAGTGCGGGACATGTATAAAGGCCTGTCCTGCAAAGGCCATCCATATGGATAAGGAGCGTATTGCTATCGATTATTCAAAGTGCATTGCCTGTTTTTGCTGCCAGGAGTGTTGCCCTGCATCGGCGATAACGCTTAGGAAGAGCCTGTTTGCGAAAATGGTCGGTTTATAGACAGGAGGCACTATCAAAACAATCGAGTGGATTCATAACAGGATCAGGATTATCGACCAGACCAAACTGCCTTTGCACTTGAATTACGTTACCATAAGCGACCTGGATTCTCTTTGCCGCTCGATAAAGAGTATGCGCATCCGCGGAGCACCGGCTTTGGGTGCTGCAGCAGGTTGGGGAGTTTATTTAGGGATCAAGGATTCAAAGGCCAGGGATGGCATTACCTTTAACAGGGAAGTCAGGAGGGTAGCCAATTATATCGGTCGTTCGCGACCCACGGCAAGGAATCTTTTCTGGGGCCTGGAGAGGATGATGGAGGCAAGTCAGAAGAATAGAAATAAATCCGTAGCTATGCTTAAGAAAATACTTTTTAAGGAAGCCCGCCAGATTATGGAGGAGGACCAAAAGGCCTGTCTCCGGATCGGTTCTTATGGCGCGGCATTGATTAATAAACGTGATGCGCTCCTTACTATCTGCAATGCCGGGATCCTGGCTACCATTGATTACGGAACAGCCTTAGGCGTAGTTTACAGGGCTTTGCGTCAGGGTAAGAAGATGGAAGTTTTTGTCTGCGAGACCAGGCCCATGCTGCAGGGTGCGCGTTTGACCACCTGGGAGCTTAAGCGGCATGGCGTGGATGTCACCCTTATCTGTGACAGCATGGCCGCTTCCCTAATGGCCCAAGGAAAAATCAAAAAGGTCTTTACCGGAGCAGACAGGATCGCTGCTAACGGTGATGCGGCAAATAAAATCGGCACGTATGCCCTGGCGGTCCTGGCGCGCGCCCACAAAATCCCCTTTTATATCGCAGCACCTGCTTCAACTTTTGACCTGAATATAAAAAATGGCAGAGGTATTCCCATTGAGCAGCGCGATAAAAGAGAGGTGACAGAGTTATTTTTCAAAAAGCCGATTGCAGGTAAGGATATCAAGGTATTTAACCCGGCCTTTGATGTAACCCCACACCGTATGATTTCAGCGATTATAACGGATAAGGGGATCATCCGGCCACCGTATGGAAAAAACATTAGAAAGATAGTTACATGAGAAATCCAAAATCCAAATATTACAAAATCCAAAATAAATCCAAATTTCAAAATCCAAAACTTGACATTTGGATTTGGGATTTTGGATTTGTTTTGTAGTATTTGTAGTATTTGGATTTGGGATTTTATCGATATGTTAATTACTAAACTCGGCGAGTTTGGTTTGATTGAGCGTTTCCGCAACTCCATAAGGACAGATGCCTCCGTGATCCAGGGCTCTGGGGATGATTGCGCGGTGTTGAGCCTGGATAGAAACAGGTATCAACTCTTTACCTGCGATATGATCATCGAGGGAGTGGATTTCACGCTTAAAGATAGACCGTATCTGATCGGCCGCAAGGCCATGGCCATTCAGATAAGCGATATCGCCGCTTGCGCAGGAGTCCCCAGGCATTGTCTGGTTTCTTTAGGCCTTTCTCCCGCCATTTCCCTTGGATTTGTCGATGAGCTCTTAAGGGGAATGCGCGCGATGGCAAGGCAATTCAAAGTCAATATCGTAGGCGGAGACATCAGCCGTTCTTCAAAGCTTGTCATTGACGTAAGTATGCTCGGAGTGGTCAGAAAGAAGGATCTTTTATTACGTAGCGGCGCCAGGCCCCATGATATCATTTTTGTCACTGGCACTCTGGGCGGCTCTATCCGGGGCAGGCACCTGACATTTACCCCGCGCCTTAAGGAGGTCTCATTTTTGACAAAAAATTTCAAGCTACATGCCATGATCGATATTTCCGACGGGTTGCTCCAGGATTTGAATCATATCCTGGAAAGGAGCAAGGTGGGTGCTGTCATCTATGAACAGTTGATACCAGTGGCAAGACATTCTCACATAAAGGAAGCCCTGTTTATGGGAGAAGATTTTGAACTGCTCTTTACCCTGCCAAAACCAGAAGCCAAGAAATTAATGAAGAGGAAGATCAGGATGTTCAGGCCTATCGGAGAGATTGTTGCCAAATTTGAAGGATTAAATCTTATAGGCAGGAACGGTAAGCCCAAGCCCATTCACATCAAAGGTTACAGGCATTTTTAAACATGGATGTCATTTCTCAATCTGTACGGGATACGTTAGGCATAGGCAGACGCATGGCAAAGTATCTTGAGGCTGGAGATATCCTCTGCCTTTTCGGAGAGCTGGGATCGGGAAAGACGATTTTGACAAAAGGCATTGCCGAAGGACTCGGCGTCGATAAAAAGAATGTCACAAGCCCCTCTTTTGTATTGATACGCGAGCACAGGCAGGCGCGGATTCCCTTATACCATTTTGACCTTTACAGATTAAAAAGGCCAAAGGATATTTTGGCGCTAGGAATGGATGAGTATCTTTACGCAGATGGGGTAACGGTGATTGAATGGGCCAACCGATTGGGCACCCTTTTACCCGAAAATTATCTTAAAGCGGAAATTTTCATTAAACAAGGCTCAATTAGACGCTTAAGGTTCAGCAGCCGCGGCAGGCGCGCCAAAGAATTACTGGGGAAAATCCTATGAAATTGCTAGGTATTGATACATCTACGAAGTATTTATGCCTGGGGATGAGCAAGGGCGCAAGAGTCTACAGCTATAATCTGGAAGTGGAGAGAAAACTCTCGAGACTGCTTACCGTCATGATCCAGAGGACGGTGGAAGCAGCAGGCTTAAAGCTAAAGGCCCTGGATTATTTTGCCTGCGGCCTGGGGCCAGGGTCTTTTACAGGCTTACGCACAGGGGTAGCGGCTATCAAGGGCTTTAGCTTGGCTTTGCGAAAACCTGTGCTGGGGATTCCCAGCCTGGATATCATAGCTAGGAACGCCGGAACATCTGATAGACCCATTGCAGTTGTCGTCGATGCCAAGAGAAATTTACTCTATTGCGGTTTTTTCCAGAACAAAGAAGGTCGTTTAAAAAGGATGAGGCCGTATATGCTGTTAAGCCAGGAAGAATTTTTTAAGAAAGTTTCAGCTGGCAGCATCATCTTAGGGGATGCTGTGGGTCTATACCGGGAAGCGATGGTCCGCCATATCAGGGGCGCAACTCTTTTGGATAAGGACGCCTGGTACCCCAAGCCCCACCAGCTTGTGGCGCAGGCGCTGGAGAGGCTCAAGGATAAAAAGTTTAACAATGCCTTTGATATCAAGCCGATTTATCTGTATCCTAAGGAGTGCCAGATAAAAAATAGCTCGAAGTTCGTAGCTCGGAGTTCGTAGTAAAACAAAATACATGGGAAAAGTTTACGCAATAGGTTATAGGCCTACGTGGGCGGAAATTAATTTAAGGCATCTCGTGCATAATTTTCGCCAGATCCGCAGGTGCCTTTCGCCAAAGACGCGGATCATGGTCACGGTCAAGGCTGACGCTTATGGCCACGGACTCATCCCGGTTTCCAGGAAACTCGCCTCTTGTGGGGTAGATTATCTGGGCGTGGCTTCTGTCGATGAAGGAATTGCTTTAAGAAAGGCAGGGGTCAAAACCCCTGTGTTGGTCATGGGAGTGGCTCTGAAAAAAGATACAGCGCCTCTCATCCGTTACAGACTGACTGCTACTGTCTGCGATGAGGCCTTGGCGCGCGCCTTGAATGAGAGGGCGCGCCTTTACAGAAGGCCGCTGGATGTGCATATCAAGGTCGACACAGGCATGGGGCGTTTGGGGGTGCTGCCTGATGAGGCGCTTGCCTTGGTTCGAAAGATTCGTCGGTTAAAAAACCTTCGCATCGAAGGTATCTTTACGCATTTTACCATGGCAGACAGCGATAAAAATTTTACGCACCGACAGGTCCGTTTATTCTGTCGATTACTGGATGATTTAAAAAAAGAAGGCATCCGCATCCCTCTGGCCCACGCAGCCAACAGCATGGGTGTCCTTGATTTTAAGCAGAGCCACTTTAATATGGTCAGGCCTGGTCTCATCCTGTATGGGCTTCACCCGAAAGCAGGCCTGAAGATAAAACTCAAACCACTTCTTACCTTAAAAACTAGGGTTATTTTTAAAAAGAGATTGCCGCCTGGATGGGGGATCAGCTACGGTCGCACCTATATCACCAAGAGGAAAACCACGGTCATTACTTTACCCATTGGTTATGGCGATGGTTATCCGCGTCTTTTATCCAACAGGGCACCGGTCTTGATAGGGGGAAAGCGTTTTAAGGTGTGCGGAAGAATCTGCATGGACCAGATGATGGTGGACGTCGGAGATTCAAAAGTCAGGATAGGGGATGAAGTGGTATTGATCGGAAGCCAGGGAAAAATGAGAATCACCGCTGAGGAATTGGCACAACTATCTGAGACGATCTCCTATGAGATCGTCTGCGGCTTGGGAAGCCGCATACCCCGCCTATACATCCGTTAAGGAAGAACACTGATCAGATACAACCCAGCGATAAAAGTAATAAGGTGGCTTAAAGAGGCGGACAAAAAGGGAGGAAGGAGACCGCCTTTGCCCAGCGCAATGCACACCGCATCCAGAATATAATAAAAAAATCCCACCAGTATTGATATTCCCATAGAAGACAATCCTGCTGCGCGTTTCCTGATGATCATGGCAAAAGGAATACCCAGAAAGATGATGATCACGCTGGTAAAGGGCGTAGTAAACCTCTGATAGTAATCCACCTTGAAACTGCGCACTACGGACGTGGCCCCGCTTTTGGATAGTTTCCAGATGTAATCTTCGAGTTGATTGATGGTCATGAAGTCAGGCTGGTCCCGCTGGGCGATAAAATCACGTGGGGTCTCTGGTATATACATCACCTGTTCATCCGCAAACTGCGGTTCCTGTTTGATCTGACCGCTGAGCTCAAAGGTATAGGTGATGCACTGGTAGAACACCCACTGTTTGTTCTGATAGACGCCTCTATTGGCGACGATCTTTTTGGTTATGTTCTGTTTCTCATCGTGCTCAAGGATGGTGATTCCCTCCATGATGTTCTCGGGCACATGGAATTTGCTGATGTGAAAAAGCCTGTTTTGCAGACCGTACATCGTCAGGTTGGACAAGACCTCAGGCTTGATTTCTTTCTCTTTCTTTTTGCCCTGTTCCATCATGACTTTGATTTTCTGATTCAACGCCAGGGCCTGCGGGACGAGCCGATCGCTGATCCAGAAAATGCTTAAACTCATCAGTAGGCCGAATATGATTGCATTTCGGGTGATCTGCAGGATGCTCATGCCCGAGGCGCGCATAGCGATGATTTCATTATTCTGGTTGAGTCTGCCGAAGGTGTAGAGGGTGCTTAAGAGGCAGGCAAAGGGAGATACCTGCACCAGCATGATCGGCATGTAGGAAAGGTAATAATGGATAAGAAGGGAAAGTGCCACGCGCTGCTTTAAGATGTCTTCCAAATTCGAGAGGAGATCGATAATCACGTAGAGAAACAGGAAGACAAAGATGCAGGCGAAGAAAGTGGTAAGGATTGATCTTAAAATGTAGCGTTCTAATAAGCGCATACCTTTAGGGTCAAGAGGGTTCCGATGAGTGCGAAGAGTGCGTTGGGGATCCACATGGCGACAGTCGCAGGAAGCACGCCCTCGATGGCCAATGCCTCACAGCCGATAAAGAGTGGGTAGTAAATCCCTATCACCAGAACCGCCAAACCGATGTTGATGGATTTTTCCCTGCGCCGTGTGATTACGGCTAAAGAAGAGCCAAGGAGTATGAACGCAAGGGTGGAAAAGGCCAAAGCCATCTTTTCATTTATCTCCGTCAACAGGGGCGTAGCGTCAATGCCTTCGCTGTTGAGTTTATTGATTTCATCTCTTAATTCCTGAAAATTCATGTCCTTTGGTTTTTTGCCGAGAGTATCTGAGTCCCTTGCCTTGGTGAGGTTGAGTCTCATAAAGTAGGTCTTGAAATTCAATTTGTAAAAATTGAGCGGATTGTTCGGGTCAGGTTCGTCGGAAGAGCCGTCCATCAGTTTCAATTTGACCGTGCCCTTGTCAGGGTCAGTGATGAATTCTCCTGATTTGGCGATGATGGTGCGGGTGGGACCGTTCTCCTGGGGCTGGTAGATGCGGATATTACCCAGTCTATTTTTCTTCTGGTCCACGTGATAAATAAAAAGGATGTAATCCTGAAAAGAATTGATAAACACGCCTTCTTCAAAAGCAGCCGCAGGCCTGCGGATACCTATGTCCACCAAAGTTTTTCTGTAGGCGTAATGGGCATAGCTTGCGGCCCGGTCATTAAAGATGACTAAAAAGAGACTTAAAATAACACCCAGGACCATCAGGGGTAAGAGCAGGCGGAAAAAATGAATGCCGCTTGCCCGAATAGCGATGATTTCGTTATCGCTGGAAAGCCTTCCCAGGGCCATGAGCACGGCGACCAGCACGGAAATGGGCAAGGCATAGGTTACGATGTAAGGCATCATGAACAGAAACAGTTTGCCGACACTCAGGATATCCACACCCCTATTGATGACCAGGTCTGCTATCCGCCTGAGGTTTCCTACCAGGACCATCACAAAGCTTAACACCCCCAGCGATAAAAACAGGGGCGCGGTGAATTCCCTTAAAAAATAATTGCGTAGTATTCTCATGGGTTCAATTCGCCAGCGTCATGGCAAAGACTACCTGGGCGCCTGCCTGCTTCAGAGTCTTGGCTGCCTCCGAGGAGGTGGCTCCGGTGGTGAAAACATCGTCGATAAGAAGGATATTTTTTCCTTTGACTATTTGCGGATCCCTGACCGAAAAACTATCCCGGACGTTTATGAGACGTAAGTCTTTCTCTAAGTCGGTTTGCGTCTTTGTGGCACGGCGCCTCAGCAACCAATCGCAGGCAAGGGGCTTTTGGAACTCCCTGGCAAGATGCTCACTTAAAACCTCGGCCTGGTTGAATTCCCTTTCCCTTAGTCTGCTGCGATGCAAGGGTATGGGGATGATAAAGTCTACAAATTCAACGGGCACGCGGAACTCTTTTATGAAATCCGACATAAGTCTGCTTAAGGTAAACCCAAGATGATCCTTATTCCTGTATTTGAACGCATGGATTAATTCTTTGAGCACACCCTCATAAGCACAGGGGCTGAAGGCCCGGTCAAAGTGCCACCTCATCTTCTGACACTCAGGGCAAAGGCTCCTGTGTAGGTTTTCTTTCCTCAGGCTCCTGCCGCACAGGGAGCAGAAGGGAGGCGTGTTTCTCTTGATCTTTTGCCAGCACACAGAGCAGACCAGGCCGTCTATGCAGGAATCCGTCAGCCTCTGGTGACAGGCCAGGCACGTTTTGGGATAAATAATATCCAGCAAATTGCCTATAACACGTCGAAGCATATCCCCTATCATATCAACGAATTCCCCATTTGTCAAAATCTATTAAACCGTTTCTATTTTTGTTCTCAGACCGTTTCTAATTTTGTTCGGAAAACTGCTTTGAGCACAAAATTAGAAACGCTTTAGCTTCAAAAATAAAGCAGGTTTGAGATCAAATTTAGAAACGTTTTACGATTGGAATTAGAAACGTTTTGAGGTTGACAGGGGGAAGTTGGGATAGTAGAATAAAAGCGTATGTCAGGAGAAAATTTAGAGGAATTAAAGAAGAAATTGCTGGTTTTACTGGAGAAGGAAGCTCTCAGGAGGGGGGAATTCGTGCTTTCATCCGGGAAAAAGAGTTCTTACTATCTGGATGGCAGGGTCATCACTTTAACCCCGGAAGGCGCCTTTCTGGTTGCCAGCATCATCCTGGAACTTATTAAAGGCAGAGGCGTGGATGCTGTAGGCGGCCCGACCTTAGGAGCTGACCCTATTGTCGGTGCTGTTGCCGCTTTAAGCCACATAAAACAGATTCCCTTGAAGACATTTATCGTCAGGAAGACGGTAAAGGTTCACGGGGCAGGACGCCAGATTGAAGGGCCGGCACTGGCGAAGAACAGCAGAGTCATTCTTGTAGATGACGTGGCCACCACCGGCGGCTCGCTTATCGAGGCAAAAAAAGCGTTGGAAAAAGAAGGCATTGACGTCAAAACAGCCATCGTAGTCGTAGACAGAGAGGAAGGCGCCTCAAGGAATCTGGCAGATGCCGGTTTAAAATTAGAATCCCTCTTCACCATTAAAGATTTCGGACT
>Ga0111184_1021_pt1 | contig 33103 bp, 30 predicted proteins | sample DeeMarSWOR324_28_FD_80241 | JGI IMG/M metagenome (GOLD analysis project Ga0111184, IMG submission 80241) | Omnitrophica WOR_2 bacterium SM23_72 | reverse complement strand
CGAAGAGGAATGGAGGACCCAGGAGAGCAAGTTCAAGGCGATTCCCTTTACGAAGCAACAGGCGCGCACATTCAACCGTTTGTATTTCAGCGGCGCTGCTGAGGTGGATTTCGACAATCAGGGAAGAATCCTGCTGCCGCAGTATTTAAAGGATTTTGCTCAAATCAAAAAAGAAGTGGTTATCGTAGGCGTCTCCAACAGGATTGAAATCTGGGCCAAGGATAAATGGGAAGAGTTCTACAGAAATACCCGCCAATCCTTCGAGGAGATCGCCGAAAAACTGATTGATGTTTAATTCCACGATACAGGGGTGGGAGTTTTTAGTGGAAACCAGATATCATACGCCGGTCATGCTGAACGAAGTGTTGGATTATCTCAATTTAAGTCCAGGTAAGATTGTGGTGGATGCCACCATCGGCACAGGGGGTCATAGCGAAGCCATGTTGAAACGTATTCTTCCCGGAGGTAGGCTCATCGGCATTGACCGGGACCAGGAATCATTGGCAGTGGCTAAGGAGCGACTTGCTGCTTATGATCAATTTTGCGATTTCGTGCATGCGAATTTCATAGATATGGATAAGGTGTTAACCGACCTGAATATCAAGAAAGTGGATGCCATACTTTTTGATCTGGGCGTATCAAGCTTTCAGCTGGAGGATCCTAAGCGGGGCTTTAGTTTTCAACACGAAGGGCCTTTAGATATGCGCATGGACCGGGATAGCTACATTTCGGCGTACGACCTATTAAACAATCTTAATGAAGAAGAGATTTCGACTTTGCTTTGGAATTTCGGTCAGGAAAGATGGCATAACCGCATCGCCCGCCTTTTGATAAAGGAGAGGCGGCATCATCCCATTGCCACGACCTCGCAGTTGAGTAATATCGTGGTCCAGTCGATTCCCCGTCGCTACAGCCATAGGCATTTCCGGATCCATCCTGCCACCAGGACCTTCCAGGCTGTGCGCATTGCCGTGAATCGGGAACTGGAGACACTTGAGTCAGCTATCCAAAAGGCTATTACGGTATTAAGCAAGAAAGGCAGAATCGCTGCTATTTCTTTTCATTCTTTAGAGGACCGCGTGGTGAAGCTAAGCTTTCGACAGGCCCACGCCCAAGGTTTAATCCATATTAAGACGCCTAAACCTTTAACCGCAAGCCGGCTGGAAGTTCAAGCCAACCCTTCCAGCCGGTCTTCAAAGTTACGGGTGGCGGAAAGAGCGTAAGATGAAAGTCTTTAAGTTTTTAGCAACAGTTACATTTATAACGTATTTTTCCCTTCTTTACGTATACCAGCAAACAGAGATTTTCCGCCTTGGCTATGCTGGCCAGGAAAGACACGTCAAAGTCGAGGAATTGCTTGATAGAAATGCCCTCTTAAGATATAATATTGCCCGTCAGGCCTCTCTGGTTCAGATAGGGGAGAGGATGTCAGAGCTTGCCGATTTTCAGATGCCGGATAGTTGTCGCTTGGTGCGTTTGGCGCCTGCCTTAAGAGAAGGTGAAATCTTTGAACAAGGACCTGCGAGGCAAGAAACGTTATTATCAAGAATATTTGGGATAAAAAGGCAAGCTGAGGCAAACACCCTCAACCCCCGGTAACGCGTAATTCCAGAACAGAGCGACACATCATTCTGAGCTGCAAAGAAGATCCACAGACTAAAAGTTTCATTAGTCTTGCCCGGAATTACGTATTACGATTTTTACAAGTGTCCATTTTCTAGAGTGCAGATAAACAACTATCGCCCAAGGTTCGAGGCGGTTTTTTTATTATTTTTTGTCTTCTTTGTATCCTGCCTATTGCGTCTGGTCTTTATTCAGTTCTTTCGTTCCAGCTATCTGGCGGACCTCGCTAAAAAGCAACATAACCTCTATTTAGAGCTGGAGCCTTTGCGGGGGACCATCTATGATACCAATCTTAAGCCTATGGCTATCAATCTGCCTGCCGAATCTCTGTTCGTTTCACCTTGCGAAATCAAGGACACAGATAAGGAATCGATAATAAAGCAACTCATACCCATTTTAAATGCCGATGAGAATTTCCTGCAGGATCGGTTGTATCGGAGGAAATCCTTCGTATGGTTGGCGAGAAAAATGACTCCCGAGCAGGCTGAGGCAGTAAGAGCGCTTAAAATCAAAGGACTGGGGTTTATCAAAGAGAGCAAGCGCACTTATCCTAACAGCTATTTGGCCAGTCATGTCCTTGGTTTTGCAGGGCTGGATAATACCGGCCTTGAGGGAATGGAACTTGCCTTTGATAAATATCTGAAAGGAAAGGCTGGCTGGGCCCTCTTTTTAAGGGATGCGCGCCAGAGAAAACTGGATATATGGGAGGAGATGGTTTTGCCCAAAGACGGCTACAATCTCGTATTGACCATTGATGAAGTGGTGCAGTATATCGCAGAAAGAGAGCTGGATAAGGTCTTTAAATCTTCCCATGCCAAAGGCGCCAGTATCGTGGTGATGGACCCTCATACAGGAGCGATCCTCGCTTTGGCCAACCGCCCTACCTATGATTTAAACAATTGCAGTAAGGTCGGTAAAGACCAAATACGTAACCGCTCCATTTGCGACTTGTTTGAACCAGGCTCGGTATTCAAGATCGTGACACTCTGCGCAGCCCTTGAGGAAAAAAAGGTGAACGAAGAGGATCGATTTTTCTGTGAGAACGGTTCTTACAGAGTCGTAAGCCATACGCTGCATGACCACAGGCCGCACGGATGGCTTACCTTTAGGGAAGTCATTCAACTTTCCAGCAATATTGGCACGACCAAGGTCGCCCAGATGCTGGGCCCCAAGATCGTATCCCGCTACGTGAAACGATTTGGTTTCGGAAAGAATTTAGGTATTGATTTACCAGGAGAAATCAACGGCGTGGCTAAAGAGCCGCGTCAGTGGTCCAAGATCTCCATCGCCGCTATCCCTATCGGACAGGAAGTAGGGGTAACGGTATTGCAATTAGCCAGCGCCATCTCGGTGATCGCTAACGGCGGGCAGCTCATGAAGCCTTACGTAGTGCAGTCTATCCAAGATAAGCGCCAGGAGACCATTAAGGAATTTTCACCCTTCATGATCCGCAAGGTCATTTCCTCCGATACGGCAGAACGGGCCAAAAAGATATTGATGGGAGTCGTGGAAAACGGGACAGGTACTTTAGCCAAGATGGAGGGGATTACGGCAGCAGGTAAAACAGGGACAGCTCAGAAACTGGAGCCTAACGGGACATACTCGCATAGTAAATTCATTGCCTCTTTCATTGGATTTGCGCCTGTAGAGGACCCCTTGATCACCATCGTTGTCGTGGTGGATGAACCTCATCCCTATTATTTCGGCGGGGTGGTGGCTGCACCCGTTTTTAAAAATGTGGCCAGTGACATCATAAGATATCTGAAGACCAATCAAATTCCCCGTCAGATGGTGCGCCGGAATGAAGATTAAACGCCTGTTACAGTCTGTGGTCAATCTCAAAGAGTATCCTGGCCTGAATGATTTTGAAGTCAAGGGCCTCAGCTGCCATTCCAAGCTTACGAAAAAAAACTATTGTTTCGTGGCGATTAAAGGCACCCAGGAAGACGGCAGGGCTTATATCGAGGAAGCAATCCTTAGAGGCGCAAAGGCTGTAATTCTAGAGGGAGAGCGGACCGGAAAACTTAAACGTTTTCATCATGTGCCCTTTATAAGAGTCAGGGACGCACGTTGGGCCTTGGCAGAGTTGTCCGCTAAGATTTATGGCCACCCCTCTTCAAAAATAAAAGTCATCGGGGTAACGGGAACGAACGGGAAAACCACGGTGACCTATCTTCTGGAAGCGGTTCTGAGAGAATTCTCGGTCCGACCCTGTGTCATCGGCACCATCAACTATCGCTTCAGGAATAAGATTCTCCCATCCAGAAATACTACCCCCGGTCCTTTGGAGACCCAGTCGATGCTGGATAGAATGCTAAAAGCAGGCTCTGATTATTGCATCATGGAGGTTTCTTCGCATGCCCTGCATCAGCAAAGGGTCAGGGGCATCCATTTTCATTCAGCCATTTTCACCAATCTCACCCAGGACCATTTGGATTACCATAAAACCCTAAAAAGTTATTTTGAGAGCAAGGCCGAGCTTTTCAGGGACTTAAACCCCCAGGCCTTTGCAGTCATCAATAACGATGACCGTTTCGGAGTAAAATTGAAGAAGAAGACCAAGGCCTGCATCATCACCTATGGACTAAATTCTAACTCTGATATCATGGCAAAGAATATCAAACTAGGTTACCAGCGTTCGACGTTTGAGATTCTGGCAAGACAAAAAAAGATGAGCTTTTCCTCTTCGCTGATCGGCAGGCATAATATTTATAATATATTGGCCTGCGTTGCCTGGTCCGTCGCAGAGGGAATTCCCCTTTCGGTTATCAAGAGGGCTATAGAAGGCCTCTGTCTAGTTCCAGGAAGATTGGAGAGAATCAAGCTGCATGCGGATTTTTCGGTTTTTGTTGATTATGCGCACACAGAGGATGCCCTTAAGAATATCCTGATGTCCTTAAGGCCCCTGTGCCGCAAAAGGATTATTCTGGTTTTTGGTTGCGGCGGAGACCGCGATAAGACAAAAAGGCCAAAGATGGGGAAAGTGGCTACCGAGTTTTCCGATTATGTCATTGTAACCAGTGACAACCCGCGCTGGGAAGACCCCGAAGATATTATCCAGGATATAAAGAGAGGCATAAAAAAGTCAAACTTCTGCGTTCTCGTCCAGCGACCGCAGGCCATCAAGAAGGCCTTAAGGATGGCCCAACCCCAGGATATCGTATTGATCGCAGGCAAAGGCCATGAGACCTACCAGATCATCAAAGATAAAACCATACCCTTTGACGATAAGAAATTTGTAAAAGAATGTTTACGGTCGAAGAACTATTAAAAGCAACTGATGGCCGGCTGGTCAAGGGGAGGCTTCAGGCGTCCGCGAGAAGCGTTTGCATAGACTCCAGGGTTCTAAAGCACGGTGAGGCCTTTGTCGCGATCAAGGGCAAAAATTACGACGGACATTGTTTTATAAAGGAGGCGATCAGAAAAGGCTCGAACGTTATCATCGTCAAGAAGCTTCCTTCTAAAATAAGGCCTGATGAGAAGACGGCGTTTATAAAAGTCAAGGACACGGTTAAGGCCTTGGGAGATATCGCGCGCTTCCTGCGCCAAAGATTCGATATTCCCGTTATCGCGGTTACCGGAAGTTGCGGTAAGACCACCGTCAAGGAGATGATTTACTGGGTGCTGTCCCGAAAGTATAAAGTGCTTAAGACTTCAGGCACGAAGAATAATCAGATCGGATTGCCTCTGACATTACTGGGCCTGAATGACACCTATGATTGTGCCGTATTGGAAATCGGCTCCAATCATTTTGGTGAAATCGAATATCTCACGCGTATCTGCCAACCCAATATAGGAATCATCACCAACATCGGTCCGAGCCACCTGGAGTACTTCGGTAATTTAAAAGGCGTATTCAAGGAGAAGCTGACTTTGCTGGAGGGTCTCAAGGAACCAGGCGTAGCCCTCCTGAATGCCGATGACCGTTTCTTAAAAAAAGTCTTGAATAAGGCGCCTGAAAGGATAACCGCGTTAGGGTTCGGTATCAGGAGCCGAAGCGATTTTTTTGCAAAAGAGATACGTGTCCCTGGTCAGGGTCTTGGCTTCTTGTTGAACCAAAAATATAGGTTTACATTAAGGATAACAGGGTATTATAATATTTACAATGCGCTGGCAGCAGTTGCCTGCGGTCGGATTTTTGGCATGGGCGTTTCAGAGATGGCATCGCGGCTGGCTACTTTCGAGCCCCTTTCGAACCGGCTCCAGTGGCTGACATTGAACAATACCACATTCATCAATGATACCTACAATTCAAATCCATTGTCTTTAAGACAGGCCCTGTATGTTTTAAGAGATTCTCGTGCCGAAGGAAGAAAGATTTTTGTTATGGGGGATATGCTGGAGTTAGGCCCAAAAGCGCTTGAGTTCCACCGTCAGATGGGTCAAGAGGCTGCACGGATATGTGACGTGTTTATGGCGGTTGGCTCCTTATCGAAACGGGCAGCCCTGGCTGCCCGAAAGCGGGGCCTGAAACCTCAGGATGTGTTCCTGTGCGAAAACAATCTCCAGGCGCGCGACATCTTGTATAAAAGAGTGAAGCCCGGGCCCAAAGATATTGTCCTGATCAAAGGCTCCCGGGCCATGATGCTGGAAAAGATTCTGGAAATGCGTCTTAACCGTTAGTCAAAAAAGATGCTTTATTACTTTCTTTATTCTCTGCATGAACATATTTCTTTCTTTAACATTTTTCGATATATCACCTTTCGCGCTGGCCTTGCAACTATCACCGCTTTCGGTTTCAGCCTGCTATTTGGGCCGGTATTGATAAGGCAGCTTAAGAGATTCAAGGTCGGAGAGTATATCAGAAAAGAGGATAGCGCGAAATTACACGAATTGCATCGGAACAAACAGGATACCCCTACCATGGGTGGCCTCCTGATTTTAGGGGCCATCCTTATCTCCACTTTGCTTTGGGCTGAAATCCTCAATAAGTACGTCTTGATTGCCATGGGAAGCACCCTTTGGTTAGGTATCACGGGATTCACGGACGATTATCTGAAACAGACGAGAAAGAAATCCAAGGGGCTTACGGCCACCAGCAAATTGACCAGCCAGATTATTCTGGGGTTGATACTCGGCCTTATCCTGTTTCTTGACCCCCAGCACGGCAGCCGGTTGGAATTACCTTTCTTGAAAGACGTTTCTTTAAACTTAGACGGATTGTATATCCTTTTTGTGATTCTGGTGATTGCCGGGTCTTCCAATGCGGTGAACCTGACCGACGGCCTTGATGGATTGGCTATCGGCATCGTGGTGATGGTGGCTTTTACGTTCTGCGTCTTAACTTACGTGACGGGGAACGTCAAATTCAGCAATTACCTCTTGATTCCGTACTTAAGCGGCGCTGGAGAGCTTACCGTGTTTTGCGCAAGCATCCTGGGAGCAGGCCTGGGGTTCTTATGGTTCAACTGTCATCCGGCCTCCATATTTATGGGAGACGTCGGTTCCTTAGCTTTAGGCGGAGCGCTGGGAACGGTAGCCTTGCTCATCAAGAAGGAAGTGCTTCTGGTTATCGTCGGCGGTATTTTCGTATTAGAGGCCCTATCTGTCATTTTGCAGGTAGGCTCTTTTCGCATCTTTAAAAAACGCATCTTTAAGATCGCTCCCCTGCACCATCATTTCCAATTCCTCAATTGGCCAGAGAACCAGGTGATTGTAAGGTTTTGGATTATCGCTGGCCTGTTGGCCCTCCTGACGCTGGTCACGTTGAAGATAAGATAATGATTCAAATCCAAATGTCAAAATCCAAATACTACCAATCAAATCCAAATGTCAAAATCCAAAATAGTTTTGGATTTGGGATTTTGGATTTGATTTGGATTTTGTAGTATTTGGATTTGGGATTTACCTAAATTGATTTTTTGTTTATGAAGAACACGGATTATTATAAGAACAAAAAGGTGGTGGTGGTGGGACTGGCCCGCTCAGGGCTAGCCTGCGCTAATCTACTTCATGCCTTAGGAGCGGATGTTAGCGTCACGGATCATCAGGACAATGAAAGCACGCGCATCCAAAAACGCAAGTTAGCATCAGAGGCCATCAAAGTGGAGTTAGGCAGGCACTCTCCGGAGTTTGTAAATAAAAAAGATTTATTGATTATTTCCCCAGGAGTCCCCTCGGATGCCTTACCCGTTCTTTGGGCTAAACAGAGAAACATTCCCGTCTTAAGCGAAATTGAGCTTGCCTGGAGTTTATGTCCTGGTACTGTCATAGCCATTACAGGTTCAAACGGTAAGACAACCGTTACCACGCTGATCGCAGGTATACTGCAATCAAGCGCAAGACGGGCGTTTATCTGCGGGAATATCGGTAATCCCTTTTCTCAGGAAGTGTCAAGAATCGCAGAGGATGATTACGTGTCCTTGGAAGCAAGTTCTTTTCAACTGGAGAATATCGCCGCGTTTAAACCCAAGATCTCCGTTATTTTGAATTTCAGCCGTAATCATTTGGACCGTTATAGAAGCATGGATGACTACCTCAAGGCAAAAAAAAGGATATTTGAGAATCAGGATAATTCCGACTATGTGGTTTTGAATCAAGATGACCCTGTTCTAAGGGATTTAGCGAAGGAGGTAAAGGCGCGTCCTGTCTTTTTTTCACAAACGAACACGTTGAATCCGAATCAGGCTGCCGTGATGGCGGTGGGTTCTATCTTAGGTATCGAGCAAGACCTGATTTTAAGGGTCCTCAAGGATTTCAAAGGCCTTGAACACCGCCTGGAGCAGGTAGCTGAAATCAATCAGGTAAGATTCATCAATGATTCCAAGGCAACCACAGCAGAATCAACCCTATGGGCCTTAAGGAGCGTTCAGGCGCCTATCATTTTGATTGCCGGCGGCAAGGATAAAGGAGTTGATTACGGGGTTATCCTGGATGAGGCGCGTCAAAAGGTGAAAAAGGTTGTTTTGATCGGCGAGGCAAAGGAAAAGATTGCCTGCGCCCTTAAGTGCGCCCTTTCTATTGAAGAGGCCGGCAGTCTAGAAGAAGCCGTCCATAAGGCTTATCGCAAGGCCTCACCTGGCGATTCCATATTACTGTCCCCCATGTGCTCAAGTTTTGATATGTTTTCCAGTTACGAAGAGAGGGGAAATGTCTTTAAGAAGGCGGTCTATGATTTGGCAAGAGATACAGTTCAGGAAAGATCCAAATGACAAAATCCAAATTTCAAAATAAGCACCAAATTCCAAGCACCAAATTCCAAACAAATCTCAAATCCCAATGACCGAAACCATAGGTTTGGAATTTAAGAAATTGGAAATTGGAATTTATTTGGAATTTGGAATTTGAGATTTGGGATTTATTTTGTCCTTTATCATTGACTTATCGGGCAATATGAGGTGAATTTGATGGTTCGCAATATCAGAATAAATCTACTCACCGTCACTGTGATTCTCATCTGCATCGGTATCGTCATGATTTACAGTGCCTCCAGTATTTATGCGCTGGAAAGATACAAGGATAGTTTTTTCTTTTTAAAAAGGCACCTGAGCTTTCTTTTGATCGGCATGCTCCTTACGTTTTTTGTGATGAGTGTGGACTACCGGAAGCTTAAAGATTACGCAAAACCGCTACTGCTCATTTCATTATTATTACTGGTGCTTGTTTTGATACCGGGGATAGGAAGGGAGGTTTCGGGTGCCCGGCGATGGTTCCGTTACAAATTCATCAGTTTTCAGCCTTCGGAATTGGCCTCCCTTTGCATGATCATCTATATGGCTGACTTCATCAGTCGTAAGGGTCATGAAATTAAAGATTTCCTCAAAGGTTTTGTTCCTGCGCTAAGCGTCATAGGTTTTATGGCACTGCTCATCCTTATGCAGCCGGACCTGGGCACGACCATAGCGATTGTGGTCGTGGCCCTCATCATGCTTTTTATAGCTGGGGCGCGGTTATCTCATCTTTTGTCCATGTTGATAGCGGGCCTGCCCTTGCTGTATGTATTGATATTCAGCGTGCCCTACAGAAAGATGCGCATCCTTGCTTTTTTAAATCCCTGGATGGACCCTAAGGGAAGCGGTTTTCAAATCATACAATCCCAGATTGCCCTGGGGTCCGGTGCCTTATTCGGGGTGGGATTAGGCCATTCCAGGCAGAAGCTGTTTTATCTGCCAGCAGCACATACCGATTTTATTTTTTCCATTATCGGCGAAGAACTGGGGCTTTTAGGGACGCTGGGCGTTATCCTTCTATTTATGATATTCCTCCAGCAGACTTTGAAGATTATCAAAAACGCCAATGACAGATTCGGTACTTTTCTGGCCATGGGTTTGGTCTTGATGTTTGCGCTGAAAGCCGCCATCAATATAGGGGTTTCCTGCGGACTGCTTCCCACCAAGGGGCTGCCGCTACCATTTATCAGTTACGGCGGTTCTTCTCTTATATTTGATATGATCAGCGTCGGCCTGCTTGTCAATATCGGCCGCAGCGGAGAATATACATGAAGATCCTAGTTGTGACAGGCGCAAGCGGCGGCCATATATTCCCGGCCATCGGCTTTTTAGAGGCCCTGAGAGACGATTACCAAGATATCGAAACGCTTTTGGTTGTTCCGAAAAGATCACTGAAGTTTAATATCCCTTCGGCCGGGTTCAGAGTCGCGACGATATCGACGAGAACTGTGCGTTTGAGCTTAAGTCTAAAAAACATCATCGCGCTCTTGCATTTTATCCAGGGGTCTGTGGAGAGCTTAAGGATTTTTCTTGCGTTTAAACCGGATTCGGTCGTCGGATTCGGAGGCCTGGACAGCATTCCCCTTGTGCTGCTGGCTTGGATGTTGAGGGTCAGGACCTTGATTCATGAACAGAACTGCCTGCCCGGACGTGCCAACAGGTTTTTGTTATGGTTTTGCGACAGGATGGCCATTTCATTCGTTGAAACCCAAGAGTTTCTAAAAGGCCATAAACACAAGATTGTGGTAACGGGAAACCCCATTCGCAGAAGTTTAAAAAGGATAGATAGGCTTAAGGCTTTGCATTTTTTCGGACTGGAAGGCGATAGATTTACGGTGTTGGTTATGGGAGGTAGCCACGGAAGCCACAGGATCAATACCTGTTTTCTCGAAGCTGTATCAGGTCTTGAGGATGGTCTTGCTCTCCAGGTTGTCCATATAGCAGGTGATGAGGATTATCCTTTATTAGAGAGCGGATATAGGAAATTGAATTTGCCGGTAAAATTATTCCGCTTCTTAAAAGAGGTGCAATACGCCTATAGCCTGGCAGACCTGGTCATTTGCAGGGCCGGAGGCACTGCTATTGCGGAACTTGCGTATTTTAAAATACCTGCCGTGATTATTCCTTATCCATTTGCCTACAGACACCAATCATACAATGCCAGGGTGTTTCAAGAGAAGGGTTGCGCCTTGCTTGTCAGAGACGAAGAACTAAAGGCGCAGAATTTAAGAAGGACGTTGCAGGAATGCTTGAGCGCTCCTGAAAAATTAGCGAAGATGCGGCAGGGCTATCAGGATATACCTGAATACCGGTCCGCAGATTTACTGGCAGAGCTTGCCGTAACCTTAATTTAGATGAGACTTATTTCCCTTTTTTTAACCATCTTATTATTTTCGCCTTGTGCCTTTGCCGATACAGAAGACTGGAAGGTTGCCAAGAGCACGCATTTTTTCGTGTTTTATGAGAACGCCTCAGCCGATTTTATAGACAGGGTCATAGCAAAGGCTGAAGATGATTACAACCGTATTGCTGATGCGCTGGGGTTTACCCGTTTCAATTTCTGGCTCTGGGATAATCGTGCCCGCATTTATATTTACGACGATAAAGCAGGATATCAGGAGGCGACCCTTCAACCGGAATGGTCTAGCGGAAGTACTTTGATAGGAAAGAAAGAGAAGACCATCTATAGCTTTATCAATGAAGAAGGTTTTCTTGAAAGCGTGCTGCCGCATGAGATGGGGCATATTATCTTTAAAGAGTTTGTGGGTCTTGAGAATCCCGCCGTCCCCCTTTGGCTTGATGAGGGGGTGGCCTGCTATCAGGAGAAGTCACGGCTAGAATCAGCCGCTAGGGTCTTGCATCAGGCCATAAAAGAAAATAAATTTATGGGACTGGATGAGCTTTTTGACTTCAATCCTTACGGCCTGGCGGATTCTTCGACAGTGGGTATTTTTTATACCGAGGCTGTAAGCCTGGTGGATTTTCTGATTAAGGGATTCGGCAAAGACCGATTTGTTCTCTTTTGTCAGCATTTAAGGGATAAAAGGAATTTTCAACGCGCCATGGCCTCAGCTTATCCGTTTGGCTCAATCCAGGAATTGGATGCGGCCTGGCAGAAATCTTTAAGGGATGAATAAGCACTACCATTTGATTGGTATCGGCGGTATTGGGATGAGCGGGATTGCACAGCTACTTTTGCGCAAGGGCCAGAAGGTGAGCGGCTCCGATTTAAAGGCGAGCCGTATAACCGAAGAGCTAGAGAAATCAGGAGCCAGGATCTTTGTCGGACACCACTTAGCAAACATGCGGCAAACTGAGGTGGTTGTTTATTCATCGGCCATCAAAGAAGATAATCTCGAGTTGCGGGAAGCCAGGCGGCTTGGCCTTCCCATCTTAAAACGGGCAGAGGCCTTAGCTGAGCTGATGGAGGACAAGACTGTCATTACCGTAACGGGCAGCCACGGAAAGACCACGACCGCATCTTTGGTAGCCACGCTTTTACTGGAAGCAGGCCTCCAGCCCTGCGTTGCCGTTGGAGGGATTTTGAAAAATATCGATGCCAATTCGTATCTGGGGGAGGGGGAATTCTTTGTGGCAGAGGCAGATGAATCCGACGGCTCCTTTCTCCATTATCAACCCACCTATTCTATCATTACCAACATCGACCAAGAGCACCTGGATTATTATAAAGAGTTTAACAGGGAACTGGAGGTTTTTAAGATATACCTGAACCAAACAAACGAAAAGGGATGTGTTTTTTGCTGTGATGACGACGAGCACCTTAAGAATTTGCTTAAGGGATATAAGGGCAGATCAGTATTATTCGGCCTGCACCCAAGCGCCCATATTTATCCGGAGAATATCAAACGCAAAGGGCTCAGGTCTGAGTTTGATTGTTTTTCAGGAGGCCGATTTCTGGATACTTTTGAACTGGCTTTAGGGGGAACCCATAATATCTCCAATGCCCTCTCTGTCATCGCCTTGGGCCTGGAGCTTGAGATTCCGTTAAAACTTATCAGGCGCGCCCTTAAAGAGTTTAAAGGGGCCTGTCGACGGCTTGAGACTAAATTTGAGGATTCCGATTATCTGCTGATCGATGATTACGCCCATCATCCCACGGAGATCAGGGCGACATTGGAGGCAGTCCAGGGTCTTGGCCGTTCCAGGATCATCGTCATTTTTCAACCGCACCGTTATTCAAGGACCCAACTTCTGTTGGATGAATTCGCAAAGTGTTTTGATTTAGCGGATATGGTTATTCTGACAGATATTTATCCGGCCAGCGAACCTCCTATTCCCGGGATCAGTAGCCAGTGCATATTAGATAAAATAAAACAGCATGCTCCGGAAAAGAAAGTTTTTTTATGGTCTAAAGAGCAGATTGCACAGGAGATTTTAAAATGGCTTCGGCCGAAGGATCTGGTATTGACTTTGGGCGCAGGGGATATTGCAAGGTTAAGCGATTCCTTATCAGAAAGACTGCAGACGGCCAAAAGGAAGAGTAGGGCATGAAGAGAAAGATGGTGCTGGATAGCATCAAAGGCAAGATCAGACGCAAAGAGCCGCTGTCCAGGCATACGACGTTTCGTATCGGCGGCCCGGCAAAATTTTTTGTTGAGCCCAAGGATTTAAGCGATTTAAAGACCCTTATCATCTGGGCGAGAATTCACAAAATTCCGCTTCTGGTGATTGGAGCGGGTAGCAACATCCTTGCCAGCGATAAAGGAATTGAGGCTTGCGTGGTCAGGTTAAGCAGGCCCTTTTTTAAAAAAATGTCCCTTTGTCCCAATGGGCTGGATGCGGGAAGCGGTTTGTCTCTTGCCAAACTTTTGGGGTTTGCGAGGTCGCGCTCTTTGTCAGGGCTGGAATTTCTCGTCGGCATTCCCGGGACCGTGGGAGGAGCTTTGGCCATGAATGCTGGAGCGTGGGGTGAGAATCTGGGTAATTTAGTGGAAAAAGTCAAAATCATGGATTATAATGGTAGGATAAAAGTATTAGGCAAAAAGAAAATCAGATTTGCCTATCGGAAGTCCAGCTTAGCTTCCTATATTATTTTAAGCGTCCGTCTGAAACTTCATAAAAAAACCAGGAGGGAAATCAGTAGTCGTATAAAAAAATATCGGAAGTTGCGCCTTAAGACTCAAGACCAGGGGGCTGCTAACGCCGGGTGCATATTTCGTAATCCTGCAGGATTTACAGCCGGCCACCTGATTGAGGGGTGCGGTTTAAAGGGAAAGAGGATGGGGGATGCCGTGGTATCCAAGCGACATGCCAATTTTATATTGAACCAGAACTCGGCGCGCTACCAGGATGTCTTGAATTTAATGAACCTGATTCGGAAAAAGGTAAGAATGAGATTCCATATTCATTTAGAGCCGGAAATAAAAATATGGCGATAGAGTCGTTTGGCACCATAGGCGTTTTGATGGGGGGTCCCTCTTCTGAGAGGGAGATTTCGCTGAAGTCAGGCAAAGCTGTTTTTGAAGCACTTTCGTCTTGTGGTCTGGATGTTGTGACTGTGGATATTACCACGGATTCCTGCGAAGAGAATGAAAGACTCCTGAGGTCAAAAAAAATAGATTGTGCGTTTATTGCCCTGCATGGTCGTTTTGGAGAAGATGGTCAGATACAGGAACTTTTGGAGAGGATGAAGATTCCCTATACCGGTTCAGGTGTGCGGGCAAGCCGGTTAGCCATGGATAAAACAGCTTCCCGATCGATATTCGAATCTCATGGATTACGGGTGCCCAGGTATCAAATATTGGAGAAGGCTTCCTATAACGGAGAATTAAAGCTCGAGTGCCTTTTGAGCTTGCCTTTGGTCATTAAGCCGGCAAGTCAGGGCTCGAGTATTGGCCTATCCATTGTTTGCGATGAAGCCAAGCTCAAAAAAGCCGTTGATGTGGCATTTACTTTTGATGATACCATCCTTATAGAAGAGTACATCAAGGGCCGGGAGTTGACAGTGGGTATCCTCAATCACCGAAGCCTCCCCGTGATCGAGATCATTCCGAAAAATCCCTTTTTTGATTTCCAGGCCAAATATCAGCCCGGCATGACGGAATACGTGGTGCCAGCTCTCCTAGAGGAAGGCATCGCCGCACAGATTAGCCAAGCCGCCTTATCCGCCCACAAGCTCCTGGGTTGCAGGGGTTTTTCCAGAGTGGATATGATTTTAAGTGAATCGGATGAGGGCGTTATCTTGGAGGTCAATTCGATCCCCGGCCTGACATCGACGAGTCTGTTGCCCAAGGCTGCCAAGTCTGTGGGCATCGAATTCAGTGCCTTGTGTCTTGAATTGATAAAAATCGCTTATGAAAAAGAATAAGCTGAAAATCCCCCTGAAAAAGATACGTCTGTTAGCCATCCTTCTTGTGGCTCTGACGTTGATGGGGTTTGGCGTTTGGAAATTCTTGCAAACCCTGGACCAATTTAAGATCGCAGAAATACGGACCAGTAATGATACCCCTCCGTTTGATTTTTCCTATTTGAAAGGCAGGAATATTCTGGAGTTGGATTTAAAAAGAGAGTCCGCAAAGATTTTGCAGTTTTTTCCTGAATGTAAAAGAGTCAGGATGGTCAGGATTTTGCCCAACAGGATCTACATCGACCTCGTCCAGAGGAAGGCCATCGCCCTGGTTAAATTATACAAGTATTTTGGCTTGGATGCGGATCTGGTGCTTTTTGATGTCTCTGTTGGAGAGGACGTCATGAATTTGGGTCTACCCGTTATCACAGGGATGGACACCAAAATCTTTGGGCCTAAGGTCGGACGAAAGTACGATATCAAAGAGCTAAGAATCGTTTTAAGCATCATAGAAGAAGCCAGAAGAAACCGCGTCCTTCGGGATTGCAAAATTAGAAAAATAGACATTCCCCAGTTGACTCACATCTCGATTTTTATTATACCAGGTCCGTCTGACTCTGATTACATGGATAGCACCCTGCGAAACGAAGGGTTGGAAATCAAATTGAGTTCGGACAGAGTGAGATTCAAGGTCGCCCTGTTAGCCAAACTGATGGTCGCCGCAAAAAAAGAATGGAATAAAATAAAATATATTGACCTGCGGTTCAGGGAACCGGTCATAAAGTTAAAGGATACAAAAGAATGAAATTCCAATTTCCAATTGCACGAAATATCTTCGGGTCGATAGTCCATAGTCTATAGTCGATAGTAAAACCATAGACCATTGACCATAGACTATAGACCCGCTCATTTTAAGGTCTGTTTGGAGTTTAAGAACTCATATAAAAATGTTCAATAGTTATATCTGTGCCTTGGATATCGGTTCGAGTAAGTGTGCGGCAAGTATCGCCGTGGTCAACAGAAGACGGATCACAGATATCTTCTTAGAAAGTATTCCTTCAAAAGGCATAAAAAGAGGAGCTATCGTCGATTCCACAGGTCTGATCGATACCGTCGGCACACTCCTTAAAGGTTTACGGCAGCGCTCTGGCATCAAAATAAAATTCATCAACGTCAATATTTCGGGACAGGATATCCTCACCAAACACAGCCGCGCGATTGTGCCCCTTGCCGAGAGGGGCAATAAGGTCATTACCGCCTCGGATGTCCGGTACGCCAATGAGCAGGCGCGTCTCTTAGGTTCAAGCCTTGATGAAGAGATCATCCATACAGTCCCCAGTGCCTATGCCATCGATACCAAGAGCAATATCACCAATCCTGTCGGCCTCTATAGCCACAAGTTGGAGGTTGATTTGTATTTGATATGCGCCCGCGTTTCCTCGATTCAGAGTCTTTCCCGCGCCATCCACCAGGCCGGATATGAAATTAAGAACTTAATTTTTTCCGGGGCAGCGACCAGCAGGATCGTTCTTTATAAAGAGCCGAAAGAGGGAAACATTGTCTTATGTGATATAGGCAGCGATACGACCGAACTTCTGCTTTTCTGCTCGGGGTTGCTGAAAGACGTCCAGATCCTGCCTTTTGGGGGTTATGACCTGACGGTCAGGCTCCAGGAAGCGTTGAAAATCCCCTTTGAGCTGGCAGAAGAAATCAAGCGTTCCCACGGCATCGTTGCCGAATCCAGAGAGATCGGCGAAGATAAAGAGATCCTGGTTAAAAAAAGCGACCTCTATAAACCTATCAAACAGCGCCTGGTATCAGAGATTATTACATCGGCGGCAACGTCCATCTGTTCTTACATCAAAGAGGCTCTGGAGAGCAAGATTCCCCATTATGAGGTGAGCTCTTTCCTAGTAGCCGGTAGGACACCGCTCTTGGAAGGTTTTATAGAAACGCTGGAGAATACCTTATCGATCCCTGTCAAGCTGAGTTCCATTTCTCATCCCCAGATTCTGCCTTTTGTTCAAGAAGACAAAAACCTTTCCGGGATGAAGTATCTGAATTACCTTACGCCTTTAGGCATGATTTGCGAAGCGCTGGAAGAGAAAGCACTAGGACTGGCTACCCCGCCTGCCAAGAATATCATCAGCAGGGTATTCCATAAGGTTAGAGAAGTGTACCAGGAATATTTTTAGCTTTAATCCTCTCTATTCATCATCAGTCATATCTTGAGTTTTCGTTGACCTGCCTATTTTATCGTGTATAATATATGGGTTAAACATGACCATTCAGGAGAATCTCCTTAAAGTCAGACAGCGCATAGCCTTGGTCTGTTCCAAGGTCAAACGTTACCCGGATTCCTTATCGCTGATCGCCGTAAGTAAGGGAAGGTCTGTTGATGAGATAAAGGAAGCAATGTCTTTAGGCATTACCGATATAGGAGAGAGCAGGGTTCAGGAAGCCCTCAGAAAGTTCAACGAAATAACCAGTCAACGAGGCGACGAACAACGAGTGAAATGGCATATGGTCGGCCATCTTCAGACCAATAAAGTCAAGGAGGCCGTGAAGATTTTCGATCTGATTCAGTCCGTTGACAGTTTGCATCTGGCTGAGGAAATCGATAAACAGGCAGCCAGGATAGAAAAGATTCAGAATGTCCTGATTGAAGTCAAGACTTCTCCTGAGGCGACCAAATTCGGCCTGGCTCCTGAAGAGACGGTCAGCATCGTGAAATATATATCAAGACTGAAAAACGTAAGTGCGAATGGACTTATGACCATCGCCCCACCCGTCGATAATCCTGAAAAGACACGGCCGTATTTCAGGAGAGCGAGGAGCCTTATGGATGAAATCACCAGGCTTGGGATTGGGGGTTTGGCATTTGGAATTTTATCCATGGGAATGTCCGATGACTTTGAAGTGGCTATTGAGGAAGGCGCGAATATGGTCAGGATCGGTCGGGCCATTTTCGATAGTTCATAGTTCAAAGTAAAATCAGAAACAAAATCAAAGGCAGATGAAGAGAATAGGAATTATTGGATGTGGGAATATGGGCGCGGCGATAGCCGAGAGGATCAAGTCGAAATACCAGGTTATGGTTTTTGATAAAGACAGAAATAAGACACAAAACCTTTCCGCTATAAGTGTTGAAGATACCCTTTTAGATTTAGTAAAAAAGTCTGATGTTATAATCTTAGCAGTTAAGCCGCAGGATTTTGACGAACTGTTAAAGGAAATTAAAGATTACGCAAAAGAAAAATTAGTTATTTCTATCGCTGCAGGCATTCCCACGGCGTATATTGAAAAATATCTAGGGAAAGCAAAAGTTGTAAGGGTTATGCCAAATATTGGAGCAAAAATAGGAGAGGCAGAATCAAGTTTATGTAAAGGAAAGAACGCTAAAGAAAAAGATTTAGATTTTGCCAGAGAGTTATTTGATTATTTAGGTAAGACTTGGATTGTGGAAGAAGAAATGATTAATGCTGCGACGGCCATTTCTGGCAGCGGTCCTGCATACATCTATTATGATATGGAGATGAATAGAATTGATCCTTTGAACGTCCCAAAAGAAATAGAAGAAGAATATGTTAAGCGTTTAAGAAGAGCAGCAGAGAAAGTAGGTTTTGATTCTCAGATTGCTTTTGAACTGGCAGTAAACACATCAGCTACTAGCCTGCATTTGACAGCGGCATTGGCAAAATCTCCCGCAGAGCTAATAAATTTAATTGCTTCAAAGGGAGGAACCACTGAAGAGGCGTTGAAAGTTTTGGCTAAAGGTGGTTCTTGGGAAGAAGCAGCCCTTGCCGCAAAGAAGCGTGCTGAAGAGCTTGCTAAAAAGGAGATATGACATGTCTCGCATCGGCATTATCGGGGGTAGTGGATTATACAATATGGAAGGCATCCAGGATGTCAAAGAAGTCTCCGTAACCACGCCTTTCGGCGAACCTTCCGATAAATTGATAACCGGAAAGCTGCAAGGCCAAGACGTGGTTTTTCTGCCGCGCCACGCAAGAGGCCATCGAATATCGCCGTCGGAGATAAACTTCAGGGCTAATATTTTCGCGATGAAGGCGATGGATGTCGAGAGAATCATTTCGGTTACGGCCTGCGGCAGCCTGAAAGAAGAATTGAAACCACTTGATTTTGTGGTGGTGGATCAGTTCGTGGACCGCACCAACCAGGCCAGGCAGATGACTTTTTTTGAGAAGGGGATTGTGGCCCATATCATGTTTAGCCACCCCATTTGCGAAGAATTAAGTAAGGTCGTTTATGAGACAGGCAGGAGCCTTGGGTTTTCTATGCACAGCAAGGGCACCTACCTTAATATGGAGGGGCCGGCCTTTTCTACTTTAGCGGAGTCCCAGCTTTACCGCAGCTGGGGGATGGATGTTATCGGTATGACCAATATGCCGGAAGCCAAGTTAGCGCGGGAGGCTGAGATCTGTTATGCGACGTTAGCCTGCGTCACCGATTATGACTGCTGGTATCCGCAGCATGAAACGGTTACCGTGGACATGATCGTTAAGAACCTAGAGATAAACGTGGAGAATGCCAAAAAGATCATTTCCGGCGTTATCAAAGATCTCAAACCTGAAAGAAGATGCAGTTGCAAAGATGCTCTTAAATTCGCTATTATTACCGATCCGAAGTTGATCCCGGAGAAGATAAAGAAAGATCTGAATATTATTATTGGAAAATATATGACATAAAATCCAAATGTCAAAATCCAAAATCCAAATCAAATCCCAATTTCAAAATCCAAAATAGTTTTGGATTTGGGATTTGGGATTTATTTTGGATTTGGTAGTATTTGGATTTTGGAATTTTTGAAGCGAATTTTAAAAAAGATGGATTACAAATCTACCCTTAATTTACCTAAGACCGCATTCCCCATGAAGGCGGATTTGCCCAAGCGCGAGCCCCAGATTCTACAAGAGTGGATTAAGAAGGATATCTATCAACTCATCCGTAGAAAATCGCAAGGTCATCCCAAATACATCCTTCACGACGGTCCCCCTTATGCCAATGGCGATATTCATATCGGGCACGTTTTGAATAAGACCCTAAAAGACATCATCGTGAAGTTCAAGACCATGCAGGGTTTTGATTCGGCGTACATACCTGGTTGGGACTGTCATGGGTTACCGGTTGAACATCAACTATTTAAAGAATTGGGTATCCAGAAACACCAAATTAAACAGGTGGATTTTAGAAAAAAGGCTTATGAATATGCAAAGCGGTTCGTGAATATCCAGAGGGAGCAATTTAGGAGGCTGGGTGTTTTCGGAGATTGGGATAATCCTTATCTTACTTTAGATTTTGAATATGAAGAAGTCGTAGTGAGATCCTTCGGAGAGTTGGTTAAGAAAGATTATGTTTACCGGGGCTTAAAACCGGTTAACTGGTGCTACGTTTGCGAGACCGCCTTAGCAGAAGCAGAGGTAGAGTATGATGATCATACCTCACCATCAATTTATGTAAAATTCGAAATTCTTAATCCGCCACACGGTCTAAAAAACATATCCAGGGATAAAAAAGTTTATGCCATTGTCTGGACCACTACTCCTTGGACATTAATTGCCAACGTAGCCATTGCCGTGCATCCTGATTTCAAATATAGTTTATTAGAAATTGGTAATGAAATATGGATCATACAGGAAGATTTAGTTGCCGCTGTGATGGAAAAAATAGGGGTTAAAGATTATAAAAAGATAGATTCTGTTTCAGGTAAGGTTTTAGACGGCCTAGGTTATAAGGATATTTTTGAACCGCCCAGAAGCGCCAGGTTTATATTTGTATTAGCTGATTATGTTTCCAAAGAAGAAGGCACTGGTTGCGTGCATACAGCTCCCGGACACGGTCAGGAGGATTATCTAACCGGACAGAAGTATAATTTAGAGACAGTAATGCCGGTTGATCGTAAAGGAGAATTCTTCTTGGATATAGCCATAGAATTCAAAGGTCAGCACGTTTTTAAGGCAAATCAAAATATCATTAGTAAATTAAGAAAACAGGGTAATCTTTTATATGCAGGACAGCTCACACATTCATATCCACGTTGTTGGCGTTGTAAAACACCTATAATAACCCGTGCCACTGAGCAGTGGTTTTTGGATATAAATAAACACGGCTTGAGAAAGAAGCTGTTAACGGTAGTTGATAAAGAAGTAACCTGGATTCCGGCTACCGGGAAAGAAAGAATTTCTGCCATGATAGAACTACGCCCGGATTGGTGCCTTTCCCGACAGAGATATTGGGGCGTCCCCATTCTAGCAGTTGCATGCGTCAATTGTACTAAGAAATTTCTCTTCCCGGAGGTTATTAGTAATTTTGCCGATTTGGTTGTAAAGGAAGGCACTGATTCTTGGTTTATTAAAGATATAAAAGATTTTTTGCCAAAAGGACTTAAATGCCCTAATTGCCAAGAAAAAGATTTTGTAAAAGATACAGATATACTGGATGTTTGGTTTGAATCCGGAGTAAGCCATCAAGCGGTATTGAAGAAAAGGAAAGAATTAGATTTTCCCTGCGAATTATATTTGGAAGGTTCAGACCAGCATCGAGGGTGGTTTCAGTCTTCGCTAATCCCCTCCCTTTGCATTGACGGCAAGCCTCCCTTTAAAAGCGTACTCACCCATGGATTTGTTGTTGACGGAGAAGGCAGAAAGATGTCCAAGTCTCTGGGGAATGTCATTTCTCCTTTTGATATCATCAAGGACTACGGAGCGGAAATTTTACGGCTCTGGGTTGCCTCAAGCGACTACAACGAAGATATCAGAATTTCTCCTGAAATACTAAGCAGGTTATCTGAGGCCTACCGTAAGATGAGGAATACGGCAAAATTCATTTTAAGTAATTTGTACGATTTTAATCCTGATACCGATAAAGTAAGGAACGAGGATTTAAAAGCGATAGATAAATGGATAGTATTTAAGACATGGAATCTAATAAACGCTGTTGACGCTGCATATAAAAATTTTGAGTTTTATAGGGCTTATAAATACATATATGATTTTTGTAACGAGGATTTATCAATGAATTATTTAGATATGGTAAAAGGTAGGCTCTATACCTATGCAGCTAAGTCCTTAGAAAGAAGAGCTGCGCAGACAGTTATGTACGAACGGCTAAATGTCTTAGTGAGAATGATGGCTCCTATTCTGCCATTTACTGCGGAAGAGATTTGGCAGCATATGCCTAAGGCAGGAGATGATGACACCATAGAAAGTGTGCATCTCTTAGATTGGCCACAAATCCAGGATAGAAACATACAGGATTTTTTCTTTACTTCCCTAGAAGACTCAGATTTTTCAACAGTTATTGATTTAATTCCGGAGATATCCAAAGCCTTGGAAGAGAAGCGCGGCCAGGGGTTAATCGGGAGTTCATTTGACGCGCAAATAAAATTGTTGACAAAAGACGAAAATCGTTATACATATTTAAGCAGTTTAAAAGAGGATTTACTGGAGATTTGGAAGGTTTCGCAGGTTACGGTTGCCAAAATAAGCGATTCTGATATCGGGCCTGCGAATGCAAAATACCCCGATTTGGTTATGGTAATCGATAGAGCAGAAGGCAAGAAGTGCCCGCGATGTTGGAATTACAGTATTTCTGTCGGAAGGTCCCAAGAATATCCTGAGCTCTGTTTGAATTGCCTTAAAGCCATCGGAGAGGAGAAGGTGAATTGAGAAAAAAATTAAACAAGAAAGAGCTTAATGAGTTCAAGAAGTTGGTTTTGAAAAGAAAAGAGGAAATTCTCGAGGAAATCAAGCATATATCCGACGATACATTAAAAAAATCTCAGAAAGAGGCTTCTGGAGACATCTCCGGATACAGCTACCATATGGCAGATGTGGCCACGGATACCTATGATAGGGAATTTTCTTTAGGGCTGGCCTCGAATGAAAGGAAACTGTTGTTTGAGCTGGATGATGCCCTGAAGAAGATTGAAGAGGGTGTGTTTGGCATCTGCGAAGAGTGTAAGGTCCTTATCACCAAAACCAGACTGAAGGCGGTCCCCCAGGCGCGTCTATGCGTTAAGTGCCAAGAGAAGAAGGAAAAGAGGTAACATTTTTTCTCTTTAGATGATACCCATCATCCTATTCACTGTTCTTTCCTTAGACCAACTCACGAAATTCCTTATATCCAAAAATCTCTCGATCCTTGAATCTGTGCCTGTTATCCAGCACGTGTTTCATCTGACCCTCGTAGCGAATCGAGGCGCTGCCTTTGGCATCCTTAGGAATCAGACCTTATTATTTATATTTACGTCGCTTTTGGCTATTGTTTTAATCTTATCCAACCTCAGAAAAAACAGGCACAGAGGGTTATATAGTTTTTCGTTGAGTCTTATCCTAAGCGGCGCACTGGGGAATCTTATCGACCGTTTACGTTTCGGTTATGTGATTGATTTTCTGGATTTCCGCATCTGGCCCGTATTTAATATCGCCGACAGCGCCATTACTATAGGAGCTATTCTTTTAGGGTGGTCTATATTGTTCCAAAAAGACAAACTATCTGCGTAATGAAAAATCCAAATTTCAAAATCCAAATAGTACCAAACAAATCCCTGCCTTGCCGGCAGGCAGGCCAATTTCAAAATCCTAAACGAACATTTGGCTTTATTTTGGATTTTGTAGTATTTGGATTTTGGATTTAAACCCATGTATCCAGAAATCTGCCAAATAGGTCCCTTTACCATCTATTCCTATGGTCTTATGCTGGCCATTGCCTTTGCCGTCAGCACCTTTTTGCTCACCCGCCAGGCAAAAAAACAAGGGATCCCGTCGGATGCTATGTTTAACCTTGCCTTAATCGTTTTTATAGCTGGAGTGATGGGGGCACGTCTTTTTTACATCGTTGAAAATTTCTCCCATTATCGAAAGAATCCTTTAGAGATGTTCATGCTGCAGTACGGTGGCCTCGCCTGGTTCGGTGGGCTGATAGGCGGTACAGTGGCGGGTGTCATCTATTTAAGAAAGAAAAAACTGCCCATCCTGAAAGTCACGGACCTGTTGGTTCCCTTTCTTGCTTTGGGTCATTCCATAGGCAGGATCGGCTGTCTTTTGAACGGCTGTTGCTATGGGAAGGCAGCAGCGGTCGGTTTGTATTTTCCTGTGCATCAATTCATCCTCATACCCATCCAGATATACTCTTCGCTTCTCTTGCTGGCGATTTTTGTTATTTTACGCTTCCTGCAGGAACGACCTCATTCAGAGGGGAAAATTCTCTGCGCCTATCTCCTCTTGTATTCCGTAAAAAGATTTTTTGTTGAATTCTGGCGAGCTGATAACCCGGTCATAATCTTTCGATTGACGTTGTTTCAGCTCCTGAGTATCCTGATGTTCGCCGTAGCCTTAATTTTGCTCATCTGGTTAAATAAAAAGAAAACGAAACTCTCTTAAACCTCACCTTTAGCCTGTCGATGCACACCTACACCTTAAAAGTTACACCTGCCTATTCTTCCCAGCGTCTGGATTTATTCATTCTCAAGTTTACCCAGGAGAGAAAATTGGGTTTTTCCCGCGCTTTCATCCAGCAATTGATTCTGGAGGGACAGGTCACATTAAGGGGACAGGTGGTACGTAAGCCTCACCATAAAGTGAAAATCGGAGATGAGTGGTGCGTTTGCATCAAAGAAAAAAAGGTCGCAGAATTGTCTGTTGAGGATATCCACCTGGAGGTTGTTTATGAAGACGAAGACTTGGCAATCATCAATAAACCTGCAGGATTGGTGGTGCATCCGGCTCCTGGCAACCCCAGGCATACCTTGGTCAACGCCTTGCTGAATCGCTTCCAAAGTCTCTCGAATATCAATCCTGCCAGACCTGGCATTGTCCATCGCCTGGATAAGGAAACATCAGGGCTTTTGGTTATTGCCAAGAATAACTTCACACATTTAGCTTTAAACGAACAATTCGCATCGCACACCGTAAAACGCAGGTACGTTGCCTTGGTGAAAGGAAAAGTGGAGTTTGACGAACATGTCATCGAGGCGCCTATCGGCAGGCATCCTTTTAAAAGAAAGAATATGGCCGTCAGCTTCCTTAAGCACGCCAAATACGCCAAGACCCATTACCGAACCCTCAAGCGAACGGCCGAGGCCAGTTTATTGGAACTGGAACCCTTTACAGGCCGCACTCACCAATTAAGAGTGCACTTAGCTTATATCCAGCATCCCATATTGGGAGATAAAAAATATGGAAAAAACGATACCTTTGCACGTTTAGGTCTGCATGCTTGCCTGATTGGCTTCCAGCACCCCAGGACAAAAAAATATGTTGAATGGTCCTGCCAAACACCAAAAGAGTTCCTAAAATTTTTTGAGGACTCTAGGGTTGCAAAAAATAAATCTTGATTTTTGAGTGCGCAGTGATATAGTAATAAAAAAAGTCAGACTATCCAGCAAAAAGGAGGCATAATGTTAGGTCAAGGCAAGGTTACAACCATTGTCTTTATCGTATTAATTACCATAAGCTTAGCTTTCGCCGGAAGCGTGGTTTTTCTTTTTCAGAAAGAAAGGTTAAGGACAATAGAGCTGGAAGAAAGCTTAAAGGATTTGACAAAAAAACAGACCTTCACAGAAGAAGAGCTGTCGAAATCGAGAAGACTGATTACAGACTTGCAGTCGCGCTTGGATGAATCCAAGAGTGAGATTAAAATTTTAACCGCTGATTTGGAGTTGCAGAAAAAGGAAGCTCAGGAAGCCCAGTCAAAAATGGAACAGCTCAATATCGATCTGGCCCAGCAACAGCAATTCAGGCAGGACCTGGAAAGTAAGTTTAGTTTAGCCCAGGAAGATTTACGCACTGCCATGGCCAAAATAAAAGAATTAGATTCAGAGAAGGAGGCTCTAGAGTCCAAGGTCAAAGAGTTAGAAGCGAAAACCCAGGAAGTCGAACTTGGCAAGATTATAGTCTCACCTGATGTGGATTTAACAGGAGCAAAACACTATGAACTACCGGAAGTTAGCGTAATGCCAACCCGTGGGCAACAGATTTTAGGCCTTCAAGGAAAGGTGCTGGTGGTTAATAAAGAGTATAATTTCGTGGTCATCAATTTAGGAGCCAAAGATGGGGTTGACGTGGGTGATGAATTTTCCGTCTTTGATAATAATACTCTTATTGGTGATGTAAAGGTTGAAAAGGTTCATGATTCTATGGCAGCTGCGGGTTTTCTGACTGCCGAGCTGAAAAACAACATTAGTGAAGGTAATAAGGTTGTACAAAAGGTGCGATGATACCTTTTGTTATCCATTCTGTTCCTTGTGTCAAAGGAATCGTATCGCTCCCCGGTGACAAATCCATAGCCCATCGTTCGCTGATCATCAGCGCCATCACTTCCGGTAAAACCAGAATCGAAAATTTCCCTCTCAATCAGGATTGTCTAGCCACACTCAAAGCCTTTCGTATGTTGGGCATAACTATAACGCGTAAGGATAATATTAAGAAGGCTACTTCTACGATTGAGGTCTATGGAAGGGGACTTTGGGGTTTAACAAAGCCAGCAAAAGAGATATGGTCTGGGGATTCAGGAACAACCTTGAGGCTTATTTCAGGGGTGCTTTCTGGACAAAGGTTTAGTTGCCGGCTTACTGCTGGTAGGTCTTTGTCGCGCCGACCAATGCTTAGAGTTACAGAGCCTCTCAGGTTGATGGGAGCCAATATTAAGGCCCTTAGAAAAAAGGGAAGGAGAGAAGAGTTTGCACCGTTGATAATCAAAGGGAGTTTGCTGCGTTCGATTACATACAGGTTGCCTGTACCTTCTGCCCAGGTCAAGTCAGCACTTTTACTGGCTGCACTTTTTGCAAGCGGAAAGACAAAAATAATTGAGCCGATTCCCACCCGAGACCATACAGAGCGCATGTTGAAAGCTTTTCAGGCAAGGATAAAACTATTTAAAAATACGATAGTTATAGAGGGATTGAGTGAACTGGTATCTCCAAAAGGAATTTATGTGCCTGGGGATTTATCCTCAGCAGCTTTCTTTATGGTTTTAGGGGCCTTGGCGTCTAAGTCGAGAATCCTCATCAAAAATGTTAGCCTGAATCCATCCCGGACAGGTGTAATCCGCGTTTTGAAAAGGATGGGCGCCCATATCAATATCAAGACGCAAAACCTTAGAAAAAATAAAGGAGAACCTCGGGGCGATGTGGTGGTGGAGAGTAGCCGGTTAAAGGGCGCGAACGTCAAAAGAGAAGAAATCCCGTCGATTATCGATGAGCTTCCTGTTTTGATGGTAGCTGCATGTCTTGCCAGAGGGATGACTATTTTTGAGGGGATCGGGGAGTTACGCGTTAAAGAAACAGACCGTATCCGCTCCATGGTTAAAAACTTACGAAAAATGGGCCAAGATGTGCAGGTTCAAAAGACCGGGAGAATGGATAAAATCAGAATCCTGGGTAAGAAAGAATTAAGAGGAGCTTGCGTCAAGAGTTTCGGCGACCACAGGACTGCCATGAGCATGATAGTGGCAGGGCTTCTGGCTAAAGGTGTGACGCGTTTGGACGACATCTCATGCACAAACAAATCCTTCCCAAATTTCCTCAATGTTTTGAAACCTTTAATGAAATAATTTCAACTCTTCACTTAACTTCCTATAGAAACCTCGCTAACGCACCTGATTTTGCCTTGCCTAAAAGCTAAACTTTAGTAACTTTTTATTTGACAAATACTTTAATCTCTGTTAAACTTGTATAAATTCTTACAGTAAGGTAAAAGGAGTTGGTGATGGCGAATTTTTGGGGTTTAATTAAGAGATTTTATAACTATTTGTTGGATTTCTATTCAAACGATATGGGTATTGATTTAGGTACTGCAACCACCCTGGTTTATGTCAAGGGAGAGGGAGTGGTGCTTTGTGAGCCCTCGGTTGTGGCCATTCGAAAAAGCACTTCCAGGGTTGAAGCAGTTGGAGAAGAGGCCAAGCGGATGTTGGGTCGCACTCCTGGCAATATAGTAGCTATCAGGCCGATGCGGGATGGGGTTATAACGGATTTTGAAGTGACCGAGGCGATGTTGCGCTATTTTATAAGAAAGGTCAGGCATCGTCGCTTTCAGGTGAGGCCGCGTATCGTTATAGCCATTCCCTCCGGCATAACGGAAGTCGAGAAGCGGGCTGTCAAAGAGTCTGCTGAGCGGGCTGGAGCCAGAGATGTCTTTCTTATGGATGAACCGATTGCCGCTTCCATCGGTGTTGGCCTGCCTATCCAGGAACCTATAGGAAACATGATCATTGATGTGGGAGGCGGAACAACAGAGATGGCCGTTATTTCTTTAGCGGGGACTGTCTTCTCAAAGTCTATACGCATTGGTGGGGATGAGATGGATGATGCGATTATTGAGTATTTGAAAAAGACTTATAACTTGATGGTAGGAGAGCGTTCTGCTGAAGACATAAAAATAAAGATAGGTTCTGCCTATCCCATGGAAGAAGAGTTAAGTATGGAGGTCAAGGGGAGAGACCTGGTCGCGGGTCTGCCCAAAACAGTAACCATCACTTCGGAGGAAATCCGGGAAGCTTTGCAGGAACCTCTACGTGCCATATTGGAAGTCACCAAGATTTCTTTGGAGAGGACGCCTCCTGAACTTGCTGCTGATCTGATAGAACATGGTATCGTCATGGCCGGAGGAGGAGCCTTATTAAGAGGGTTGGATAAATTGATTTCAGAAGAGACCGGCTTGCCTGTCCATGTAACGGATGACCCTGTGACTGCCGTCGTGCAGGGAACGGGGAAGGTTTTAGACAATCCGCGCCTTTTACACGACGTCACCGTTCCCGTAAAATTCTAGATTCAAATCTTAGCTTTCTGTTTAGGATGTGTTTAAATTTAAAAAGAAAACATTAATCTTTTCAACTGCCTCCTGTGTTCTGCTTTTAGCGATTTCACTATCCCTTCCTTACCTTAAAAATCCTGCACTGGTGATTTTAAAACAACCTTTACGTTTCTTCACTTTTATCCGGCAAGAGATAACCGCAGTTATTTTTTTTCACCGTAACGCTGTTCAAAGGGAAGCTCTCAAAAAAGAAAATGAGGCTCTCAAGAGTAAACTGAATGCCCAGGAGGATCTTCGCCTTGAGAACGAGCGTTTAAACGAGTTGCTTTCTTTGAGGAATCGCTCCTCCCATAAGCTTATGGCCTGCCGGGTCATCGGCCGCTCCATAGACAGTTGGGCCTCCAGCATTATTATCGATAGAGGTAGAAATAGCGGTTTAAGACGCGGAATGCCTGTGGTGACTTCTTTGGGGCTCATCGGCAGAGTTGTTGAGGCCTCTGAATCCACCAGCAAAGTTCTGCTTATCAATGACCCCAATTTATCCGTCTCCAGTATAGTTCAGCGCAGCCGCCAGGAGGGCCTGGTGTCCGGGACACTGGGCAGCCACCTGATTATGAGATACCTGCCGCCGGATGCCGATATAGAAATCAATGATACAATCGAAACGAGCGGTTTGAATGAAACTTTTCCCAAAGGCCTGCTGATAGGCGTTGTGGTTGATACCGGCAAGGAATATTCCGGCTTGAGTCGATTTGCCATCATTAAACCTGCCGTGAATCTGCATGGCATCGAAGAAGTGCTGGTTGTCGTGGAATAAATATGAAGAGGTTATTATTCATAGGCATCATCCTTCTCCTAGGGGTTCTCCAGGTAACGCTTATCGAGTCCTTTAAGATATTTAACATCAAGCCTGATCTTCTCTTAATGATAGCCGTTATCGCCAGCTTTGTTTTCGATTTTAAAGAAGCCCTTGTTTTAAGCGTTTTTGCTGGCGTTTTGAAAGACATACTGGGAACGGACGTTTTTGGCATGCATACGCTCTTGTTCCCTCTATGGACTTTTCTTATCGAGCGTCTCAACCGCCAATTCCCCATCGATCATGACCTCATCCGCCTGACCATTATTTTTATCATTACCTTTTTGCATCATATGCTTCGGGGCCTGATTTTGGTATGGTTGGGCCAACAGATCCGGTCAGGTATTTTCCTGCGCATTCTTCTGGTCGAATCCCTCTACACGACACTCGTTTTTCCATGGGTTAACAAGCTCCTGCTGCGAGGCATGGCGTACAATGAACAGAATAAAGAGTGTTAATATATTAGTCAATGGTCTCTTTCTTTTCATCGTCTTAAGCCTCATCAACCTTCAGGTTGTCCAGGGAAGAAGATTCAGGACACTCAGCGAAAAGAACCGTATTCGCTTGATTCCCCAGGCAGGGGCGCGGGGGAGGATTCTGGACCGCCAGGGCCGTGTTATCGTAGACAATAAACTGGTTTATGATTGCCTGCTTTTACCCGAAGACCTTGGTCAGCAAGACGAAACGCTGCTGGGTGTGTCCAAGGTGTTGGGAATTCCAATGAAAGGTTTAAAAGAGGCACTGCGTCGCGGGTATATCGCCGCTTCAGTGCCGGTTACGGTTGCAAAAAATATAGCTCTGAAAGAAGCGATTGCCTTGGAGGAGCTTAAAAACGATTTACCGGGTATCATCATACAACCGCATCCCATGAGGGCTTATCCTTATGCCGGCCTGGCCAGTCACATCCTGGGATACGTCAGTGAGATTGACCGCTGGCGGTTGACCAAATTGTCTGATTATGGATATAAGACCAAAGACCTGGTGGGTTTCGGCGGCGTGGAGGAAAAATACGATTATTATTTACGTCAGGAAGAAGGGGGGCTTTCGGTTGAGGTCGACCACCGGGGCAGGCTTGTGCGCACCTTGGGATTCCGGCCGCCGCATAACGGCCAAGATATGCGGTTAACCCTTGATTTAAACATCCAGAAAATCATCGATGAAGAGATGGCCTTTAAAAAAGGCTGCATTATCCTGATGGATCCTTACAACGGAGAAATTGTAGGTTTAGCCAGTGGTCCGCATTTTGATCCTTCCCTGTTTGTGGACAGGAGACCTTCTGTACTTTCTGGCCTTTTTAAAGATCCTGATGCCCCTTTCATTAACCGGGCCATCAGCGGAACATATCCAGCCGGTTCCGTATTTAAATTAGTCTTGGCCGTGGCATGCCTTGAAACCGGTAAGATGGATATTAATACTACCTTTGTTTGTAAAGGCAGCGCCCAGATCGGCAGAAAAAAATTCCTCTGTTGGGATACGCATGGCCCGCAGAGCCTGATCAAGGCCATTGCCCATTCCTGCAACGTCTTTTTTTACAGAACTGGACTGAAGCTGGGAGCACAGACTATACACGATTTTGCCCTGAGGCTCGGCTTTGCTAAACCAACAGCTTTCGAACTGCCTTATGAAGCCGCCGGATTCATCCCGTCTCCTCTTTGGAGAAAGATCCATAAATTCAAAAATTGGTATGATGGAGACACAGCCAATATAAGCATCGGTCAAGGGGAGATCCTGGTGACACCTTTGCAGGTCGTGCGCATGATGGCTGTATTTGCCAATGGCGGTTATCTCGTCACGCCACACATCGTCCAATCTATCGGAGAAAAGGATATCTCAGTTTATCATAAGAAAGCAGTGCGTCTTGCCTTCAAAACAGAAAATCTGGAATACATCAGGCAGGGACTGAAGGAAGCTGTCTCGCTTCCTTCAGGTACAGGTAACGTCTTATCAGGTCTTCCCCTGTCAGTTGCCGGAAAAACAGGCACAGCCCAGACTGGTGCAGGTACATCGCACGCGTGGTTTGTGGGTTTTTTCCCCTCGCAGAAGCCAAAATATGTCTTGTGCGTCTTTTTAGAAAAAGGAGGTCCGGGTTATATGTCTTGCGTATTGGCCAGGCGGATTATCGAACGCATGATCAACGAGGGTGCCTGGGAGCAGAGATGATCCATTTGAAGAGCCCTGTTATCCTATTCATCGTCGCTATTCTGATTGCAAGCCTTGGGATTTTGTCCATCTACAGTAGCACGCATCAAAGGGAGGGTGAGCTTAGGCAGGATAATTATAAGCGGCAGATGCTCTGGGTGCTGCTGGGCGCACTTATTTTTTTCGTTTTATCGCACGTGAATTACCGATGGCTATGGGATGCCACTTACATTCTATATATTCTGGCGGTTTTACTTCTTATCTTAGTGTTTATTCTGGGTGCGACACGCCTGGGCGCCCAGCGGTGGCTGCATTTAGCCTGGTTTAACTTTCAACCATCTGAAGTTACAAAACTGATCATGGCGATTTTCTTGTCCAGATATTTTACCCGAAAGTCTGTAGATGATATTTCTCTGATCTCGGCGAAGTTCGGTCTGAAGGAAGGTCTCATCTACCCTTTGATATTTGTGGCAATCCCCGTACTTTTTATTTACCAACAACCGGATTTAGGGAGTGCGGCCATGATCCTTTTTCTGTTCATCGCAATTCTGTTTCTCACCCACGTCAGGCTGCGGTATTTTGTGATTTTGATGTTGATTATGATTTTATCTTTGCCTCTGCTGTGGCACTTCCTGCGCGATTACCAGAAGGAGAGACTCCTTGTGTTTTTAAACCCCAACATTGATCCTCTGGGAGCCGGCTATACGGTCATCCAGGCCAAGATTACGATTGGCTCAGGAGGGTTGTTTGGAAAGGGTTGGCTGGGAGGGACCCAAAGCCAATTGCACTTCCTGCCTGAGGCACATACGGATTTTATCTTCGCTACTTTTTGCGAAGAATGGGGACTGTTCGGAAGCTTAGTGTTACTGTTTTTGTATTACCTTCTCATCCGGCATGGTTTTCTTATCGCTCAACGAACGCGCGACCATTTCGGGAGCCTCCTGGCCTTTGGCATTTCTTTGATGCTGGGAATCCAGATCTTCATCAATATTGCCATGAATCTGAGCCTGGCGCCGGTGGTGGGGTTGCCTCTGCCGCTGATGAGTTATGGCGGCTCATCCATTGTTACCACCTTCGCAGCCCTGGGCATCCTGGCGAACATCGACAGAACCAGATCTGTATTTTAAAAAGATTTTATGGTTTCGCTTCCGTCACGAAAATTTTTGCCTGAGCACTATCGGTTTACGTCTCGCTTTCGCTCGCAACTTACGCTGACGAGCCAGGGTTACTCGGC